>ENA-OQAZ01000735-OQAZ01000735.1-human-gut-metagenome-genome-assembly--contig:-NODE-735-length-17628-cov-5.041426_pt1 | contig 17628 bp, 25 predicted proteins | sample MGYA00242737_ERZ504531 | MGnify/ENA primary metagenome ERZ504531 (study PRJEB26092, sample SAMD00036244) | human gut metagenome | host: Homo sapiens | study: EMG produced TPA metagenomics assembly of... | reverse complement strand
CCAAGTGCCATCCCTTCTACACTGGTAAGCAGAAAGCTGGTTGACACCGGCGGACGTGTTGTAGCGCTTCAACAAGCGTTTCGGCCGTAAGTAATTACTGGTCTTTCCGCGCCGTCTCCTTTGGGAGACGGCGTTTTTTTGTTGTTATGCCGTGCAAAAGCTCTCTTTCTGTAATTTACACGTCGTTCCCTTATTTTGAACACATTTCCGGACTAAAATAAACCAGTATCTTCAAAAAGCGCTTTGCGCTGCCTTAGAAAGGAGCGTTGTGAACGTGATCGAAGTTTCTCATCTCACCAAACAGTATGCAATCATCTTGCCGTGGACGATGTCTCGTTTACCGTGGCAGATGGCCAGATCTGTGGTCTGCTGGGGCCCAACGGCGCGGGCAAATCCACCATTATGAACATCCTCACCGGCTATCTCTCTGCCACCAGTGGCAGGTGACGGTGGCAGGGCACCCTCTGCCCGAGGAGGCCGATGCCGCCAAGGCTTGTGTGGGCTATCTGCCCGAACAGCCGCCCCTTTACCCGGAGATGACGGTGCAGGAGTACCTGACCTTTGCCGCCGAGCTGAAGGGTGTGAAAAAGGCGGAACGGAAGGAGCAGGTTTGCCGGGCTGCCCGCCGTACCGGGCTGGAAACCGTTCTGCCCCGGCTCATCCGCAGCCTTTCCAAGGGCTACAAGCAGCGGGTTGGCATTGCACAGGCATTGCTGGGCAGTCCCAGGCTCATCATTCTGGACGAGCCGACGGTCGGCCTGGACCCGGCACAGGTCATCGAGATCCGCAAGCTCATCCGGGAGCTGGGCCGGGCACATACGGTCATCCTGTCCAGCATATCCTCAGTGAAGTGCAGGCAGTCTGCCAGCAGATCCTGATCCTTCCAAAGGACACTTGGCGGCAGCAGGCAGTCTGGAGGAGCTGACCGCCGATGGCAAGAGCCTGGAAGAGGTGTTTCTGGAACTGACCGACGGTGAACCGGAAGAAGCAACCGGAGAGGAGGACGCAGAATGACAGCTATTTTCAAGCGGGAATTCCGCAGTTTCTTTCACGGGATGCTGGGGTACGTCCTTACGGCGTTTCTGGTGGCGAGTTCCGGCCTGTATTTTCTGGCCCGGTGCCTGATCTACGGCCTGACCGATTTCAGTTATTACACCCTCTACCAGACCATTTCATGCTGCTGCTCTATATCCCGGTGCTGGCGATGCGCTCACTGGCCGAGGAGCGCCACAGCCGCACCGACCAGCTGCTGCTCACCAGCCCGGTCTCAGTGTGGGGCATCGTGCTGGGCAAGTTCTTTGCCATGGCAGCTGTGTTCGCACTGCCCTGCGCCGTGGATGCGGTGATGATCTTTATCCTCTGGGCACTGGGCGGCACGGTGTCTGCTCTGCTCGCAAACCTTGCGGGGCTGCTCTGCTACTTTTTGCTGGGCTGTGCGGCCATTGCATTGTGTGAGTTTCTCTCCGGCCTGACCGAGAACCAGATCATTGCCGCCGTGGCGGGCTTTTCAGCCCTGCTGCTGGCCTACCTGATGCCCAGTCTGCGCAGTATGTTCAATGCGGGCAGCGCTGTGGCGCTGGCAGTATTCACCGGGATCGCAGGTGCGGCTTCTCTGGCGGCCGGTCTGCGCACCCGCAGCTTTGTGCTGGGTTGCCTGACCTTTGCGGCGCTCTGCCTGGGCCTGACGGGGTTGTTTCTGCTCCGCAGTGCATGGCTTACCGAGGCTTTCAGCGCCGCGCTGAGTGCCTTGTGCTGTTTACGCCCTTTGAGGATTTTGTCAACAACAGCTTCTCTATCCCTGCCGTGGTCTATTATCTGACCGTGACGGCGGTGTTCCTGTTCTTTACGGCGCAGGACATTGAGAAGCGCCGCTGGAACTGAGAGGAGGGAACACAGATGAAGCTTTTTGCAAAGCAGAGCTCCTCGGGTGACGGGCGGGTGTTCCGCAGCGGGGTGTGGTCGGCAGCCATTGCCTCGGCTGTGATCGTGCTGGCCGTGCTGGTCAATCTCATTGTCCGGGCAATTCCTTCCAGATATACCGAGTTCGATCTCTCCGAGGCGGGGCTCTACACCCTGAGCGAGAGCTCCAGACAGGTGGCCGACGACCTGACGCAGGATGTGACCATTTACTATCTGGCCCAGACCGGCAATGAGGACCAGATCATCTCCAAGCTGCTGGACAAATACGCCGCCCAGAGCGGCCATATCACCTGGGAGCTGAAAGATCCGGCAGTCTACCCGACCTTTGCGGCCCAGTACGGCGCACAGGATCTGACCTCCGGCGGGCTGATCCTGGTCTGCGGGGAACAGAGCAAGGTGCTGGATGCCGCAGAGCTTTACGACTACGATTACAGCGATTATGCCGCCACCGGCGCGGCCAACGTGACCTTTGACGGTGAAAGCAGGATCACCTCTGCCATCTACCAGCTGACCAGCGGAGAGAGCCGCCATGTGTACTACACCACCAACCACGGCGAGCAGGCGCTGACTTCCACCCTGACCGATGCGCTGGAAAGCCAGAACCTGACCGTCTCGGCACTTGACCTGCTCTCCCAGACCATCCCCGAGGACTGTGACCTGCTTGTCATCAACGATCCGGCGCAGGACTTTTCCGGCGCAGGCAGTCTGGTGGATGAGCTGGGCCAGCTGCGCAGCTATCTGAGCAGCGGAGGCCGCGTGCTGCTGCTGACGGATTCCTATTATAGTACCCCCAATCTGGATGCTGTGATGGCCGAGTTCGGCCTGACCCGCACCGAGGGCCTTGTGGTGGAGGGCGACACCAACCACTACCTCAATGGCTACCCGGCCCTTTACCTGCTGCCGGATTATGCCAGCACAGAGGAATCCACCGCGCTGGACGGTGTGAACACCAGCCGCAGAGTTCTGCTGCAGATGGCACAGGGCATCACACTGACCGAGACAGAGCATGTGGTCTCGGATGCCCTTCTGGTCAGCTCGGACAGTGCTTACAGCAAACCGGAAGGCTACGAGATGACCACCACCGAGAAGGCGGACGGTGACATAGCCGGTCCCTTCACGCTGGCAGCATACGCCCGCAATGAGGACACGGGTGCCAGGTCATCTGGGTCAACTGCGGCAATATGGACAATGAGGGCATCTATCAGGTCATCCCGGGCAATGTGACCTTCCTGCAGGGGTGTGCGGCTTCGCTGGCCGGGCAGGAGAGCGCTGTCCTCATCGACAGCAAGGCACTGGAAGCAACTCCGTTGGAAGTGCCAGGCATTGCCGCCTCTACGCTGGGCCTGCTCTTTGTCATCGTTCTGCCTGCGGCCCTGCTGGCTGTGGGTGCGTGGTGGTCGTGCTGCGGCGTAGAAAGTGAGGACCTGTCCATGAAAGCAAAACAGCGTACCCTCGGGGTGCTGCTTTTCCTCATCCTGCTGGCAGGCGGCGTGTTTGCCCTGCTGATGCTGCGGAATGCCAGGGAAGAACAGGCTGCCAGTGCAGCCGCAGATGGAACCATTCCGCTGGCGGCAGTTTCGGGCAATGACCTGACGCAGATCGTGCTCCACTATCAGGGCGAGACGAACACCCTGCTCTATACCGCCGATGGCTGGACGCTGGCTGAAGATCCCGCTTACCATCTGGATACCTCTGCCTGCAACACGATGCTCACCGCGCTTTCCTCTTTGAACGCAAAGCGGGAGCTGAGCCCGCAGGCAGGGGAGGACTACGGCTTTGCGGAGCCTGCGCTGACCATAGAGGTGACGGCAGCGGGCGAAACGGACACCTATACCTTCGGGGCCAGCAATACCATGACAGGGGATCTCTATGTCCGCAAGAATAACAGCGATGTCATTTATACGGTATCGGGGACCAAAGCCGCCTGCTTTGAGTTGACCAGGGCGGAGCTGTTTGGTGCCTTCAACCCGGCGGGGCTGACGGCTCAGAGATCGAAGCTGTCTCTTATACACTGGCCGATGGCGAGACCGTGACCCTGAAGGCAAACTCGGAGCCTGCAGCAGAGAGCGGCAGCGCCGCCTACCAGACCGTCTGGCGGCTGGCGGAGGATACCGCCGCCGACCTCGACGAGACAAAGGTGGATGCCATCCTCTCGGCTCTCTGCACCTATGTCTCGGCACAGGCAACAGATGCTGACCCGGCGGCGTATGGCTTTGATGCCCCGCTGGTCACGGCAGAGGTCACCACAGTCGATGGCACAATAAATCTGACCTATGCCATGGGCACAGACGGCTGTTACCTGATGGTGGAAGGGGACCGCTCTGTTTATACGGTGGATGTCAGTGTGGCAAGCGCACTTTTGTGCCCGGCGGATCAGCTGAAAGCAGAATAAAATATTCCTCTCCCGCGCTGTGCAAATTCTTGGTACAGCGCGGGATTTTTTTGCGCCGGATGTAAAGTTTCGGCAAACCTCGACAGAGTGATTGACATTTCAGTTCGGATTGTTTATGATAGGCGATGACAGGGCAGAATAACTGCACAATATTACGGATGTCATGGATGTTGTGCGGGGCAGGGTCGCCCTGGTACGAAGGATGGGGTGGATGCCCTGTCTTTTTTCGTATCTGAGTTTAAGGAGGAAAAGTAAAAAATGGACAACTCGGTGATCGTTTCACTGCGCGATATCGTGGTGGAATTTGACGGTCAGCGCATTCTGGATGGGCTGAACCTGGACATCCATGACAAAGAATTCGTAACGCTGCTGGGTCCTTCCGGCTGCGGCAAGACCACCACCCTGCGCCTGATCGCAGGCTTCCTGGAACCCAACGCGGGTCAGGTGCTGCTGAAGGGCCAGGATATTACCGGTGTGCCCCCCTATAAGCGTCCGGTGAATACCGTGTTCCAGAAGTACGCGCTGTTCCCGCACCTGAACGTGTTTGAGAATGTGGCCTTTGGCCTGCGCCTGAAGAAGATGGACGAAGAGACCATCCGCCGCAAGGTGCGCGATATGCTGGAGGTGGTCGGCCTGAAGGCTTTGAGCGCCGCAGCATCGGCCAGATGTCCGGCGGCCAGCAGCAGCGTGTTGCCATTGCCCGCAGTCTGGTCAACGAGCCTGAGATCCTGCTGCTGGACGAGCCTCTGGGTGCACTGGACCTTAAGCTCCGCAAGGAGATGCAGCTGGAGCTCAAGCGCCTGCAGCGTGAGATGAACATCACCTTTATTTATGTTACCCACGATCAGGAAGAGGCCCTGACCATGTCCGATACCGTTGTTGTGATGAACGGCGGCAAGGTGCAGCAGATCGGTACCCCCGAGGATATCTACAACGAGCCTAAAAATGCCTTTGTGGCGGACTTTATCGGCGATTCCAACATTGTGGACGGCGTGATGCACCGCGACTTCCTGGTCTCCTTCTCGGGTGTGCAGTTCCCCTGCGTGGACCGCGGCTTTGCCCGGGAACAGAGCGTACAGGTGGTGGTCCGCCCCGAGGACATTGAAGTGGTCAGCCCAGTGGAGGGTCAGCTGGTGGGCGTGGTCAATGATGTCATCTTCAAGGGCGTTCACTTTGAGATGCACGTTGAGTGCGAGGGCCGTGAGTGGCTGATCCACTCCACCCGCGCCTGCACCCCTGGTGAAACCATTGGTATGCGCATCGGCCCCAACGAGATCCATATCATGGCACGTTCGGAGGCTGAATGGGAAATGATGAAAATTTACGATAAGAAGCTGGCCTATCCTTATTTTATCTGGATGGTGCTGTTCACAGTGGTTCCGCTGATCATCGTGGTCTATTACGCCCTGACCGACGGCAGCGGCAATTTCACCATTGCCAACCTGACCAGCGTCAGCGGCTACGGCTCCGTGTTTGCCCGCAGCCTGCTGCTGGCCCTTGTGGCTACCGTGATCTGCCTGATCATTGCATTTCCGGTGGGCTATTTCCTGTCCCGCCTGCGGGTGAACAAGCAGCATATCATGCTGATGCTGGTCATGCTGCCCATGTGGATGAACTTCCTGCTCCGCACCTATGCCTGGATGGGCCTGCTGAGCATCAACGGCCCTGTGAACGCGGTGCTGGGCTTTTTTGGTCTGGGCCCCTATACCATGCTGAATACCTCCGGCGCGGTGGTGCTGGGCATGGTGTATAACTATGTGCCTACATGATCCTGCCCCTCTACACCAGTATGACCAAGATCGATCAGAGCCTGGTGGAAGCGGCACAGGATCTGGGAGCCTCCACCACCCAGACCCTTTTCCGGGTGCTCATCCCCATGAGTGTGCCCGGCATCAGCACCGGCATCACCATGGTGTTCGTTCCGGCGGTGTCTACCTTTGTCATCAGCCGTATGCTGGGCGGCGGCTCCAACCTGATGATCGGCGACCTGATCGAGATGCAGTTCCTGGGCAACAGCTACAACCTGAACGTCGGTTCGGCCATGAGCCTTGTGCTGATGATCATCGTCCTGCTCTGCATGAGCTTCACATCCAGCTTTGATGAAGATGAAATGGAGGGCGTGTCCTGATGAAAACGAAACATCTGCGCCTGATGCAGCGGGCCTACGTCATCCTCTTCTTCTGCTTCATGTACCTGCCCATTGCCTATATGATCGTGTTCAGCTTCAACCAAAGCAAGGGCTACGCACTGTTCACAGGCTTTACCCTCAAGTGGTACACCAGCCTGCTCCATAACTCTGCCATCCTGAGCGCTTTGCGCGTCTCACTGGAGGTGGCCCTCATCTCTGCGGTCATTGCCACGGTGCTGGGTACGGCGGCCTCGCTGGGCATTGCGTCCATGAGCCGCAAGAGCCGCCTGGTGGTCACCAATATCACCTATATTCCGGTGGTCAACCCGGAGATCATCACCGGCATCTCCCTGATGCTTCTGTTTGTGGCTTACCAGCGCTTTGCCGAGGGAGTCTCCTGGCTGCCCGATACCATCATGGGAATGCCCACGCTGCTGATCGCGCATATCGCCTTCAATGTGCCCTATGTCATCTTCAACGTGACCCCCAAGCTCAAGCAGCTGGACATCAAACTGTATGAGGCAGCTCTGGATCTGGGCTGCGACCCCAGGCAGGCGTTCTTCAAGGTCATCCTGCCTGAGATCAGCCCGGCCATCCTGTCGGCCTTCCTCATCTGCCTGACCTACTCCATTGATGATTTTATGATCTCCTATTTCAACTGCGGCACGGTGGAGACCCTGCCCATTGCCATCTATTCCATGACCCGAAAAAAGGTCAGCCCGGAGATCTACGCTCTGTCCACCATCATGTTTGTGGTGATCCTGACCATCATCCTCATCTCCAATGCCATGGAGAGCCGGGAGTACCGCCGGGATCAGAAGGCGCTGAGAGGGGAGGACGTAAAATGAAACGTTTTGCTGTTCTGCTGCTGACGCTGGCCATGGCATTCTGCTGTGCTGCGCCCGCCTTTGCCGCCGGAACCATTGAGGTGACCGAGGACGTTTCGGTCTCGGACGATTACGACTGGACCGCTTTCAGGGCCAGAATCTCACCCTCAACGTTTACAACTGGGGCGAATACATCTCCAACGGTTCTGATGACAGCGTGGATGTGGTGGCCGCCTTCGAGAAGCTTACCGGCATCAAGGTCAACTACACCACCTTTGATTCCAACGAGTCCATGTACGCCAAACTGAAATCCGGTGCGGCTAACTACGATGTGGTCATCCCTTCGGATTACATGGTGGCAAAGATGATCGCCGAGGGAATGCTTGCACCGCTGGATTACAGCAACATTCCCAACTCCCAGAACATCGATGCGGTCTACCGTGATCCGGATTATGACCCCACCAACGCCTATACCGTGCCCTATATGCTCTGTACCACCGGTATCATCTACAACACCACCATGGTGGAAAATGCCCCCACCAAATGGGCTGACCTGTGGGATGAGCAATACGCGGGCAACATCCTGATGTTCAATAACAGCCGTGATGCCTACGCCATTGCGGCGTTCAAGAACGGTACCAGCATCAACCCCGAGACCCCGGAAGAGGTGGACGAGGTGGTGGAGACCCTGAAAGCGCAAAAACCGCTGGTGCAGGCCTACGTTATGGATGAGATCTTTGATAAGATGATCGGCGGCGAGGCGGCCATCGGCGTGTACTACTCCGGCGATGCCATTACCATGATCGATGATAACCCGGATCTGGCCTGGGTGTTCCCGGAGGAGGGCAGTGTGCTGTCGGTGGACTGCATGGCGGTGCCTGCCACCAGTGAGCACAAGGAAGCTGCGGAGATGTTCATCAACTTCATGTGCGAGCCGGACATCGGAAAGGCCAATGCGGAGTATATCGGCTACACCACCCCCATGCAGAAGGTGTGGGATATCCTGGACGAGGATCTGAAGTACAGCGAGATCGCATACCCCTCTGAGGAAGTGGAAGCCAAGGAAAAGGTGTTCACCGCCCTGAGCGATGAGGTCAACAACGAGCTCGATGTAAAGTGGAGCGAGATGAAGAGCTACAATGAGGCGGCAGCGGCGTTGTGTTCCTGCTGCTGCTGCTTGCCATGGTAGCGCTGGCCTGCTTCAACATCTGGCGCAAGCTGCGCAAAAAGACCCGGAATCAGTATTGAGAAGAAAGGGCCCTCTCCGTCAAAGCCTCTGGCAATGCGAAGCAATGACGGAGAGGGTCCTCTTTTGGAAAGGAAACGTATGAATCAATATACCTATCATACAACCGTGCTGAACGCAGACGGCGATTTTCGCCGGATGATCAAGCCCAGCGCCCTGTTCCGCTATGTGGAGCAGGCGGCGGCAGACCATGCCCGCGCCTACGGCATGGACGATGCTTTTTTCAAGGCGCACCACACGGCGTTTCTGGTGGGCAAACAGGCGGCGCAGATCACCCGGATGCCCCTGCGTGCCGAAAAGCTGACGTTTGTTACCGCCTGTGAGCCGTGCAAGAAAGGTTCGATGAAGCGGCTGACCCGAATTCTGGACGAAGCAGGGAAGGAGTGTGCTCTGATCGACAGCCGGTGGATCATGGTGGATACCGATCGCGAGTGCATCCTGCGCCAGCCCTCCTGCATACGCCCGGTTACTGGAACGAGGATCTGGAAGGGGAGCTGCCCCAGCTGGTGCACAAAGCAAAGGAACTGACCTGTGCGGGTAGCCGGACAGCCGGCTACTCCCTGTGCGACCTGAACGGCCATGTGAACAACGCCTGCTATCTGGACATTGCCTGCGATGCCCTGCCGCTGGAGGTAGTCAAGGGCGGGCCGTTGAAATTCGTCTCCGTCAAGTACCACCGGGAGATCCCGCTGGGCAGTCAGGTCGAGGTGTTTTATGCGCCCTCGGCCGATGGCTGGTATGTGGTGGGCCGCCGCGAAGAGCACGCCGCGTTTGAATGCTACCTGGAATTTACAAAATAAATCCGGGAAAATTACAAAAATGTTACAAAATCCGCAAAAAAGGTCTTGCAAAACGGGAACAAAAGAGTTACAATATGGTTACAGAAAGCGATGAGCGCTTTTTGAGACTGAAATCTTTTTCTTCTTGTTGAATAAGAGATATCGGGTGCAGGGCCTTCTCCTCCTCCGGCTGTTCTCCTTCACAGCTGTCGGCCACTGTATCGCACAGGCGGTATCTCGCTTCGTGTGCAAAAAAGTCCGTCCGGTTTTCCGGTGCGGACTTTTTTGCACTCTAATTTGTGTCAGAAAACCGGCCTGTCAGGCGGAAAAGTATGACCTTGCACGTTTTTGGTGGTCAATTTTACTGTTTTTCCGCAAAGGACAGTTCTAAAGTTTGTTGCCGCTGGGGTTTGTATTCTGACGGGGTTTGTGGTAAAGTATAGTCAATCAATTTATAAGCAGCAAACATGAATTATTTTGATGCTGGCCCGTTGTTGATGCGTTAAGAAAAAAGGAGTTTAGAGTATGGCTTATTTCTATGAAGAACCTTCCCGCACCTTTGGCGAGTACCTGCTGGTTCCGGGTTATTCCTCTGCAGAGAATGTCCCCACGGCAGTCAGCCTGAAGACCCCGCTGGTCAAGTACCGCAAGGGGGAAGAGGCCTGCCCGCTGGAAATGAACATCCCCATGATCAGTGCCATCATGCAGTCGGTCTCCGGCGATAAACTGGCCATTGCACTGGCACGGGAGGGCGGCGTGTCCTTCATCTACGGCTCCCAGAGCATTGAGAACGAGGCTGCATGGTGCGCCGCGTCAAGAGCTATAAGGCCGGTTATGTGGTCTCCGATTCCAACCTGGCTCCCACCGCCACCCTGCACGATGTGCTGGAGCTCAAGGCCCGCACCGGCCACTCCACCATTGCTGTCACTGCCGATGGCACTCCTCACGGCAAGCTGATGGGCATTGTGGCCTCCCGTGATTACCGTGTCAACCACACCCCCGATGATGCTTCCGTTACCACCTTTATGACTCCCATCGAGAAGCTGGTCACCGCACCGGAGAATACCTCCCTGCACGACTGCAACAACATCATCTGGACAACAAGATCAACACGCTGCCGTTGGTGGATGCTGAGGCAACCTGAAATACTTCGTGTTCCGCAAGGACTACGATTCCCACAAGAAGAACGTCAACGAGCTGCTGGATGCCAACAAGAGCTATGTGGTCGGTGCCGGCATCAACACCCGCGACTATGCCCAGCGCGTTCCCGCACTGGTCGAGGCTGGCGTGGATGTGCTCTGCATCGACTCCTCCGAGGGCTACTCCGAGTGCAGAGCCGTACTATCGCCTGGATCCGTGAGCACTACGGCGACACCGTGAAGGTGGGCGCAGGCAACGTTGTGGATGCCGAGGGCTTCCGTTTCCTGGCAAAGGCCGGTGCAGACTTCGTCAAGATTGGCATTGGCGGCGGTTCCATCTGCATCACCCGTGAGACCAAGGGCATCGGCCGTGGTCAGGCCACCGCAGTCATCGAGGTCGCAAAGGCCCGTGACGAATACTACAAGGAGACCGGCATCTATGTGCCCATCTGCTCCGATGGCGGCATCGTCCACGATTATCACATCACTCTGGCTCTGGCCATGGGCGCTGACTTTGTCATGCTGGGCCGCTACTTCGCACGCTTTGACGAGAGCCCCACGAACAAGGTGCGCATCAATGGCCAGTATATGAAGGAGTACTGGGGCGAGGGCTCCAACCGTGCCCGCAACTGGCAGCGTTACGACCTGGGCGGTTCCACCAAGCTGAGCTTTGAGGAAGGCGTGGACAGCTATGTTCCTTACGCAGGTCCTCTGGCTGATGGTGTCCAGACCACTCTGTATAAGGTCAAGAGCACCATGTGCAACTGCGGCGCACTCTCCATCCCCGAGCTGCAGCAGAAGGCCAAGCTGACTGTGGTTTCCTCCACCTCTATCGTGGAGGGCGGCAGCCATGACGTTGTGCTGAAAAATGCGACCCCCAATATTATAAACGGCTGAGCCTGAACAGGCTTGCAGGGCCGCTCCCGGAGCTTTCGGGGGCGGCCCTTTTGGCAGTACCGAAAAAAGATTTTTCTTTCTGCACGCAGGAAATTTACAAAAGCCCTTGCACCCGGGCGGCAAAGATGCTATCATGGTACAAACGTCCTGTCAAGACAGGGTGCAGGCCCACGCACTGCCGGAACAAAGGCAGGGGGAGAAGGGGCTGTTTTTTTCAGCAGCGGCAAGGCTTTTTCGCTGCTGCGAAGTACAAGGAGAGGAAACTTTTCATGGACGAGATCAAAGTTGTTCCGTACATTCCGGACGAAGATTATGATAACCCTGCCATGGTGGTGGATTTCTACGAATTCACGATGGCAAACTGCCTGTTCCTGCACGGCTTTAAGAACACCACCCTTGTGTTCGATATGTTCTTCCGTAAGAACCCGGACAACATGGGTTACTCCATCAGCGCAGGCCAACGCAAGCTGACCCGGTTCCTGCTGAATTATCACTTCAACGAGCAGGATATCCGCTGGCTGCGCACCAAGGGTATGAGTGAGGAATTCTGCGAGTATCTGCGCACCTACAAGTGGAAGGGTGATATGTACGCTCTGCCCGAGGGCACGGTTTGCTACCCCCATGTGCAGATGGTCCGCATTGAGTGCGACCTGGTGGGTGCGATCCTGATCGAGACCTACCTGCTGCAGACGATGAACTTCCACAGCCTGATCACCACCAAGGCAACCCGTGTGACCGGCCTGAACACCCATACGCCCCGCAGCGTTATGGAGTTTGGCACCCGCCGCGCACAGGGCGAGAGCGCAGGCAATGATGGCGCGTATGCCGCTGTTCTGGGCGGCTGCATCGGCACTGCCAACTGCTTGGCTGAGATGAAGTATGGCTCTGAGGTCAAGGCGGTTGGCACCGTGGCACACAGCTTCATCGAGTTCTTCCCGACGGAGTTTGATGCCTTCAAGGCCTTTGCGGATACCTACCCGGATTCCGTCAGCCTGCTGCTGGATACCTACAACATCATGGAGAGCGGCCTGCCCAACCTCATCAAGCTGGACGACTACCTGATCGAGAAGTACCCCAATGACCCCAACCGCCGCGTCAAGAGTGCCCGTATCGATTCCGGCGATCTGGCCCGTGGCTCCAAGCGCCTGCGCAAGGCACTGGATGCCGCAGGCAAGCCTATATCAAGCTGGTGGCCTCCAATGGCCTGGACGAGCGGAAGATCGCCAACATGGAGCTCTATGAGCACGCTCATTTTGATTCCTACGGCGTGGGCGAAAATCTCATCACCTCCGCTTCTGACCCTGTGTTCGGCGGCGTGTATAAACTGGTGGCGGTCAAGCTGCCGGATGGCACCTATCAGCCCAAGATGAAGTGCTCGGATTCTGCCAGCAAGGCCATCATCCCGGGCAAGAAAATGCTTGGCGGCTCTACGATGAAAATGGTCAGGCCCAGTGCGATCTGATCGCCATGGATGGCGAGGTCATCGAAGCGGGCAAACCGGTAAAGATGGTCAATCTTGACCCGGATGCCATCGAGCGCACCATCACCATCACCCCCACCAAGGTCAAGCGGCTGCTGGTGCCCCATATCCTGAACGGTGAACTGGCCATCGAACTGCCCGGGATTGCCGAGAAAAAGGCCTATATCGCAAGGCAGCTGACCGAAGAGACCTGGGAGACCGAGCTGCGCATCGAGATGCCGCATAAGCACTATGTCAATATGACCCCCGCTGTGGCCGAGTGCCGTGCCAAGATGTATTCGGAACTGCATGGCGGAAAGGTGTAACTTGACAAAGCAGGGTTTCTATTGTATTATAATAGCCGTTGTGTGAATCTTACATGTTTTGATACATGTTTGCAACTCCGTAACGACGGACTTGTGATAAATGTTTACCTCATCACCTGTTATTCCCGGCTCTCTGTGAATGTCCAGAGCAGCAGGGCTTTGTAAGCCGGGTTTCTATGCGCACTGTGGTGAAATTGGCAGACACGAGGGACTTAAAATCCTTTCTGGAGACAGAGTGCGGGTCAAGCCCCGCCGGTGGCATAAAAAATCCCCTTCAGCGTAAGCTGAGGGGGATTTTTTACTGTTGTATCGCGTACAAAGCGTGATTCGGCGCAGGCAGAAATGCGGATGCAGCTCAGTGGTTTTCCATTGCGTTGAATCGTTCCAGGAAGCTGTGATCTACACCCTCAGATCGATAGCCCGGCATGGTATCAATGGCAACGTTGTGGATGCTGCGGAAGATGCTGTTTTCGATATTGGGATTGTCGCGCTTCAGGCGGCGAAGCAGGATCTTGATCTCCTGCCGCTTGGAACCACCGCCGCCGTTGTCGCACATGGTGCAGTTCTCAGTAAAGCGGCAGGCGCACTGGATGAATTCCAGATCATTGTAGCGCTTCCAGGCCAGGATATCTTCTTCCCGGATGCAGTACATGGGGCGGATCAGGGTCATGCCGGGGAAGCTGGTGCTGTGGAGCTTGGGCGGCATGGCCTGCATCTGGGAGCCGTAGAACATGCTCATCACGGTCGTCTCAATCACATCGTTGAAGTGGTGGCCCAGCGCGATCTTGTTGCATCCCAGCTCCTTGGCCTTGCTGTACAGGTGACCGCGCCGCATCCGGGCACAGAGATAGCAGGGATTCTTTTCGGTATTGTTGGCAACGGAAAAGATATTGCTCTCGAAGATGGTCACCGGGATGTGCAGCAGCTCTGCATTGGACTCGATCTTCTGGCGGTTGATCTCATTGTAGCCGGGGTCCATCACCAGAAAGACCAGCTCAAAGGGAACATCGCTGTGCTTCTGCAGTTCCTGCATCAGCTTTGCCATCAGCATGGAGTCTTTGCCGCCCGAGATGCAGACGGCGATCTTGTCTCCCTCCTGTACCAGCTCGTAGCGCTTTACCGCCACGATAAAGGGGGTCCACAGCTCCTTGCGGTATTTCTTGATGATGCTGCGTTCGATCATCTGATAAGGTTCAAGCTCACGTTTCATGTTGGTTCCTCTTTTTATTTAATGTACGGCGGTCAGCTCACGGTAGCAGACATCGAACGCCTGCAAAAAGGCTTTGATCTCGTCCTCGGTAGTCAGATGGCTCAGGCTGATGCGCCAGGAGGACAGTGCGTTGCGGCGGTCGCGGCTGACCGCAAACACCGCACGCGAAGGCAGACCATCCGACGAGCAGGCTGACTTGACCGAGACGCAGACCCCTTTGGCATCCAGCTCCCGCTGGAACACGGTGCCCTTGACATTACGGACGCTCAGATTCAGCACATGAGGGATGGCGTGTTCCGGGCTGTTGATGCGCACCAGCGGATATGTGCTGAGGGCGGCGCGGAGCTCTGCATTCAGTTTTGCCACATGGCCAACGCGTCCGGGCAGGTCAGTGACGGCGAGATCAAGCGCACAGGCCAGCGAGGAGGCCAGCGCCACAGTGGGGGTGCCGCTGCGATAGATGGTGGTACTCTCGCCGCCATGGATGAGAGGCTCCAGCGCCAGATTCCGCCGCTTGATCAGCAGGCCGATGCCGTTCAGCCATAGAATTTGTGGGCCGTCAGGCTCATGGTGTCCACGCCCTCAAAAGAAACGGGGATCTTGCCCACAGCCTGGGTCGCATCCACATGCAGGTGACAGTGAGGGTATGCTTTCAGGATGGCGGCGATCTCCTGTACAGGCTGCACCACACCCAGCTCACTGTCCACCAGCGTTACGGCAACGCAGATGGTATCCGGGCGAAGCAGATCCGTCAGGTGCTCAAGATCTACAGTACCGTCCTGCTTCACGTCCAGCAGGTCGATCTCATACCCCTGCTCCTGTAATGCCGTCAGGGTGCCGCTGACCGAAGAATGCTCCAGCGGAGTGGAGATGATGTGCCTGCCGCATGGCGGGAGAGACGGGCCAGCCCCTTTAAAGCAAAGTTGTTGGCCTCGCTGGCACCGGAGGTATAGATGATCTCTGCTGGCTGAACGCCCAGCAGGGAGGCGATTTTGATGGTGGCGGCATCGATCTCTGCCTTGCGGCAGAGCCTGCCTGGTGGTGAGAGTTGGCGTTGCCGATGCAGCGGCGCTCCACGGCACAGAACTGCTCCAACACCCGCGCATCCACCGGGGTGTTTGCAGAATAATCCAGATAGATCATAACATTCCTCTTGAAATACAAATCAATTCAATAGGTTATATTATAGTGCGGACAGGGGCATATTTCAAGATGTCCGGCCAAAAAGCTGAGGGAAACTGCGGCAAACGGATTGCATCCGGGCAGGGTTTCTGGTATACTTTATAAAGTCAGACAGGGAAGGGGAGAGCAAAATGTTTCGTTCGACTTTGCGGAGCGCGTGTTTTGCCTTCCGGTCCCGTTTTTTTGAATCTGCTCCAGAAGATTGAGGCACTGCCGTTGCTGCGGCAATGCCTCTTTTTTGGGCAGCGATGAAAGGAGAACTTCTCTATGAGTGAAAAGATCGATTACTCCAAGGGCATTTACGATGCCCGGCAGCTCGGTACCGGACGGATGCTGATTCTGGGCTTGCAGCACATGTTTGCCATGTTCGGCGCAACTGTGCTGGTGCCCCTGCTCACCGGCCTGAGCGTTTCCACCACTCTGCTCTGTGCCGGTCTGGGCACCCTGCTGTTCCACCTTGTCACCAAGGGCAAGGTCCCGGCCTTCCTTGGCTCCTCGTTTGCTTACCTGGGCGGTTTTTCCATTGTAGCCCCATGCTGGCTGACGCAGACGGCAACCTGACCGTTGTCAATACCAAAATGCTGCCCTACGCCTGCGCGGGCGTGGCACTGTCCGGCATTCTGTACCTGCTGGTCAGCCTGCTCATCTCCACCTTTGGCATCCGCCGCATTATGAAATTCTTCCCGCCGGTGGTCACAGGCCCATCATCATCTCTATTGGTCTGATCCTGGCCCCCTCCGCCATCACCAACTGCGAGTCCAACTGGCTGCTGGCTTTTGTGGCCCTGGGCACCGTTATTGTCTGCAACATCTGGGGCAAGGGCATGGTCAAGATCCTGCCCATCCTGATCGGTGTGCTGGTCTCCTATGCTGTGGCTCTGGTCACCGGTGCTGTCAACTTTGAGGCCATTGCTGCAGCCGACTGGTTCGGCATCCCCCTGCACAAGAGCGCCATGGGCCTGTTTGCCATCGACGGCAGCCCTGAGTTCATCAGCGCAATGTTCACCATCATTCCCATTGCGCTGGCAACCATGATGGAGCATGTGGGCGATATCGCTGCCATCAGCGCTACGGTCGGCCACAACTATATCAACGACCCCGGCCTGAACCGCACCCTGATGGGCGACGGCCTTGCCACTGCCATGGCCGGTCTGCTGGGCGGCCCCGCTAACACCACCTATGGTGAGAACACCGGTGTTCTGGCCCTGAGCCGCATCTACGATCCGCTCGTCATCCGCATTGCCGCTGTGATGGCTGTGATCCTGAGCTTCAGCCAAGTTTGAGGCTGTCATCAACACCATCCCCACCGGCATCATCGGCGGCATCAGCTTTGTGCTGTACGGCATGATCTCCGCAATCGGTGTCCGCAATGTGGTCGAGAACCGTGTGGACTTTACCAACAGCCGCAACCTGATCGTTGCCGCTGTCATCCTGGTCTGCGCGCTGGGCTTCAACTCTGTGGCGGTCTGACCTTCGCTGTGGCGGTGTCGCCATCAACCTGTCCGGCCTGGCCATTGCTGCTATCGTGGGCATCCTGCTCAACGCCATCCTCCCCGGCAATGATTACGAGTTTGATGCTGCCAACGGTTCCGATGCTCCGAGCAGCGGCAACCTGCAGGTCTGAAAAATAAATAGGAATAATTCTTAAAATTAGCCTTGACTAATCTGGGAATCGTTGCTATAATAGGCTCAGAAGCAAGGCCCCCTGTACCAGAGGAGAGGCCAAGATCATAATAAAAAACAATGGAGGATATTCCTATGAAAAAGTATGTCTGCACCGTCTGTGGTTATATCGCTGAAGGCTCTATCCCTGAGCAGTGCCCCGTCTGCAAGGCTCCTGCATCCGCATTTGTCGAAAAGACCGGCAACACCTATGTGACTGAGCATGTGGTCGGCATCGGCAAGGCTGAGGGTGTGCCTCAGGAGATCGTTGACGGTCTGCGCGCAAACTTTGAGGGTGAGTGCAGCGAAGTCGGCATGTACCTGGCCATGGCCCGTGTGGCAGAGCGCGAGGCTACCCCGAGATCGCTGAGCTTACAAGCGCTATGCCTACGAGGAGGCTGACCACGCATCCCGTTTCGCCGAGCTGCTGGTGAGGTCGTGACCGACAGCACCAAGAAGAAC
>ENA-OQAZ01000734-OQAZ01000734.1-human-gut-metagenome-genome-assembly--contig:-NODE-734-length-17662-cov-2.393214_pt1 | contig 17662 bp, 18 predicted proteins | sample MGYA00242737_ERZ504531 | MGnify/ENA primary metagenome ERZ504531 (study PRJEB26092, sample SAMD00036244) | human gut metagenome | host: Homo sapiens | study: EMG produced TPA metagenomics assembly of... | reverse complement strand
ATTTTCTGACTGCATGCCTCATAAGCGGCTGCCACAATCAAAATTCTCTGCAGTGCATCAAGTGTGGCAAAATTTTCTCTAAGCACAGAAAAATGTCTCTTTGAAAAGATCGGTGATCTGAGCCTGATACTCAAAAACACCCTCTTTCATTGCCTTTTTAATCTGTGTCAAACCATACAGATACCAGCCATCACGCTGCGTTTTCTCTACCTGACACAGTTGGCGATAAATATTCTCGTAATACTGGAGTGTACCATATTTAGTCTCATACTCTGTAAAGAAACTAAGTTCGTAGAACACCTGCTGACCTGTCAAGTGAACATCTTTACTATTTTCGCTGCAATATTTCGCAGTCAGCTCTTCGCGAATTTTATTTAATGATTCGCGTCTTTCCGGATTTCGATCAACAGCCCACAACCAAACACTGGCATATTCTACATTTGTCTGCTCGCTGCTTATTGCACCAAGACGATCTGCAGCTGCACTTAAGCCAAGCTGCTCGTAAACACGCAGAAGTGCCTTTGCACTGAGCGCATCCACCTCCTTTATTTCGTAGATCCAATTCTGGATTTCTTCCTGTATCATGGTAAATCCCCTTTCTTACTGGACATCAATTCCTGTTTATGTTATTATTATAAAATAAGCATTTATGCAAGCAGCCAATTTGCAAGTGCATCCGGTACATAAAGATTTCCCAGTCCTGTCCCAAGCTGAATATCTGGCTTAGGAGTTCCATGGTAATCTGAACCTCCGGTCATGTGAAGCTCATTTTTTACGGCAAGTGTACGAAGTTCACGCTCCTGCGCATTTGTATAGGTAGAGTAGACAACCTCGATTCCTTCTAATCCACATGCCTTTAAGTCCTTTATGACCTTATCTAATACGGTCAGACTAAGACGATACTGCGGTGGATGTGCCAAAACTGGATGTCCTCCTGCCTCACGAATACAGGTAATTGCCTCTTTTGCAGTTACCCCTTCTTTCGGAATGTAGCACGGCTTTCCATCTCCAAGGTAGCGGTCAAATGCCTCTTTTACAGATGATACGATACCCTTTTCGTAAAGATATTGTGCAAAATGAGCTCTCGTGATTACAGATCGGTCAAAAACGAGCATAAAATTCGTCCTTGTCAATATTGTAAACGTTTTTGCTGATTAGACGCAGCATTTTCTCGTTTCTTTCTTGACGAAGCGCACCATATTGCTCCAACTTTTTTAAAAATTGTACATCTGTCTCATCAACACCAAGACCAAGAATGTGAAATTCCTTCACAACATTTCCAAGATCATATAGACTGGAAATCTCAATTCCTGGAATTAATGTAATAGACAGATCTTCTGCTGCCTTCTTTGCCTCCTTGATACCACTTACAGTATCATGATCTGTCAATGCAATTGCCGAAAGCTTTTTCTCATATGCAAGTTCCATCAGCTCAGACGGTGTAAGAGAGCCATCTGAACAGCAGGAATGCGTGTGTAGGTCAACTGCCATAGTTCCTCCTTCGTTTTAAGTGAGTTGGATGTTCTTATTATAGCATTAAATGCTTCCATCATGCAATAGAAAGGTCAGGTTTTCCATGTTAAAGCATACGACAAAATTTACCTCTTTACTTCTTGCAGCCGGAACTTGTTTTTCCGGCACAATCTGTACATTTGCTGAAAGCACAAGTTCTGCTGACGCTGCAAATGCTACAGAAGTTTTTTCTACACCACTGTATACATCCGGTCTGTATAGTACAAATGAACAACCAGAAGGCGTCAAGGTGACACACAATATCTGTCTGGATTACGACAATAATCTGATGAAAGACAACTATCTGATTCAAAATGAATCCGATACCGATGTTTCGTTTGACATTCTGATTCCACAGATTGCATCATTGGCATCAGAACCAGAAAAGCTGTATAACTTCTATGCACATGCATACGATACAACAGACAGCGATGCACTTAAATTGCTTGATCTGTTTGCAGATACTGATGCTGCTTCCTTTGAGGAATCGTCGTACTATTCTCCTTTATTTTCAGCAAACGGACTTGGTGAAAGTACTCTGACACTTGACGAACTGTATCAGGGTCAGATTTACAATACTGCAATCCCAGAGGATAAGGGTGTCCTCTATCACCTGTCAAGACCTCTCACTGATTCTGTACTTGATGAAAAAGTATGTCTGTCTATCTCAGGGCTTAGTGACAGCTGCCATATTTATCCGCTCGGCTGCAGCTATTCCACAACAGACAATGGCTATGAGCTTTCTATTAGTGAAAATTTCTTTGACTGCTATGTTTTCTTGACTGGAAAAGAAAATACTGATTTCACTGTTTCACTAATTGAGAATGAAAATGCTAAGACCGATGCCGAGAAATTCTCAATGGACGATGAATCCTCTGATCTGAAATCCTACCTTGAATTTTGCTGTGACTGGTATCTGGATCAAAATAAAGACAACACACAGGCAACACCAGAGCTTCTTCTTTCCAATCTGGCTGACTACTTTGGCCGAAGCTCAGTAACAGTTTCTATCGATCTGCTTCCGACAATTGACTGGCTGACCCAGCAGAAGCGTTTCCTCGTTCATCAGTATACTGTCACCGTTCCGGCAGGATCTTCTGCATTTGCATGGACCGAGCGTGAAACTGAACTTTCCAAAAAAGAAGTCACATTAAGCGCACAGCTTTCAAAAGATACTGCATCATATGCAAAAGTTTTGGATACTGTAACTGTATCTCTTCCAGATGGCTATTCATCATTGATTGTCAGAAATGCAGAGAGCAAAAAACTCTCTGATGCAGGATCAAGCGGCGATAACAATTTGGTCACGTATTCCATTAAATCATATAAGGGTGACACCTACAGCGTTGCCCTGTTTAAGACTCCGATGTGGAATGCCACCCTTAAATATATGCCTATTTTTATTGTTATTATGGCAGTATTTATGTTACTTTGCCTGATTAGCTACCTCTCCCGTAGAAAGAAGAGCTAACAGCTCATCCTTAGACATCGACGCAATAGCTCCGAAGTCCATGGAAAGAATATCGTCTGATAATGCTTTCTTGGACTCCTGGAGCTTTATTATTCCCTCCTCGAGAGAGTCCTTTGCGATCAAACGGTACACCGTTACTGTGTTTTTCTGTCCAATTCTGTGTGCACGGTCAGTTGCCTGATTCTGTGCTGCCACATTCCACCACGGATCATAGTGAATTACAATATCTGCCGCCGTTAAGTTTAATCCCGTGCCGCCGGCTTTTAGTGAAATCAAAAATACAGGTGTATCGTCATTCTGGAACTCATCAACAAGGCGCTGACGCTCCTGCTTATCTGTATTTCCTGTCAGACAATAATACTTTGTATTCTGCTCAGCTAAGCGCTCACGAATCAGATCTAACATTGATGTAAACTGAGAGAACAATAATACCTTATGTTTTCCCTTTACAGCACGCTGCACAAGCTCCATACATGCCTCAAGCTTAGCAGAGCTTCCCTGATAATCATCGTAGCAAAGCGCTGGATGACAACAAATTTGACGAAGCTTTGTCAGCTGACTCAAGATAAATATCTTGTTCTTCTCATAATATGCACTGTCAATACCCTGCAGCTGATCAACAAGCTGCTTATGGGCAGCAAGATACAGCTTTCTTTGCTCATCTTCCATTCCAGAATAAATAGTCTTTTCATCCTTTTCAGGAAGGTCTGAAAGCACCTGAGACTTTGATCTTCGAAGTAAAAATGGTGCTGTCATTTTTCGCAGGCGATTTCTCGCCGCTGCATCCTCATTTTTCATGATCGGCATCTCAAATTGTTTTCTAAAACGTGTATAGCTGTACAGATAACCTGGCATCAGATAGTCGAAAATACTCCACAGCTCACTTAAACTATTTTCAATCGGAGTTCCCGTAAGAGCAAGACGATATGCTGCATTTATCTGCTTAACAGCCTTTGCATTCATTGTCATATGGTTTTTGATATACTGTGCCTCATCGAGAATCTGATAGAAAAATGTACAGCTTTCATAGATCTCAAGATCACGACGAAGAAGATCATATGATGTATCAAACAATCGTACGATGTATACTGCTCAATTAGTTCTTTTCTCTCTTTTGCATTTCCAGCCACAACCTGAATGCGCAAGTTTGGTGCAAATAATTCCAGCTCATGCTGCCAGTTATAAATAAGCGATGCCGGACAGACAATAATTGAGCTTCCCTTTCCCTGATCAGATACTAGCAGTGTAATCGTCTGCAAAGTTTTTCCAAGACCCATATCATCTGCCAATATTCCATTAAAATGGTAATCCTGCAGCATTTTAAGCCAACGATATCCATAGATCTGATACTCACGAAGCGTTGCTCCAATAGTTTCTGGAACTGGATACATTTCCAGCTCAGTGCGTTTCATGCGCTCTGCCATGTCGCGAATTTCCTTGCCTGGCTGATAATCAATGCCCTGCATAGACGCAAGCATCTCATCTGCAAATAAGAAGCGATACCCTGGAAGACTCACTGGCCTGTCAACTGCTTCACGGGCATCAATATCCATCACATCCTCAAACTCTGCCAGCTTATCAGCAAACTCATCACTTAGCTTTAAGATTCTGCCATCCTCAAGGCGATGATAATGCTGTTTTTCATGGTAAGCCCTAAGCACATCCTTTAACTGCTTTTCGCTTAACCCATCACTCTCAAAGCCAAGCTCCAAAAAATGATCCATAAAGCGCATACCGGCCTTGATCTGAGGTGCCTCATCAAAATGAAGATCAGCCAGACCATCTTCTAGCACAACACTTCCAAATGAATATAGCTGCGGCAGGCAAAACTCCAAAAAGCGTCCAATATCATCTCCATTTTCGATAATATAGCGCTCGCAATCTTCCTGACCATTTTCTTCATCTTTTTCCATGCTTGGAAGATATCTTTCAAGAAGATCCTTTAATGCCTGCTCCTTTTCCACATCACGCACAAGGTTCGTATCTGACTTTTCACCAAGATGAACTATTCTTTTACCATAGCGTGTCTCCATCTTCAGCTCAAGAATATCCCACAAATTTATGGTAAATTTCACCTGAAGCATTGGCGGAACAAATTCCTCCAACGACAAGTCGCGGCATTCCAAATTAATATTTTCCTGAATCTCCGGAAGCACATAATGAATAAATGACGGAAAATCACTATTGTTAATATCCATATATCCGCTTCCCGGATAAGCAACCTGCAGCAGATTTCTGTAAAAAATCCTAAGAGCGCGGCTGTAATACTCATCACAAATATAAACTGTATCTTCTCCAAAAAGATAGATATGGCGATTTCCCTCTGCTAACTTCCACTTATCTGGAAGCCACAGTCTTGCGCCATCCTTTCCCTTTTTCTCTAATATCAGTTTTACCTGCGGATTTTCCTTTACAACATGAACCATACGGCTCTTGCCATCCTCGATTAGTTCAAGCTCTCTGCCGCAAAATGCTTTCATATACAAATCGGCAAAGCCTTCCTCAAGCTCAACATTTGAAATTTTCCTATCAAATGTATATTTTTCTTGCTGAGACCAATGATTCAAATAGGAATCAATCTGCAGACAAATGACCTGAATCAATGCTGCCGAATCAGAATCATAGGAATATTCACAGTTTGGATACGAAAGCTGCCTTACCAAAAGAAATGTCCTCACCTTTTTGATAGCTCTGTTTAAAGGCAGTCAGATCGCGAATAGGATAAAGATGACGTGTTCCGGCAAAAAATTCCAGTCCGATTTTCTTTCCCTCTGTCACAAACTTTGGTACTACTTTTACATCTGAAATATTGGATTTTTGATACTGCAGCGTATAACGCTTCTCGTATGCCTGAATCATACTTATGCAGGCAGCTGAGGTATGAACACTTGATACAAGCTCTCCCTCACAAAAATATTGCAAAACTGCCGCAATCTCATGACGGCAAAGTTTTCCCGGTGTATGATACTCGCCGCAGGAACATGAAGACTCCTCTATGTCAAAGTCTCCCCAATTTCCATCAGCCGCAAGACCTGTTGATTGTATTGTCATCTCTACATCATAGCGTCTGCTTAAATCTCTAACCGTTGCCTGTATCTGTGTTCTTCCATGTGCCTCCTCAGCGCTTGACAAAGCTGCCTGTCCGCGCTGATGAAGGGCACGTCCTTTCTGATATTCCAAAGAGTTTACCGCATACTGCTGCAGCATTTCGTAGGTTTTCTCCATACTTCTCCCCATATATATATCAAATCAATATTGAAGTCTTTTTATAAAACAGTTCACACCACGCAAGATCATTCACTTCAAAAAATCCTCATGCAAGCATGGGATTTTTCGAATTTGTCTGAACGCGTGAACTGTTGCATCACATCTTCTCTGGTGCACTAAATCCTAACAGTTCAATGCATGTCTCCAGAATATCTTTGCAATAAGAAATCAAAGCAATATAGCCCTTCTTCTTATCCTGATCTTCTTCTGCCAAAATCTTTGTCTCATGATAGAAACGATTGAAATCATTTGCTAAATCATAGATATATGCACAAAGTTTATGTGGTGCATACTCAGCACTTGCCTGTGCAAATACATCTGCAAATCTTGTCATATCAAGCATAAGTGCCTTCTGTGCGGCACCGTCCGGCACAGTGATTGCAGTTGGAATCTCCTGACCAAACTTCTTTAAGATAGATTTGATTCTTACGATGGTATACAGAATGTACGGACCTGTATTTCCCTCGAAAGAAGTGAAACGATCTACATCAAAGACATAATCCTTTGATGCCTGATTAGACAAATCACCATACTTAATTGCAGAAAGACCAATGATCTTTGCATTCTCGCGTGCTGTCTCTTCATCCTCATCGCGGCTTGCCATGATTTTATCATAAACTGCATCGTTAATATCACGAATCAGGTGCTCAAGACGCATAACACCGCCCTGTCTTGTCTTAAATGGCTTTCCATCCTTTCCGTTCATAGTTCCAAAGCCCAAAAACTGAAGCTTTGTATCTTCCGGAACAAGCTCTGCCAATCTGGATACGCGGAATACCTGTGTAAAATGCATCTCCTGACGCTTATCAACAACATAAATAATGCGGTTTGGCTTAAACAGCTTTTCTCTTTCTACGATAGTAGCAAGATCTGTTGTCTGGTAAAGGCTTGCACCATCTGACTTTAAGATAATACACGGCGGAACTTCCTTTGTATCCTCCGGCTTTGCCACGTCAACAACGAGTGCACCATTTGAAATATAAGCCAGTCCCTTATCCTTTAACATCTGAACCATGTCCGGAATATACGGCTGCGCATCACTCTCTTTCTTCCACAGATCAAAATGAACGTCTAGCTTGCTGTAGTCTTCTGAAGATCTTCGATAGAAACTTTCAAAATGTGATTCCAAATCGCAGTGTAGCCGCGATCCTTATTCTGCAGCATAACAGTTGCATCATGTGCGCGCTTTGCAAACTCCTCGTCTACCTTTGCCTTACCACTCGCGCACGGATAGATTTCCTCTAACTCAGAGATTGTAAATGGCGCTTCTTTAGGATATTCACCAGTATATTCATGATCAAAATAAACAAGATCTGGCTTTCTCTCCTTTAACTCAGTAATGATAAGACCCATCTGAAGACCCCAGTCACCAAGATGCGCATCACCAATAACTTCATTTCCTGCATAACGAAGGATTCTCTTTACGCTCTCTCCGATAATTGCAGAACGCAGATGGCCAACATGAAGCGGCTTTGCTACATTTGGTCCGCCGTAGTCAATTACAATCTTCTCTGGTGCTGACAGCTCAATTCCATGCTTCTTACTTGTCTTCATCTGATTAATATAAGATGCCAAGTATTCATTATCAAGATTGAAATTCAAAAATCCTGGCTTTACAGATGCTACATCCTTTACTACCTTTGAAGACTGCAGCTTCTCTGCCACCTCATCTGCAATCATAAAAGGAGCTTTGTGATATTTCTTTGCACCAGCATTGCGCCATTACACTGATATTCACACAGATCCGGACGATTAGATACGGTAACGCGTCCAAGCTCGCGCTCATAACCGCAAGCTTCAAATGCGTCTCCAATCTCTCTGGAAATAATGCTAAGTAACTTTTCCATATAAAAACCATACCTTTCTCAAATTGTTTGTAAGATCAAAAGTGGAAAAAGATGCTGCCGAAATTCAACAACATCTTTTTTCTTAAAATTTTATTTTACGTCCTTCATGCTGAAGCTGAATCTGCCCATCTTATCCTTACCAAGGCATACAACCTTTACAACCTGTCCTAAGGAAAGAACATCCTCAACCTTCTCTACACGCTTATCAGACATCTTGGAGATATGAACCATACCCTCTTTGCCTGGTGCGAACTCAAGGAATGCGCCGAAGTCCTTGATACTGATAACAGTACCCTCAAGAACCTGTCCCTCTTCGAAATCGCTAGTGATGATTTCAATGGTCTTCATTGCCTTTGCAATCATATCGGCATCTGTACCACAGATTGAAACATTTCCATCATCTGTAATATCGATCTTTACGCCAGTTTCAGCGATGATACGATTAATTACCTTACCCTGCTTTCCAACAACATCACCGATTGTAGCCGGATCAATAGTCATCATCTCGATCTTCGGTGCATACTTTCCAACTGTCTGTCTTGGCTCTGCGATTGCCTTGGACATAACCTCATCCATGATATAGAATCTTGCTTCTCTTGTTCTTGCAATTGCCTCCTCAATGATGGCTCTTGTCAGACCATGAATCTTGATATCCATCTGGATTGCAGTGATACCCTTATGAGTACCTGCTACCTTAAAGTCCATATCGCCAAAGAAGTCCTCAAGACCCTGAATATCAGTCAAAACGATGTAATCATCATCGGTATCGCCAGTAACAAGACCACAGGAAATACCTGCAACCATAGCCTTAAGCGGAACACCTGCTGCCATAAGTGCCATACAGGATGCACAAATGGAAGCCTGAGATGTAGAACCATTAGACTCGAATGTCTCAGATACGGCACGAATTGCATATGGGAATTCTTCTGGTGACGGAAGAACCGGAACAAGTGCTCTCTCAGCCAATGCACCATGACCGATCTCACGTCTTCCCGGACCTCTGGAAACCTTTGTCTCTCCTACAGAATAAGCCGGGAAATTATACTGATGCATGTAGCGCTTGCTTGTCTCGTTCTCATCAAGACCATCAATCTTTTGTGCCTCTGAAAGCGGTGCCAGTGTAACAACATCACAAATCTGAGTCTGTCCTCTGGTGAACATAGCGGAACCATGTGCTCTCGGAATCATGTCAATCTCTGCTGCAAGCGGACGAATCTGAGTGATTGCTCTGCCGTCTGGTCTCTTGTGATCCTTTAAGATCATCTTGCGAACAGTCTTTTTCTGATACTTATAGAGAGCCTCACCGAGCATTGGAATCCACTCTGGATGTGTCTCCTCATAACGCTCCTTTAATCTCTCCTTTAATACACGGATATTCTCCTCACGAACCTGCTTCTCATCTGTGAATACAGCCTCTTCCATCTCTGGTCCCGGAATAAAGGAAGTCATATCCTCCCAAAGCTCTGCATCTACATCATATGACTGATAAGAATGCTTCGGCTTTCCACAATCTGCAACAATTGTATCGATAAAAGCAATAATCTTCTGATTGATTTCATGTGCAGCAAAAATAGCTTCGATCATCTTTGCTTCCGGAATCTCATTTGCACCGGCCTCGATCATGATAACCTTATCTCTTGTGGATGCAACAGTAGCTCAAGATCAGATACTGCTCTCTGTGCGCTGGTTGGATTAAATACAAGTTCTCCGTCAACCATACCAACTCTTGTGCTGGCAGTCGGGCCATCAAATGGAATGTCAGAAATACAAGTTGCAATAGCAGAACCAAGCATTGCAGTGATCTCTGGGCTGCAGTCTGGATCAACACTCATAACCATGTTGTTTAATGTTACATCGTTACGGTAATCTTTCGGGAACAGCGGACGCATAGGACGGTCAATAACACGTGAGGTTAAAATTGCATGCTCGCTTGCCTTTCCCTCTCTTTTATTGAAGCCGCCTGGAATCTTTCCAACTGCGTACATCTTCTCCTCATACTCTACGCTAAGCGGGAAGAAATCAATGCCGTCTCTTGGCTCTTCTGATGCTGTTGCAGTAGATAATACAACGGTATCGCCATAATGCATAAATGCAGCGCCATTCGCCTGAGCTGCTACTCTGCCTACATCTACCGTAAGGGTACGGCCGCAGAGTTCCATAGAATAACTCTTATACATATTGTCCTCATTCCTGTGCATCTTTTTTGCACAACGTTTATCTTTTTTGCAGAAGGTGCCGAAACTACTAAACAGCAGATAAACAGCGCTTATCTGTTCTTGAGCGGTCTCGGAGCACTTCTGCCTTCAAATACGACCATGACAGCGACACTATTTTGTCATCATTCTCCATCGCTGTCTTGATACAAATATAGGTGGATTTCTCCACCCTAATCGCTAAACTATTCAGAGCCCTCGATTTTTCTTTGAATCTGCTTGGCTCTTAATAGTTACAAATTACTTTCTAATACCTAACTTCTCGATTAAGGTACGGTAAGCCTCGATATCCTTGCTCTTTAAGTAGTCCAGCATACCTCTTCTCTGTCCTACCATCATCAGCAGACCTCTTCTGGAATGATGATCCTTCGGGTTCTCCTGAAGATGAGCGGTAAGCTCAGCGATACGTGCTGTTAAGATAGCGATCTGAACCTCCGGTGATCCGGTATCCTCTGGTGTTCTGCCGTAAGCAGCGATAATTTCAGCTTTCTTTTCCTTGGAAATCATTGTTAATTCCTCCTAATATTTTTATTCTGACCTTTGCCCAGGCAATGGTTGGAGTATCCTGTTGCTGGGGCATGGCGCACACATGTGATATACTATCACAGAAATTGCTCTTTGTCAAAGGTTTTTTCTTAATCTCCCATCACATTTTTCATGATGACAGGCGGACCATATTTCCAGCTGCTGACACAGATACCCTTTGACTCAGATGCTGCATGAATGATCTTGCCATTTCCAATATAAATTGCGACATGACCAATCACACCAGGGTAAACGGCCGACATAGAATATTCAAATCGCCAGGGCGAATCGTATCTTCATCAACAGTCATACCTACCTCTGCCTGCGCACCAGAAAACTCTGGAAGCTGCACACCAAAGCGTTTATACAGACACATTGTATAGCCTGAGCAGTCCACACCGCCCTCTGCCGTCAGCTGCTTGCCTCCCCAGACGTAAGTGCCTCCATAATATTCAAATGCTTTTCGAATAAGATCCTGTCGAGTTTCTGATACACCATCAAGTGAGAAGTAAATTGCTTCATCAAGAAAATATCCTGTGTAAACTGTTTCTCTTTTGACATATCCGGACAGCTCCGTAACGGCTTCGATCTCAACCCAGTCCTTTGTCTCTCCATTTATATCATAGCGCTCACCCTTTAAGAAGGTCGTAATAACGTCTGCACCTTCCTTTGGCTCATATAATGCATCAACAGAATCTGTTAGGATCTCTGCCATATATTTCATACTTGAAAGCGCAAGCTTTCTTGCCTTCTCTCCTGTCGTAACATACTCAGCAGAAACATAACCTGTCGCACCGCCAGACTCAATCTTCATCCAGCCGTCCTTTTCCTCTAAGATTTCTACGGCACAATTTTTGAAAATTACACCGCAAATTTCATAATCAGTTGACGGTCCTTTTCTCATATTCAAATAATTGCGCACACCAGTGATCATACCGAGATTTTTATACTTTTCAAGAACAGCTTCCTTTGCCTCTCGAACTTCTTCACTCTCAGTTGATTCTTCCTCTGTGCTTTCCTCTTCTGACTTAGACTCATCTTCTTTTGTCTGACTTTCTGATTCAGAAGACATCTCCAGCTCTGACTCACTTTCAGACGTTTCCTCACTTTGTTTTTCCAAAACAGATTCCCCCTGTGAATCTTCGCCTGTATTTTTGTTATCAGACTCCTTTGTCTGTTCTTCTGTCTGTGTCACAACAGCAGCAGCCTCTGTTATCTTTGGCGGAATGGTCTGCGGTTTTTCTTTGTTTTTCTCAAGATAATACAAAGCTCCAAGGCTCATTACGCCTGCCAAAAATAATATTGTCAGCAGCACAGCTGCAATCAGAAGTCCATTGCCTGAGCCTTTACGCTTTTTCTTCGATGAATCCTTCCTTTTTGCCATCGTTTCCCCTCTCTTCAAAATAAGTAACGCATGCAAGGGTATCTTTTTTTAACTGCTCTTTTAGTGCATCAAGGCCAGAAAAGCGCACCTCTGGTCTCTCATAATGGAAGAGACTAACCTCAATTTCCTCACCATACGCCATTTGGCTATATTGTAGCAGATGTGCTTCTAAAAGTAAATCAGATTTTGCGGCATCTTTTTCAACTGTTGGGCGATGACCAACATTTGTAATTGCCTGATATGTGTTTCCCCCAATCTTCACCTTTGAAAGATATACGCCTATTGGAACAAGCAGCTTATCTTCCGGCCAGACAAGATTCATTGTTGCAAAGCCTATAGTATGACCAATTGCTTTTCCGTGAATAACTGTACCACTAAGTGAAAACGGACGGTCAAGCATTTCACACGCATCCTCCATCTGTCCCTCACTGATGCATGCACGAATCCTGCTGCTGCTGATTGGCTCTCCTTTATAAGAGACCTTATCAAACACTTCAAATTCATAACCACATAAGGATGACATTTTTTCTAAAAGTGCTACATTTCCTTTTCGCTCATAGCCAAAACAAAAATCTGGTCCTGCTGCAACAAATGCCGCGCAAAGTTTTTTACATAAAATTTCCCGGATAAAATCTTTTGGCGCAGTATGGCGAACCTTTTCGGTAAATGGATATTCAATGAGATAATCTATTCCATAAGCTTCTAGAAATTTCTTTTTTCTCATCGTTTGGTGTCAGCTGACGCACATCCTCACATCCCGGAATTGGCGGCACAAAAAATGTGAACACTACAGTCTTTAGTCCCTGCTTTTTCTTTTCAAGCAAAGCATTTAAAAGACGCTGATGACCTTTATGGATTCCGTCGAATTTACCAAGCGTGACCGCGGTCTTCTCTGTGATTTGAAAATCCTCTGTATTGCAAATTACCTGCATCGTTGGTCTCCTTTTCTTTATCGCTGCCTGGTATTAATTTCGATAGAATATTTTTACAGGCTTCAGTAAACGACTGTTTTTTGTCAAGATGATATACACCTATAAATTCGTCTAGTCCATTATTATTTAGATACAGGCGTACGCGCATCTCATGACTGCAAACATCTATAGATGCCTCTTGTAACCCCAAAACAGCATTAATACTGATCGCATTTCCATTTTTAAGCTGTTTTTCAAATTCGTTTGATGCGATTACTTTTGGAAAATGACCAAGGGCAGTGTCAATGCTAATTAAGCGGCTCTCCAGTTCATTTTTATCGGCAAGCTCTTTTATTTTTTCGAGTGTCAATGCCTGTTCTTTTGAAAATCCACCTGCCATAACTCTTGTTAAACTGCTCATGCAGCTTCGCAGCCAAGCTTTTTTCCGATATCGACACAAAGTGTACGGATATATGTTCCGGCAGAGCAGGTGACAATAAAACGTGCCTTGTTGTCTTTTACAGATAAAACCTGAATATCCTTTAACGTGACTGGTACTGCCTTTCGCTCAACAATTTTTCCTTCTCTTGCAACTGGTACAATTTTTTTCCATCAATTTTCTTTGCAGAATACATTGGTGGTACCTGATCATAAGTTCCCTCAAAAGAACAGATTGCTTGTGTAATCTCTTCTGGTGTTTTGAAAACATCATGTGTATTCAAAATAGTTCCCCAGATATCCTCTGTGTCTGTTTGAACACCAAATGTTACCTCTGCCTCGTAAGTTTTCCAGTGATCCGGCAATAGATCAAATGTTTTTGTTCCAAGACCTAATCCAACAGCCAGAACACCTTTGGCCTGCGGATCGAGTGTACCAGTATGACCAATTTTTTTCTGGTGCAAAATACCTCTAAGCTTTGCCACCACATCGTGTGAGGTGTATCCCTGCTCCTTCCAGACCGCAATTAGTCCATTATAATGCTCTGCCTGCATAATCCTCCTTCGGAATGCGATTTATGATCTCTGTAATAATCTCATCCGGTTCCTGATGATCAAATGTGCATCCTGATGCACGAACATGACCGCCGCCGCCAAATGAAACTGCCAGCTCACTGACATTCACAACATGGTTTGAGCGAAACTGCATTTCCATACGCCCGACTCTATCTCATATAAGAATACTGCTGTATCTACGCCACGAATATTGCGAAGCTCACTTACAACGCTGTCAAGTTCTGCAGATGTGATCTGAAATCTCTCCATCTCCTTAATTGTCATATAAGACCATACAAAAAAGCCATCAAGAAGCTGCGCGGCTTTAGATATTGCATAAGCGCTCGCCCTTGCTTCATTAAAGCCCTTCTCGTAAAAAGTCTTCTGAATCAAATCAGTAAATGGAATGCCAAAGGCAATCAGCTTTGCTGCACGTGTCAGTGTATCTGGTGTAACATTGGAATATTGGAACACGCCAGTATCGTGAACCATTCCTGTATATAGACACATTGCCACGTTATAATTAATCTTATCTTCCTCGAAGAGCGTATAGAGCACCTCACATGCGGAACCGATCTCACCCTTTGCATAATTAACATCACCAAAAATAGGATTACTGATATGATGATCGATCATTACACGCTTCTTTGCACTGTCAAAAAGTTCTTTTCCTGCACCAATACGGTCTGCATCTGCGCAATCAATGGAATACACAACATCATATACCTCAGGTTTAACAGTATGACGAATAACTGCTGTATCTGGAAGCATATCAAAAACAGATGGATACGGCTGTAAATACACATCTGCCTCATAACCATAATTGTCCTTTAAATAATGATACAGGGCAAGACACGAGGAGATACAATCTCCGTCTGGACGAATATGGCCTACAATTGCTGTCTTTCTAACATTTGCAAACTCAGCACGCAGCGTATCTATTGTGTCGTTCGGGCGTTTTTCCATCGCTTATGCCTCCTTTCCCTCGGAGCTTTCTGCCGGCTCTTTAGCTGCAAGCTCATTTGCAACTGCATCAATAAGACCCGTCATATGAACACCATACTCGATGGACTGGTCTAACACAAAAGTAAGCTCTGGTGTGTTTCTCAAATTTACAGATGATGCAAGCATTCTTCTGATATAAGGCTTTGCATTCTTCAAACCTTCCATTGTGCTTTTTTGTGCTTCCTCGTTTCCTAAAACACTGATATAAGCCTTACAATACTTTAAGTCAGGCGTAACTTCTGCCATGACAACTGTTGTCATCGGATGGATTCTTGGATCTTTAATTTCCTGCTGGATAATACGGCTGAGTTCTCTCTGAACCTCAGCGTTAATTCTGATATTTTTAATACTATTTTTACGCATATTTTCTCCTTAACTATCTTTGAAAAGCCATGACATTGCTGCCATGGCTTTGTTTTGTTGCAGCTTATCTCGGAACCTCTTCCATGATATAAGCCTCTACGATATCATCAATCTGAATATCGTTGAACTTTTCAAATACAAGACCACACTCGTAGCCTTCCTTTACTTCCTTTACATCGTCCTTGAAACGCTTTAAAGATGCCAGTGAACCCTCGTAGATCTGCTCGCCTTCTCTGGAAATACGGATCTTGCAGCCTCTCTGGAACATACCATCTGTTACATAGGAACCAGCAATGTTTCCAACACCTGATGCCTTGAAGATCTGACGAACCTGTGCATGACCTATTACCTTCTCCTCGTAGATCGGATCAAGCATACCCTTCATAGCAGCTTCTACATCAGCGATTGCCTGATAGATAACGCGGTACAGACGAATCTCAACCTTCTCGCGCTCTGCTACTGATTTTGCCATTGCATCTGGACGAATATTAAATCCGATAATGATTGCATTTGATGCAGATGCCAAAGATACATCAGACTCATTGATTGCACCAACACCACTGTGAATAATCTTAACAACAACTTCTTCATTAGACAGCTTCAATAAGGACTGCTTTACAGCCTCAACAGAACCCTGAACGTCAGCCTTAACGATTAAATTCAGTTCCTTTAAGCTTCCTTCCTTAATCTGGGAATTTAAGCTGTCAAGAGTAAGCTGTGTCTTTGTATCAGCCAAAAGCTTTTCTCTGTTCTCTTTAATAAAGGTCTCAGCAAAGCTTCTTGCCTCTTTCTCATTCTCAGTGTTGACAAAGATCTCACCTGCGTTTGGAACATCATTCAGACCAAGAATCTCAACTGGCATAGACGGAGTTGCTTCTTTTACTCTGCGTCCCTTGTCATCGATCATTGCACGAACCTTACCATAGCATGATCCTGCTGCAACATTGTCACCAACATGAAGTGTACCCTTCTGAACAAGGATTGTTGCAACTGGTCCACGACCCTTATCAAGCTGTGCCTCGATTACAAGACCTCTTGCCTTACGATTTGGATTTGCCTTAAGATCCTTTAACTCTGCATCAAGCAAGATCATCTCAAGCAAGGTATCAATTCCCTCATGTGTCTTTGCAGATACTGGAACGAAGATGGTCTGACCACCCCAATCCTCTGCAATCAGCTCATACTCAGAAAGCTCCTGCTTTACACGCTCGATGTTTGCAGTTGGCTTATCAATCTTGTTTACTGCTACGATAATATCAACACCTGCTGCCTTTGCATGGTTAATCGCCTCGATTGTCTGCGGCATAACACCATCGTCTGCTGCAACAACAAGTACAGCGATATCAGTTGCCTGAGCACCACGCATACGCATTGCTGTAAATGCCTCATGACCTGGTGTATCAAGGAATGTAATATCCTGTCCATTGCACTTAACCATATAAGCACCGATATGCTGTGTAATTCCGCCGGCCTCTCTTGAAATTACGTTAGTTGAACGAATAGCATCCAGTAAGGAGGTCTTACCATGGTCAACGTGACCCATAACACAGACAACCGGAGGTCTTGAAACCTTTGTCTCTTCCGGATCATCTTCTTCACGAAGAAGTTCCTCAATTACGTCAACCTTTACTTCCTTCTCACAGATATAGTTAAACTCTAATGCAATTTCCTCTGCCTGCTCAAATGTCAGCTCAGCATTAATTGTCATCATGGTGCCCTTCATAAAGAGTGACTTTACGAGTGCTGCCGGCTGCTGCTTCATTGCTTCAGCTAACTCTGCCAGTGTTAAAGTCTCTGGAATTGTAATTGTCTTAATTCCGTCATCTTCTTCTGCCTTTGGCTGTGGCTCTGGCTTCTTACTGTTTTGCTGCTTCATCTTAGAGATATTGCGAGTATTCTCTGTGAATCTGGTATTCTTCTCCTGATTCTGTCTTTCCTTCTCGCGAATCTCACGCTCTTTCTTATTAAGACCTTTGCCGCCTCTTGCCTCGCTCTTGGTCATTCCTGTGCCCATAGAATCAAGATTTTCTCTCTCGGTTCTCTGGCCCCTTGCACCGTCACGTCTCTGACCGTAACCGCCCTGACCATTTCCATCACTCTCTGGCCATCTCTCTGACCATACGCCGCCTGACCATTTCCGTCACCGTCTCCTGGCCATTCTCTCTGACCGTA
>ENA-OQAZ01000733-OQAZ01000733.1-human-gut-metagenome-genome-assembly--contig:-NODE-733-length-17679-cov-1.830504_pt1 | contig 17679 bp, 33 predicted proteins | sample MGYA00242737_ERZ504531 | MGnify/ENA primary metagenome ERZ504531 (study PRJEB26092, sample SAMD00036244) | human gut metagenome | host: Homo sapiens | study: EMG produced TPA metagenomics assembly of... | reverse complement strand
ATTATTATTTTGGAACTTCAACATAATGATGCCTCCTTTCGTTGTATTGCCTACAAATAGGATAGCACATTTTGTTGAAGTTTCTTTATATTATTTTATCTAGCACAACAGGTTAAAGTAAAAAAATACTTTGAAGACTAGTATAGAAACTTGTTAGGTGGCTTATACCGAGAAAATCCAGTAAAATCAAGGAATTATGAAGCGGTTAAGAGTAGTAAAAAGTGGGAAAATGTAGGTAATTCATACATTATTCCTGCACTACTCCTATACCGCTATTCCTATATTTGAGCGTCAAATACAAGTCATTTTATTTTTTCTATTTCAGTTCTGAGCCATTCAAATTCTCTGGCTGTATACACCTTTTCGGTGATATCTGAAATCTTATGTCCGACCATATATTTGATAGCGTATTCATCGACTTTAGCATCTTTGCATTTGGTTACGAAATGCTTTCTGCCGTCGTGAGGTCTATGATCCGGGTTGAGTTTAAGGCTCGTCCCGAATGCGATTGAATATTTTGCTATACCGATTGTATGTCAACTTGGTATTCTTACCGCGGCGATCTTCATCTGTATAATTGAAAAGATATTTGCTCCCAAGTTGATCAGCCTCTTCGTATGATTTAGAAACCAAGTCCCTTATCCGAGGATGAATCGGTACAACTCTGTTTTCACCAGCATCGGTTTTGATTCCACCTTTAAATGTCCAGTTCGATAAATCAACATCTGCTAATTCTATCAGACCTAACTCCTGGGGTCTCCATCCAGAATAGCATTGAATAATCATGAACTCAATCCCATATTTATGTCCGAGATTCTTCCACAGAAGAGCCATCTCATCATCAGAGAATGGAATGTGTTCTTTCTTGACAGTCTGTATTTCTTTAATGGTATCGTCTGTAAGCTTGAATGTTCTCGAATAGTTCCGATCTACAAGTTCGTATTCAACAGCATAGTCGAGCATCTGATTGAAGAGCGTCTTTATCTTATTCTTCATTGATGCGCTTGGTGTCTGCTCTTGGCCTCTTACGGTAGCAACACCTTCTTCCATGCAGCCTTTTATGTGCCTTGCTCGAACATCCATGACTCGCATATCGTAAACAGCAGAGCAGTATTGCCAAGCCGATGTAGTAGCTCTGGCGCTGTCGTCGCTCTTCAGAGTCTTGAAATATTCCGGTGTCCATTTGTCGTACAGTTCCTTGACTGTGATAGACGGTTCCAGGTCATACGGATTCTTATTAAATTCCACAAGAGCTGTGTATGCATCATTGTATGTTGGAAAGTATGACTCCGGTTTCAACGGCTTACATATTGGTTTGCCATTCTTGTCCTTTCCAACCGTAACCATTGCACGGAAAGGGTTCCTTAAATTTCTACCTTTAATCTCACTTATTTGACCGAAACCGTTTGGAAGCCGCCTGCGCTTATTTGGTTTACGAGACGATTTGGGCTTTGCGTCTGGTTTCAGCGGGTATCCACAATGCGGGCAGGTATTTGCTTTATCGCTTACCTGTAAGTCGCACTCCGGGCATTGTATCAGCATATTAAATCCCTCCTCATGATAATGAACCGAGATTTTATGTTGGATTGTTGATTTATTCGTTAGTAATCATATATCATAGTGTAGGAATTGTCAACTCCTACACTAAATTTTTATATTTTAACCTAGGATAGAAAGGGTTAGGTATATGATCAGTAACAATACATCAACCTGCCAGGACTGCGGTGGAAAATTGAAATACTATGACAAAGTTAGAAGAATTGTACGGACGAAAGGTCGTGTGAGCAAATGGGTGAATGTTCCGAGGTATCAATGCTCCGAATGCGGATGTATACATCGGTATCTCCCAGATTATATTTACCCATACAAGCAATACGAATCGGAAATAATAGCCGGTGTTATAGAGGGACTGATCACTTGCGAGACTTTTGGATATGAAGATTATCCATGTGAGATGACTATGATACGTTGGAAGGCGCATAAATCGCAACTGCTTTTATGAATAGAATACATATTTACGGAGGTGCGATATGAGTGTAGAAGAAAGACATCTGCTGAATAAAATTCGATTTTTCGAGGATATGCTTTTGAGAAGTAAGGATTATCGTCAGCAGGAAAACATCGGAAAGGAATTGACTGTAATGCGTATTCGGTTACAGAAACTACGGTTTAACAAAATGAGAACAGGGGCTTAGCAAAGCCTCTTTCTTTTTGCTTCATATCCACCGAGGTTGTTTTTACTAAATGCTGTTCCTAACCTAGAATAGCCGTTGAAAGGAGGTAGCAGCCAATGAATGAAAATGAATTTGCAACTGGCTCGGTTCCGGTAATGGTTGCGGCACGAATTTACGGCAAAGACGCGTCATGGGTTAGGGCCGGTATTATATCTGGATGGTTGCCAATCGGAAAAGCCACAAGGAATGGTCAGTTAGTGACAAAAATTGAGGACATGAATTCTAAGTACGGACGTATCAATTTTTATATTTCACCGAAGCGCTTGTACGAGGAGACTGGTTATGTGTGGAAAGGGAGAAGCGCTAATGGGAACAACAATACGTCCGGAGCTATCTGAAAAGAATCCTTATTGGATAGAAAAACACCGTTATTACGAATTGAAGCATTTTTGTCTTCAGTATCCGATCTGGAGAAAAGCTTATTCGGTTCTTGACGGGTATGCTAATCCACCAAAAGATTCAGCATCATTCGTGATCACCAGTACACTTGGTGATCCAACTGCAAAATGCGCTATGGCTAAGACATATTATTCCGAACGTACGGATATGGTCGAGAGGGTTGCAGAGCAGACTGATCGAGAACTGGCAGAGTATATTTTAAAAGCTGTAACAGAGGGATGGTCTTATGACATTCTTAAAGCTAGATTAGAAATTCCATGTTGTAAGGATGTCTACTACGAATTGTACAGACGATTCTTCTGGTTACTTAACAAGGAGCGGAAATGATATGAAGATTGTTGATAGAGCTGTGAAGAAGGTATACCGGTTTAACTGTCCGAACTGCCAGAGCAGACTTGAGGGCGAGAGCAAAGAATTTGAGGATATCGGCGGAAAGATTAGCAAATTCTTTTGCCCGGTATGCAAGAAAGATCGCTACATTACCTGGTCTGATCTTAGGAAGAAGACGGTGTATGAGGGTGAGAATACGCAATAATTACAACTCCCTTTATGAAAGGAGAGTGACTACTATGTCTAATTTAAAGAACGTTATCATTTATTTGTTGTCGGTATTGATCGCTTTTGAAAGTGGGGTATTACTTTTTATAGTAGGGATGTTTACCGTAACAAATGATCTTAAAAACGAACAAAGAAATCGAAGAGTTAGTTACAAATCTTATCGTAACAAAGATTGAGCCAGCAATGGCTCTTTCTTTTTATCCTAGGTTAGATACCGTACGTAGGTTACCGTAAAACATGCTATTTTGATATTTGAGAAATTGCCTGGTGGTATTTTTTAGAAAAACTTTTTGGAAGGAGGAGTAGAAGTGAGCTTAGTGATTGGATTACTGATCGGAATAATGGTTGGGGTGTTACTGTCACGATTTATATTTAGAGAAAAGCCAGTAGGTTCGCTTAGGGTCGATGAATCAGATCCAGAATAGCGGACCTTATTTATTTCTTGAATTAGATCGATCTGGCGCAGATGCAATTTACAAGCAGCGTTACGTACGTCTGCGAGTGGAGCTTAAAAATTATATTTCGCACAAATAACACTCTCTATTATGGAATGAACCTAATAATTATTTGAAAGGAGAACGAAATGGAAGAGAAAAACGTTGATGAATTATTAAGTGAGGAGATTGCAGCACAGATTAAGGCTTTATCTGATTTGCAGTCCGGAAGCAAAGAGAAATCAACAGCGATTGATGATCTGACGAAGCTTTATAAGCTGAGAATCGAAGAGAACAAGAGCGTGTGGGATGCTGATGAGAAGTACAATCGGCGTATGATGGACGGAGAGTCCGTTACGAAAGATAATGACTTCAAAGAACGGCAAATCGCAGAGCAGGTTAAGGATCGATATTTCAGAGTTGGTATTGCAGCGGCAGAATTATTGATTCCGTTGATGTGTTACGGCATCTGGATGAATAAAGGATTTAAGTTTGAAGAAACTGGAACCTTCACATCTTCAACATTCAAAGGGTTAATCAACCGTTTTAGACCTACGAAGAAGTAGAGAGGAAATTCTGAAACGTTGGGGACGTGTGTAATGCATGTCCTCTTCGTTTTTCTCGTGAAAAATGCAAGGGCTATTATGAGAGAATAAAGCTTTATCTCTTGAACTACAGACAACAGCTTGTATACTATATGTATAGGAGCTGGACAGTACGAAAGGAGATATTTAGCTATGAGTATTTTTAACGAGGAGCAGATTAAAGCAATGTTCAGCAGAGAGTATATCTGTCATGAGTGTGGGCATTTAATGGAGTTCGAGGATGAGTGGGAAGATACACTGGGTGTGTCCCCACTGCGGCCACAGTATAGATTTAGATGATTACGGCCGTGAAGGCAATGAAGAATATGAGAACTTATACCCAACCAGAGAAGAAGTATTGGGCATTGCAAATGATGATTCCGAGGAAGATTCAGACGATTAAAAACATAAGCTAAGTAGGAGAGGGTCTTAGAGAAATCTAAGGCTCTTTCTTTTTTTTCGCTAAAATCGCAGTTTCTTTTATGAAAAACTGAGGCTTTGAAAGGAGTAAAAGGAGCATGGATGAAATGAGAATAGTGTCGAAATTTACAAGAGGAATCATTTCTAAAGCAATAAAGATGGTAATACGCAAGAAGACTGGATACAACATTGATATTCAGTTGAACGAGGCTATTACTACTGTAAACGATGGGAAGACTCATCTTCACTTGGATGTAGATGCAGAACTCGATAAAGATGAGCTGATGAGCATCTTAAAGAGCGTTGGTTTAAATTAACTGAGAGGGGCGCATACAACGCCTCTTTTCTTTTACTTCGCAAAATTTACAAGGCATATTATGAGAGACAGTAGCTCAGTTGGGAGAGCGCGAGACGATCAAAGTCCCGAAGTCGATGGTTCGAGTCCATCCTGTTTCTCTTTTATTTTTTGCAAAAAGGAGAGAGCAGATGTCTATCGAACAACTTGACTTATTGTTATGCGATACGTATCAGATGGATGCGTGGTTTCCATTAGGTTGGAAATGGAAGAAAGAGCTTGAAAAATCGAGCTATTCGGTATGGGCTATTGATGAGTTGAAAAGATACATCGTCGGTAGACTTTATCCAAAGAAATCTGGATCGGTTGAAGATTTCATCACATTTGTTGGTGACTTCCGGCGAATAATGAATCAGTTTTCAAAAATCAATCCGGATAACAATTTTATGTTTTCAGTAGCAGCGGACATATCCACAGATGTCCTGGATTTATTACATGCTATGAAATAAAAACGAAAGGAGAACATGATGAAGAAACCAAATCTTCAAAGACTCGCTCAGAGGTCGAAAATCTATCTGAGAAAAGCATCACCGACAATATTGTCTGGTCTTGGTGCGGCTGGGGTTATCGTAACGTCGGTATTAGCTGTACGTGCGACACCAAAAGCTCTTCGTAAAATCAGAAGCGGATAGTAAGACAAATCACGACGGTGATCCAGAGGCTTATAGCAAACTTGAAGCTGTTAAATCAGCATGGGTCTGCTATATTCCGGCAGCAATTAGCGGTACGGCAACGATATTCTGCATCTTCGGTGCCAATGTGTTGAGTAAACGCCAACAGGCAGCACTTACCAGCGCTTATGCGTTGCTGAATGATTCCTATAACAACTATAAGGATAAGCTAAAGGAATTGTACGGCGAAGAGGCTCACCAGAAGATAGTTGATGCTATCGCAGCGGAAAAGGCTAAGGACGTGTATATTACTTCAACTGGATTAGTTAGAAACAGTTCACTTGATTTTGATGAGCATGATCCGAATGACGAAAGGTTATTCTACGATGCCTATTCCAATCGATATTTCGAAAGTTCCATCAACAGAGTTATTCAGGCGGAATATCATTTGAACCGTGATTTTGTCATCAGCGGATATTTACCGGCGAATCATTTTTATCAACTGCTTGGTCTTGAGCCTTTAGAAGGGGAGATACGGTTGGATGGAGTATTGATACAGGAATATACTGGATCGATTTTAACCATTCCAAAGTAACACTGGATGATGGACTTGAAGTATTGGTTATCGATATGGATTGGGTTCCGGATGCCGGCTGGGATTCTGAATAAATCTGGTCATTCGCAGAAATTACAAGCTGTATTATGAAAGGAGAGTGCCATTATGAGCAATAAAAGTAAATGGATTAAGGCTATTGGAGTAGCAGCAACCGTGATTGGTGTAGGCGTAAACCTTATTACCGATTGGGTGAATGAACAGAAAATGGACGAGAAAATTGAAGAAAAGGTCAGTGAAGCACTTGCCCGGAGAGACAAAGAAAAAGCGGAGGAGTCCTAACAAGGCTCTTTCGCTTTTCTTTTGGAGGAGACAAATGGAATCGCCGACTGAAAGAGCCATTTATACTGTACGTTATGCTATCGCAACAATGCCCGTGGTTCAGCGTGGATATAACTTTGAGCAGGCGAGTTATATGAGATGGGCTGGAAGAGAAGTGTTAATACGACTCTGCAAACACCCAGAGATACCACCGCTGATCGTGATTGAATCATTTCGAGATGAATGTGATTCATATTCATGTGTGAATCCACGAACAAGTTATGTTTTTTCTTGTGCGAAAGATATGCTTGAGTGGATTATTGACCTGCTAATTTCGTAGTTACCAAATAAAAATTTTATATTCTGAAAGGAGAACGTACTATGTGTACAAGAGAAATGACATTAGGAGAAGAAATCATTAACTTAACCAAAAAGGGAGTTGATGTTCCGACGGTAGAGAGGATGTATAGAAAGTACATCGATCTTGATGAAAAGAGAAAATCAGAGGTTGCCTATGCAGTCAATTTGGAATCATTGTTTGATATTGGAGATACAGTTCGCTATTGTCGAGCTGATGTTGAGGCAACTCTGAATTTATTTAGAGATACGGTGCATAATCCGTATTCCATCCTTCCGGCAGATATTAAAGTTGGCGATAAAATGATGGTTCCTTTAGGAAAGCTCGGAAACTTTACAGCAACAGTTCAGAAAGTTACGAACAATAAGGTGCTATTCATTTTCGAGATTATGTTGCCAAACGCCCGATGAATGAAGATGGTGGCAATGCTGGCGGATATTCTCAGTCCGATCTGAAAAAGTGGATCGATAGCGAGCTGTACAATATGTTCCCTGCGGTTCTTAAGCAGAGAATGACCGGTTTATCAATCCCGACTCTCGGAGAGATTTGTGCTGGGCCGATAAATGGGATCGAGATCACATCGAAGCGGATGGCGATGAGCAGCTTCCTCTTATGAAACAGAGAAGAAACCGCGTTGCTTATTACAAAAACGATTGTGAGTTCGGCTGGCTCCGCAATGCTACTAAAAAGGAATTTTCTTCGGCTTACTTTGCCTTGTGGGCAGCTTGGCAATTCGTCCTACAGCGGCGCTTCGTACTCTCGTGGGGTTCGTCCGGAATTCTGGTTGGTTAGATAAATCGCGGGGCCTTGTGCCCCGTTTATATTTTATGGAGGATAGACTGAAATGCAGAAACCTAATTTGACTAAGATCTGTAGAAGTGTAAAAACAGCTACAGTAAAACATAGTCCTGAAATCCTCACAGGAGTTGGAATTGCTGGAATGGTTACGACTACCGTAATGGCTGTACGAGCTACTCCTAAAGCAATCCAATTATTGGATGAGGAAAAGCGACGTCAGCACGCAAATAAACTGGAGCCGATGGATGTCGTTAAAACTGCTTGGAAATGCTATATTCCAGCGGCAGTTACTGGAACAGTATCAGTAGCTTGTCTTATCGGAGCAAGTTCTGTTAATGCCAGAAGAAATGCAGCACTGACAGCAGCGTATACCATTTCCGAATCGACATTGAGAGATTATCAGAAAAAAGTGGTAGAAACAATCGGCGAGAAAAAGGAACAGACTGTGAGGGATGCCGTTGCTAAGGAACGTCTTGAGAAAAATCCAGTTGAAAACAAAGAAGTTATCGTCACAGCAAAAGGCGATACCTTATGTTTCGATGCTGTATCCGGAAGATATTTTAAATCGGACATCGACAAATTAAAAAAGGCTGAGAATGAATTAAATCGTCAAATGCGAGATGAAATGTATATTTCACTTAATGATTTCTATTATGAGGTCGGATTAGAGCCTATTAAGCTTGGCGATGATCTTGGCTGGAATATTGATAATGGATATATCGATCTGAGATTTAGTTCCCAGCTTGCTACGGATGGAACACCTTGTCTGGTTATTGATTATGGCTATGGTCCGAGGTATGACTTCCGTGGCTTAATGTAAGGTTCGCAGATTTACAAACACTATTATGGAAGAACCACATATTTCAAATCTGAAAGGAGAACATATTATGGAGAACAACGAAATCATGAACAACAACGAAGAGGTTATCGAAACAACTACTGAGGAGATCGTGAAGGCGGCTTCTAACGGCGGTATGAAGAAAGCAACAACTATCGGATTGGCTATGATTGCAGGTGCATTAACCTACAAATTTGTAGTCGTTCCGGCCACAGCAAAATTCAAGAACTGGCGTGAGAATCGTAAGACGGTTGTAACTCAGCCGAAGAGCGATATCGTCGACGGAGAGTTTACGGATATCGATGAAGAGACAGAAGAGGATTCTGAATAAGAATTGAATCGATGATTCAGACAGAGGGGGAGTACCTATAACAGGGTGCTTTCCCTTTTGCTTTTTAAGGGAGGTGTCCTATGAATCAGTATATGTATGATGGACCGGTTATGGAGTTTGATACCTGCGTTGCAAATAGATGGCAGGGTTCTACATACGCGGCATCCGAAAAGAAAGCCAGGAGTAATCTGGTGTATCAATTTAAGAAGAAAACAAACCGTATTCCAAGTACGAGGATAACCCTCCCTGGAAAAGTGGTAACGGTTAATTGAAAGGAGATTTAGAGATGGAGGAATACAAATCCAATTCCCATAAATCACGACAGAACCAGAATGATGATATTCCGGAGAAAAGAGTTGAAAAGGTTGTCAGTGGTTCTGTCAAATCGAAGAAAAAGAATGGTCTTCAGAAGATTACAAACGTATTTGTTCCGGAAGACGTAGATGATGTAAAAGCTATATTTTTGAAGATATCGTGGTTCCGGCCGTAAAAGACATTATCTTGGATGCTGTCAGAGCATTCCTTGGTGTTAGCGGAAACTCAAGAGGTGGGAGATCGTCAACGTCATCCAAGATTTCTTACCGTAAGTATTATGACGATCGGGATCGACGAGATTCAGGAAACGTATCAAGAACACGAACTGGATACGATTACGATGATATCATTCTGGAATCTCGTGGTGAAGCAGAAGACGTTTTGGAAAGAATGGACGAGCTTATTGCTACATACCAGGTAGTTAGTGTCGCTGACTTCTATGATCTGGTTGGCGTTTCTGGCAACTATACAGACAATAAATACGGTTGGACCGATATTCGGAATGCATCTGTAATTCGTGTAAGAGACGGATACATGATTAAACTTCCGAAGGCATTACCGTTGAACTAGGAGGGATATTTATGTACGAATCAGATGATAAAATGGTGTCTCATCCGAGCCATTATCAGTCAGAAACAGGTTTGGAAGTGATCGATGTTATTGAGGCATTCACTTTCGATTTAAAAGGTATCGAAGCGACCGATACTGGTAACATTATCAAGTATGCGTGCCGCTGGAAAAATAAAAACGGCATTCAGGATTTGAAAAAGATCATGTGGTACACGCAGCACTTGATCGATCATTTAGAGAAGAAAGAAAAAATTGAAGAGGAGAATAACTGATATGAAGAAAGAAGAAATCATTAAGAACGTTTCCACGACCTTCAGCAAAGTAAGTGTGAAACTTAAGAAGCATAGCCCTGAGATTCTGGTAGTGGCTGGTGTTGTTGGCACTGTTGCAAGTGCTGTTATGGCTTGCCATGCAACAACTAAGTTGGACAGCGTATTGGAGAAGTCCAAGAAAGATATTGATGCCATTCATAAATGTGCTGAAAATGAGGAACTGGCGGCGGAGTATTCTAAGGATGACGCAAAGAAAGATTTGACTATCGTTTATGTACAGGCTGGTGTAAAAGTCGCTAAGCTCTATGCTCCTGCTGTTGCTCTTGGAACATTATCTATCGCAAGTATTGTTGCATCTCACAATATTCTCAAGAAGAGAAATGTAGCACTGGCAGCCGCTTATGCAACTGTGGATAAGACTTTCAAGGAGTACAGAAATCGGGTGGTTGAGCGCTTTGGCGCGGAGGTTGATAAAGAACTTCGCTACAACATCAAAGCAAAGAAATTTGAGGAAACTGTAACTGATCCGGACAGTGGTAAAGAGAAAAAGGTGAAGTCTACCGTAGATGTAGCAGCACCTTCTACGAACGATTATGCCGTTTCTTTGACGATACTTGTGAGGCGTACGAATCCAATATGGATTACAACCTTATGTATCTGCGTTCTCAGCAGAATCTGGCAAACGACAAGCTCAAGGCTAATGGATATTTATTCCTTAGCGATGTATACGATCAGCTCGGTATTAAGCGTACTAAGATGAGCCAGACTGTTGGTTGGATTTATAAACCGGAGGGAAATGAAAACGGCGACAACTTCGTTGATTTCGGTATTCTGGAAACCAACCGTGAAACTGAGGATGGCGGTTACGAGAAAGCTATTCTTATGGAGTTCAATGTAGACGGACCGATTCTCGATCTGATCTAATTTTGTGAGGAGGATACATATGCGAAATTGTATTCGTATGGTAATCCTTCCTACTCTTTGCGTATTTGCGATTATTTGCACAGGTTTTGTCTGCTCAGCAGAACGGGTAAATCAGTACGAGTATATCGAAATGCAGCCGACTTTAAAAGCTGAACCTATTGATCCTATTGTAATTATTTCTGAGCAACCCTTAGAGGAAACGGTGTCGGCAGTTGAAATCGAAGAGTATGTGGAGGATACGCTATTGCCGCAGGAAGATATTGAGCTAATCGCTCTTGTAACTATGGCAGAAGCTGAGGGCGAATGCGAGGAAGGAAAGCGATTAGTGATCGACACCATCTTGAATCGTGTAGATTCTGTATATTTCCCGGATACAGTGCATGGCGTTATATATCAGGCAAATCAGTTTTCATCCATGTGGAATGGGAGAGTTGATAAGTGTTTTGCGGACGATGATATTTGCCAGTTAGTTGAAGAGGAACTGCAATCCAGAACCAATGTGGATACGATATTCTTCACTGCTGGCGGATATGGAAAATACGGAACACCAATGTTTCAAGTAGGTAATCATTATTTTTCAAGTTATGAATAGAAAGGAGTCCTAAACTATGACAGGTTTCATTGGATTAACATTTTCAGCATTTGCTGGCATTTGCTTTGTTAGTGGTCTAGCCGTTCTTATGGGCGGAAAGGAGCATCACTGATGGATGGCATTGGAAATTTTATATCCATGATGGATTACATACTGGATACTAAGAGAAAAAGACATATCACAGGAGGCATTCTGTTGAGTGCCTCTTTACTTTTTGGTGGGCTTGCTCTCACTGTTATGACAATTCAGAACGAGGAGGACGAAGATGAGTAATAAAGCTCTGTTTTCTTTGGCATTTATCATCGGCACTGTGACTGGTTCGATAGTGACATGGTATCTGCTTAAAGATAAATACGAAGCTCTTGCGCAGGAAGAAATTGACTCTGTAAAGGAGGTTTTCTCAAGACGTGAGCAGGAATTAAAAGATCAGTCTGTAAAAAAGACTGTTGCTGAAGGTATTAAAGATGCAGACAAAGAAAAACCGGATCTCAAAGAGTATGCAAGACGATTAGAAAAAGAAGGGTATACCAGATATTCCGATTTTGGGTCGGATGAGGAAGAAAAGCCTGTTTCTGAAGCCGGTCCGTATGTGATTCCGCCGGAGCAATTTGGCGATAATGAAGAGCATGAACAGATTAGTCTTACCTACTATGCAGATGGTGTGTTGGCTGATGAAAATGATGAAGTATTGAGGATGTGGAAGATGCTGTTGGAATTGATTCTTTGAATCATTTTGGAGAGTATGAGGATGACTCAGTCTTTGTTCGTAACGATGCAAGAAAGTGCGATTACGAAATTCTCCTTGATCAGAGGACCTATTCTGAAGTAGTAGAAGATATGCCGCATCAGATGGAGGTATGATGACACGGGATGAGCTGAACAATGCATATTTTGACTGGATGTACCAGCTCGTATGTGACGATGAATATTCGCGAGGTTTGTCGTATCGTAAGCTGTTATCTTTGCTTCACGATACAGATTTCACGTATACGATTGCTCTTGATGGCAACCGCTATGACGATGGAATTGATCTTCGATATAGATTCGGAAACGAGCAAGGATACCGGGATAATATGATTGCAAGTTATTTGGATAATCGTCCGTGCAGTGTTTTAGAAATGATTATTGCCCTTGCTATACGCTTAGAAGAGCACATCATGGATGATCCGGACATCGGTAACCGAACCGGTCAGTGGTTTTGGGATATGATTGTGAGTCTTGGTTTAGGTTCTATGGATGATTCCAAATTTGACAAGGCTTATGCCATCGATGTTATTCGGCGATTCCTTAATCGTGACTACGAACGGGATGGCAAGGGTGGTTTATTCACAATCGAACATTGCAGATATGACATGAGAGATATTGAGATCTGGTATCAAGCTAACTGGTATCTCGACAATGTCAGATAGGAGGACGTTATGAGCCATAGCGAAGTATATAAGTGGTTCGAGTTATATTTTCCTCAGTATGCTGGGGATAAAGTGGAGAGCTGGTTCCAGAACGGAAAGAACAGTATTCGCATCCGTCAGAAGAACCATCAGGAATTTATATTTACATTCAACAATGAAGGAAATTGGCGGTTTGAGACTGTTGAAAGCTTCATGAATGGATTAAAAGGAGGTAAGAAATAATGGGTGAAATGCTTACTTATATTTTCAGCAGTTTACGGTCATCGGAAAAAAGACTGGATGTTGTCACAAGGGCAGTCAGTAAACAGCGGAGCTTCAATAAACAGATTACAATCTTTGCTGCCTTGATAACTGCAAATCTGGTTGTTATGAAAATCGAGCAGAAGGATCAGGCATTGCGCATCAGAAAACTGGAAAAGGAAATTGAGGAACTTAAGCGTCCGGAAGGAGAGTAAAAAATGCGATGATCGACTTTATGGTGATTTCAACACGTTCAACGAAACGTGGAGTAATAGAAATCTATCCAAAGTTCATTATTAAAAAAAGCACTGATCTAATGATTCGAGGTGGTGATTTCTATGCTATCTGGATTGAGGAACGTGGTTTATGGTCTACGGACGAGCAAGATGCCTTGCAGCTCATTGACCGCGAACTGGATAGATATGCTGAGGAGAACCGCCAGCGTTTTAACTCCGATATTAAAGTCCTGCATATGTGGGATGCCGAGTCGGGTATGATCGACTCATGGCATAAGTATTGTCAGAAACAGATGAGGGACAGCTTTCATACGTTGGACGACAAACTTATATTTTCCAATACAGAAACTAATAAAAAAGACTACGCCAGCAAAAAGTTGAATTACCCGCTTGAAGCTGGCGATTTGTCTGCCTATGAGAAATTGATGTCTACTTTATATTCAGAAGAAGAGCGAACAAAAATTGAATGGGCTATAGGGTCAATCGTATCTGGAGAATCCAAAAAACTGCAAAAATTTATGGTTTTATACGGAGCTGCTGGAACAGGTAAATCCACAGTTCTTAACATTATTCAGCAGCTTTTCGACGGATACTATTCTGTATTTGACGCAAAAGCACTTGGATCTTCCAGCAATTCATTTGCATTGGAAGCATTTAAAACAAACCCTCTGGTTGCTATTCAACACGATGGCGATTTGTCGAGAATTGAGGACAACACTAGATTAAACAGTTTAGTATCTCATGAGTTGATGACTGTGAATGAAAAATTCAAATCCACATACTCAAACCGGTTCAAATGTTTCCTGTTTATGGGAACGAATAAGCCGGTCAAGATTACAGATGCGAAGTCTGGTCTGATTCGAAGACTGATCGATGTATCGCCGTCTGGAAATAAGCTGAATCCAAAAGAGTACAAAACGATTGTGAAGCAGGTAGAATTCGAGTTGGGAGCTATCGCTTATCATTGCCAGGAAGTATATTTGAGCAATCCCGGTCGTTATGACGATTATATTCCGATCACGATGCTTGGAGCATCTAATGATTTTTACAACTTTATCATCGATTCGTACCATGTATTTAAGAAAGAAAACGGGACAACTCTGAAAGCTGCATGGGAGATGTACAAAACTTACTGTGACGATGCCAAGGTTGGATTCCCGTTCTCGCAGAGGGTATTTAAAGAGGAACTTAAAAACTATTTTCATGATTTTCAGGAACGGTTCAATCTGGATGATGGAACCCGTGTTAGAAGTTATTACATTGGGTTCAGAACAGAAAAATTTGAAGAGGAGACTGTAGAGGAAAAGCCGGAAGTAGTCAAACCGGCACTGATCCAATTCGATAGCACTGAATCTATATTTGATGATGTGTGTTCGGAATGCCCCGCGCAGTATGCTTCGGAAAACGAAACACCTCAGAAAAAATGGGATTCTGTTCGCACGAAATTATCTGGAATTGATACGAAAAAACTCCATTATGTGAAAGTTCCAGAGAATCATATTGTGATCGACTTTGACATTCCAGACGAATCTGGAAACAAGTCATTTGAAAAAAAATTTAGCAGAAGCAAGCAAGTGGCCGCCGACCTATGCTGAGCTTAGTAAATCTGGACAAGGTATACATCTTCATTATATTTATACCGGCGATCCGACACAGCTTAGCAGAGTGTATGACGACCATGTTGAAGTTAAGGTGTTCACGGGCAAAAGCTCTTTGCGGCGTATGCTGTCAAAGTGTAACCATTTGCCTATCGCAACAATTAGCTCCGGTTTACCGCTGAAAGGAGAACAAAAAATGGTAAATTTTGAAGCGATTAAGAGCGAGAAAGGGCTTAGAACACTGATTAAACGGAATCTTAATAAAGAGATACATCCGGGAACTAAGCCCAGTATCGATTTTATCTACAAGATACTGGAAGATGCGTATGGGAGCGATTTGAAGTACGACGTCACGGACATGCGCAATGCAGTATTAGCATTTGCAGCGAATAGCACTCATCAGGCAGATTACTGTATTAAGTTGGTCAACAAAATGCAGTTTAAATCCGCAGATCCGTCCACAGCGGTTAAAAATGATGACGCAAAGCTGGTATTCTATGATATTGAGGTTTTTCCAAACTTATTCCTTGTAAACTGGAAAATCGAGGGCGAGGGAAAGCCTGTTGTAAGAATGATCAACCCGTCTCCGAGTGAGATCGAGGAGCTGATGCGGTTCAGACTGGTTGGCTTCAACTGTCGGAGATATGATAACCATATTCTGTATGCAAGGTTAATGGGTTATACAAACGAACAGCTCTATAACCTTTCGCAGAAAATCATTAACGGAAGTCCAAACTGTTTCTTTGGAGAGGCATATAACGTATCCTATACGGATGTGTACGATTTCGCTTCGGCTGGTAATAAGAAGAGTCTTAAGAAATTGGAAATCGAGATGGGAAACCTTACCGATGACGATCTTAAGAAAAAAGGATTCTCCGATGAAAAAATAAGAATCATCAAAGCTGGAACGCATCACCAGGAGCTTGGTCTTCCATGGGACCAACCGGTTCCGGAAGAGCTTTGGATTAAGGTCGCTGAGTATTGTGATAACGATGTTATTGCTACTGAGGCGGCCTTTAATTATCTTGAGGCTGACTGGACAGCGCGACAGATTCTGGCAGATTTAGCAGAGATGACTGTTAATGATACAACGAACTCACTTACAACAAGAATTATATTTGGAAACAACCGGAAACCCCAGTCAGAGTTCCATTACAGAAATCTGGCAGAACCGGTAGAGTCGCTGGATAAGGAGAGTATGGATTTCCTTAAGGAAGCCTGCCCGAAGATGATGGAGGAGCCTCACTATGGTTGGAAGTACAACAATAAGGACGAAGTTCCATTTGAAGCTCACAGCATTCTTCCATATTTCCCTGGGTATGTATTCGACCATGGAAAATCTACATATCGTGGAGAAGAAGTAGGCGAGGGCGGATTTGCGCAGGGCGTACCCGGAATGTATGGAAATGCAGCACTCCTGGATATTTCTTCAATGCATCCGCATAGTGCTATTGCTGAGGTTCTGTTTGGACCGAGATTTACGAAGGCGTTCCGTGATATTGTTGAGGGTCGTGTAAGCATTAAACATGAGGCTTGGGATATTGTTAATACCATGCTGGACGGCAAGCTTACTCCGTATATTCAGAGAGTTATTGACGGCGAGATGACATCAAAAGATCTTGCCAATGCACTGAAGACGGCTATCAATTCAGTATACGGTCTCACATCGGCATCCTTTGATAATCCATTCCGTGATCCAAGAAACATCGATAACATTGTGGCGAAACGTGGAGCATTATTCATGATCGACCTTAAGAATGAGGTTCTGAAGCGCGGATTCCAGGTTGCTCATATTAAGACAGACTCTATTAAGATCCAGATGCAACGCCAGAGATTATTCAGTTCGTTATGGACTTTGGTGAGAGATACGGATACACGTTTGAGCACGAGGCTACGTACGATCGTATGTGCTTGGTCAATGATGCTGTATATATCGCAAAGTACAAATCAGCAGAAGAATGCCAGAAGATGTATGGTTATGTCCCTGGCGACAACAAAAAGAAAGGTGGAAAATGGACGGCAACAGGTACTCAGTTCCAGATTCCATATGTATTTAAGAAGCTGTTCAGCAGAGAAGACATCGCATTTGAAGATATGTGCGAGACCAAATCTGTGAGCAGCTCTTTATATTTGGATTTGAATGAGGAGTTACCGGATGTCAGCAAGGAAGAAAAAAGAATTCAGCAAGGCAGAGAGTGACTATAAGAAAGGACTGTTATCCGATACAACTTTTGAATCCACATGCCATAAGCTTACTCCATTGATCGAAAAAGGACACGACTATCACTTTATTGGAAAGGTTGGTCAGTTCTGTCCGATGAAAGATGGATATGGAGCTGGACTTCTGATGCGAGAAAAAGACGGTCGTTACTATGCTGCAACTGGTTCCAAAGGTTATCGCTGGATGGAATCAGAGATGGTCAAAGAACTTGGCAAGGAAGACGGCATTGACCGATCCTACTACGACAAACTAGTTGATGAGGCTGTAAAAACTATTTCTCAGTACGGAGACTTTGAATGGTTTGTATCTGATGACCCATATGTTCCGGAGCTTGGTGCAAATGACGCCGATGTAGATTGTGTTGTTCCATGGGCGATGCCTTGCGGAGAGGATAAGTATCGGATATGCTTCGACTGCCCGCATTTCAACAATGATAACTTCCATATGGATTGCGATCTTGATTATGATATTTCAGATATTGTGATGAAGCACGCAATGAATCCGCCGG
>ENA-OQAZ01000732-OQAZ01000732.1-human-gut-metagenome-genome-assembly--contig:-NODE-732-length-17682-cov-2.141327_pt1 | contig 17682 bp, 21 predicted proteins | sample MGYA00242737_ERZ504531 | MGnify/ENA primary metagenome ERZ504531 (study PRJEB26092, sample SAMD00036244) | human gut metagenome | host: Homo sapiens | study: EMG produced TPA metagenomics assembly of... | reverse complement strand
ACAACATTTTTGTTCTACGACACGTAATTCCAACTGAAAATACTAGAATATTTCAATAAATTACGTGTGGGACAACATTTTTTGTTCTACGACACGTAATTCCAACTGGAAATACTAAAATATTTCAATAAATTACGTGTGGGGTAGCATTTTCGTTCTACGACACGTAATTCCACGCAAAAGAGCAAATATTTCCCCACTACTACGACTAACACTCACCAAGCTTCGCTTTGACGAGCCAATCGTTCACTTCGATTCCGCTTCGCTTCATCTCAGTGAGCGTTTGACTCCCTAAAACCACAAAAGACGCACATGGCTGCAAGCAGCCTGTGCGTCTTGTTGTGGTTTTGTGAGTGTTAGTCGTTCATGTTACTGAGTTTTGCAGCCTGGTCAGCAGCAATGCAGTTGTCGATGATTTCTTCCAGATGTCCATTTAAGATTTCATCTAATCTATGGATGTGAATTTGATCTGTGGTTCTGTTACACGTCCCTGTGGGAAGTTGTATGTTCTGATTTTTTCTGATCTGTCCCCTGTACCAATCTGGCTTCTTCTTGCCTCTGATTCAGCATCCTGTTTCTTCTGACACTCTAATTCATATAATCTAGCTCTTAATACTTTAAGGGCTTTGTCTTTGTTTTTAAGCTGTGACTTTTCATCCTGACATGAAATTACTATTCCTGTTGGAATATGTGTAAGTCTTACGGCTGAGTCTGTTGTATTTACACACTGTCCACCATTTCCTGATGCACGGAATACATCGAAACGGCAATCATTCATATCAATTTCTACATCTACTTCTTCAGCTTCAGGCATTATAGCTACTGTTGCTGTTGATGTATGAATACGTCCGCCTGATTCTGTTACCGGGATTCTCTGTACCCTGTGAACTCCACTTTCATATTTTAATTTTGAATATGCACCCTGACCGTTAATCATAAATACTACTTCTTTAAAGCCACCTAATCCATTCTCGTTAACTGAAATCATTTCTGTTTTCCAGTGCTGTGTTTCAGCGTACATACAATACATTCTATATAATTCTGCTGCAAATAAAGCTGCTTCATCACCGCCGGCACCACCACGGATTTCGACTACAACGTTCTTGTCATCATTTTCATCCTTTGGAAGAAGTAAGATTTTTAATTTTTCTTCTAATTCAGTAATCTGCTCCTTTGCTTCATTCATTTCTTCCTTGGCAAGTTCTCTCATTTCTTCATCAGATTCTTCATCCAAAATTATGAGACTGTCTTCAACTGTCTGCTTAGCTTCTTTATAAGCTTTGTAAGCTTCAACTATTGGTGCAAGGTCGCTTTGTTCCTTCATCAATTTTCTAAAATTATTCTGATCACTGACTACATTAGGATCATTTAACTGTTCCATTATTTCGTCATATCTCTCAAGTATTCCATCTAATTTATCAAACATTTCTATTCCTTTCCGGCTGTCACAACCCTGTCATTTCCGGACAGGTCTTTATAAACCTTTATATCCTTGTATCCATTTTCTTCTAATATTGCAGGAACCGTTTGTCCCTGATCATATCCTATTTCAAAGAATATTATGCCATTACTTCTAAGGTATTGTCTACCTTCCTTGGCAATTTTTTTATAAAATTTCAATCCGTCACAGTCTCCGTCCAAAGCCATCATAGGCTCGTGGATTCTTACCTCATCCATTAAACTCTCAATTTCTTCGGTCTTAATATAAGGTGGATTTGACACTATAACATCATATTGCTTTTCTACATTTTCAAATAAATCTGACTGAAAAAAAGTAACATCTGCTTTATTTAAAGTATTGTTTTCCTTTGCCACAACTAGAGCTTTCTCGGAAAAATCAACTGCCGTTACTTTTGCATTCTCGCACAACCTGTCAATTGAAATTGCTATGCATCCTGAACCGGTACACATATCAAGAACATCAACATTGCCTTTAACCGACTTAATATATGTAATAGCATTCTCCACAAGTAATTCTGTATCCTGCCTTGGTATAAGCACATCTTCGTTAACCTTAAAATCAAGTCCCATAAACTCCTGACTTCCGGTTATGTGTTGCAAAGGGATTTTTGATGCCCTAATTCCAACCAATTCCATATATTTGTCAGCCCTCTCTTTTGACACTGTCATCATAGGCTCCATATAAAAACCCGTTCTGTTTATTTTAAAAACAAACTCTGCAAGAAGCCAACTGTCAACTGCAAAGTCAACTACTCCTGCCTCTTTTAGTTTTTCTTCAGCCTTTTTTATTATATCTCTTACTAATACTTCCAATTGCATCCTGAACCTTCTATTACCTGTTTATACTCCTTTGGCAAAGATGTTTCTTCCTTCTTCTCCACCTCAATGCCACTCTCTTTTAAGTATTCTTTCCAATCAAAAACCGCCTCAACAGCTTTAATTGCAACTTCAATCATATCATCTGTAGGCTCTTTTGTAGTAATCTTCTGCATCCACAATCCCGGCTTGCTTAAAAGGTTAATAAATTTGTTTTCAGACTTTCCGGCCAATCTAATGAACTCATAAGAAATTCCTGCTATAACCGGCACCAAAAGCAGTCTGATAACATATCTTAACCAAACAATATCTGTTCTGATAAGTACAAAAAAAATTATACTTATCACCATTACAATGAGAAGAAAACTTGTTCCACATCTCTTATGAAATCTTGAGCTTGAAGCAACATTTTCAACTGTAAGTACCTTGCCGGTTTCAATACAATTAATGCACTTGTGCTCTGCTCCGTGGTACATAAATGTTCTCTGTATATCCTTCATAAGTGATATTAACAAAAGATATCCAATAAAAATAATAATCTTAACAATTCCTTCAATTACCGGAACGTGACTTTGGGTAACTCCCGGAACATATTTTTCAATAACATCGGCAATGAATAATGGTAAAATCATAAAAAGTGCAACTGCAATAACAATTGAAAGACACACTGTAAATCCCATAACTATTTTTTCAGCTTTTTCTCCAAACTTATTAAGTAGCCACTTTTCAAACTTGCCCGGTTCCTCTTCCTGCTCATCTTCATCTTCAAAAAAACTTGCTGAATAAGTAAGAGTCTTAATTCCGATAACCATTGAATCTATGAAACTAAAAATTCCTCTTATAAAAGGAAGTGTTGTAATCTTGTACTTCTTAGCTATGCCCCCACATTCCTGAATATCTACATCTATGGACTTATCCGGTTTTCTTACGGCAACTGCATATTTATCCTTATTACGCATCATAATGCCTTCTATTACGGCCTGACCGCCTATGCCTGATGAGCCTAATCTTTCTTTATTTTCCATATATATACCTTATTTTTCTTAAAAGAAAAACCCTTTATGAAGATAAGAAAATAGGTTGAGAATTTCTTCTCAACCTGTTATCCTTAAAATTATTTGATACCATATTTCTTGTTGAACTTATCAATTCTACCACGAGCTGAAATAGCTTTCTGCTGTCCTGTGTAGAATGGGTGACATGCTGAACAAATTTCAACATGAAGTTCTGGCTTTGTTGAACCTGTTACGAATGTGTTACCACAGTTACATGTAACGGTTGCCTGCTGGTAATCTGGATGGATTCCTTTTCTCATTACATTCACCTCTTCTAAAATTTTGCTAATTGGCAACGCCAATCCGTTTGCTTTTGATTCTGCTGTCGAATCTCCCGAACTTGGTTCAACAACTCAATAGCTTTGCTATTATAACATAGTCATATTAGTATGTCAATAATATGAAAGTTATTTTTATACTATTTATTTATGCATTTAATAAAACACACTTATTCGATATTTATTTTATAACACAATTTTTTAAATCTTCTTAACAAATTTCTGTTATCATTCAAATAAGCTTACTGCTATCTTGAATGAGCTGACCTTATTCTGGCAATTTTGCTTATAAATTCTTTATTGTCTTTTGTTCTTGCAAAAAGATTAAGCACCTGTTCAACTGCATCATCTTTTCTTAAACCGTTAATTTCTTTTCTTATAATATAAGCTGCACCCATTTCATCTGAATCAAGAAGTAAATCTTCTCTTCTTGTACCTGACTTTGTAATGTCAATTGCAGGGAAAATACGTTTTTCAGATAATTTTCTGTCTAAAACAAGTTCCATATTACCTGTCCCCTTAAATTCTTCATATACAACATCGTCCATCTTGCTTCCTGTTTCAACAAGTGCTGTGGCAAGAATTGTAAGACTTCCGCCTTCACGCATATTTCTTGCAGCGCCAAAAAATCTCTTAGGCATGTGAAGTGCTGCCGGATCAAGACCACCTGACAAAGTTCTCCCACTTGGTGGAACTGTCATATTGTAAGCTCTTGCAAGTCTTGTAATACTGTCAAGAAGGATAATAACGTCTTTTCCGTGTTCAACTAATCTCTTAGCTCTCTCAATTACCATTTCAGATACACGCTTATGATGCTCAGGCAACTCATCAAATGTTGAATAAATGACTTCCACATTATCTCCTGTTATTGCCTCTTTAATATCTGTTACTTCTTCAGGTCTTTCATCTATTAAAAGAATAATCATTTCCATTTCAGGATTATTCTTAAGAACCGCTCTTGCAGTCTCTTTTAATAAAGTAGTTTTTACCTGCTTTTGGTGGTGAAACAATCATTCCACGCTGTCCCTTTCCAATGGGGCTTACCAAATCAACTACTCTCATTGCTGTGCTATGTCCATCTGTTTCAAGATGTAATCTTTCATTAGGGAATATTGGTGTTAAGTCCTCAAAATTAGGTCGGCTCATTACTTTGTCAAGAGACTCACCATTAACCTGCTGCAAATAATACAAAGCACCAAACTTTTCAGTTTCTCTTTTTTCCCTTACCTGACCCGTTACAAAATCACCTGTTTTCAAGTGAAATCTTTTAATCTGTGATGGTGCAACATAAACATCATCATCTCCCGGAAGGTAATTGTCACATCTAATAAAACCAAAACCGTCAGGCATTACTTCAAGAATACCCGTCTTAACAGGACCGTTTTCGTCAGGAACAATCTGCTTGTGCTCCCTTACACGTCTATGTTCTCTTCTTCCACCTTCTGATTCTTCTCTTTCATATCTGAAATCCTGATTTTCTCTTTCTGTATATTCTGTTCTTTCTCTTGCGTCCTCAATTCTTTCTTTTGCATTATCTGTACTTTCTTTCGAACGCTCTGAACCGTCTTTTCATACTCTGTGCTTTCTTTAATTGTATCTCCGACTATACTTGTTTCCTTTGTTCTTACAGTCTTTCTTCTTGTACGACGTGTTTTCTCAACTGTTTCATCTTTTGAAATTTCTTTTTTGGATACTTTTACTGCTTCTTCACCGGATTTTTCCACGCTATTAGATTCTGCATCTTTTCGTTCAGCAGTTTCAATAATCATATCAATTAACTGTTGCTTTCTAAGTGTAGTTACACTTTTAATTCCGTTTGCTTTTGCTATTTCCCTTAATTCACTTACAGGTAACGCACTTAATCTTTCTCTCATAATTTTCCTTTCAATTTCTAAACATAAGCCATTTCGTCATCTATATCTTAAATATTAAATAATATTGTTTCACAATTGTTATAAAATCTTGTAGTTTCTGTAATTCTTTGTTGTATAACTTATTTATATCATCAATATTCTGGGATTTTTAGGGAGAATTCCCTTTCGAATCAGTCTTATATCTTAACACACTTACAAAAAAAAGGATAGTGTTAATTTTCAAAATATGTTATGCTTATACGTAGACATATTGTACTAATTGGCATTGCACTTTATATATTGCTAATTAGTATTGTACGCAGACATATTATACTAATAGTTATTTTAGTATTATGTGCAGACATATAGTATTTGGAGGTTTATTATGACAACAGACGAAAAAGCATTAAAGTTGCATGCTGATTTAAAAGGAAAATTAAGCACAGAAGCAAAATACCACGTTAAAACCCGTGAAGATTTATCATTAGCATATACTCCCGGTGTTGCAAAACCTTGTGTTGAAATTGCAAACAATCCTGAAGATGTTTACAAGTACACATGGAAAGGCAATACAGTTGCAGTTGTTTCAGACGGAAGCGCCGTTCTCGGTCTTGGAAATATCGGGGCAAAAGCTGCAATGCCTGTTATGGAAGGTAAAGCTGTTCTTTTTAAAGAATTTGGAAACGTTAACGCTGTTCCTATTTGTTTGGATACTCAGGATCCTGATGAAATAGTTGATACTGTTGTAAGAATATCTCCCGGATTTGGTGGAATTAATCTTGAAGATATTTCTGCTCCAAGATGTTTCGAAATCGAAAACAGACTTAAAGAGATTCTTGACATTCCTGTATTCCACGATGACCAGCATGGTACTGCAATCGTTGTTCTTGCAGGAATCATTAACGCTCTTAAAGTTGTTGGCAAAGAAAAAGAAAATTGTAAGGTTGTAGTTAATGGTGACGGTTCTGCCGGCATTGCCATTGCAAAATTACTTCTTAAATATGGATTTAAAGATGTTACTATTTGTGGTCTTTACGGAATCCTTTCAAAAGATATTAAAGACCTTAACTGGGCACAGAAGGAAATGGCTGAAGTTACAAACCTTTCAGGTCAAAACGGTGTTTTGGCTGACGCAATGAAAAGTGCTGATATTTTCATTGGTGTTTCTGCTCCTAACATTGTTTCAGAAGAAATGGTTGCTTCAATGAACAAAGATGCAATCCTTTTCGCCATGGCTAATCCAACTCCTGAAATTATGCCTGACCTTGCTAAGAAAGCCGGTGCAAGAGTTGTTGGTACAGGACGTTCTGATTTTCCTAACCAGGTTAACAACGTAGTAGCCTTCCCCGGAATCTTCAAAGGTGCATTAGAAGGTCGTGCAAAACAGATTACAGAAGAAATGAAACTTGCTGCTGCACACGCAATTGCTTCTTTAAGTTCCTGACAGCGAACTTAACGAAGACAATATCCTTCCTGAAGCATTCAACCCTGATGTTGCAGATGTTGTAAGCAGGGCTGTAAAGATAACATCAAGTGAGATTAAAGTGTCAGATTGTGGGAGTGCGAAGCACGTAACAATCCGAGTAATTAAGTTAATACTATTCAATAATATTCAGTTTCTATTAAACTTAGAATTTATGTATAAAAAAACTGTGCTTTGGCGATATTTCCCATATTTGGAATTATTGTTTCGCACAGTTTTTTATTCTTATTGCTGTTCCGGTAGTCATTACGTGTCATATCGCCAAAATACTATCTCACACGTAATTTTTTGAATTATTCTTCTATTTTCGCTACCGATTACGTGTCGTATAACCGAAACGCTATCTCACACGTAACTTCTTGAAGCCATTACGGATTATACAGTATTTCACTCTCCAGAATCCGTAATATCTTCCAAAATAACCAGCTTTATTCTATGAATTACGAAACATACAATATTTTTATTCCCATATTCCGTAATCACACATAAAATAACAACTTTTCTACTACGAATTACGGAACGTGCAACTTTTTCATTCCCATATTCCGTAATCACACACGAAATCACACTTTTTCTTCTATGAATTACGGAACGTGCAACTTTTTCATTCCAACATTCCGTAATCATTACAAAATAAACAATTATACTCATCCCCGAAGCACCTTTGCCCGAAGCAAATAGTATACCTGACCCAAAGCATGAACGCTCCCATATTTTTTACTCAGAGCAAAAAAATCTCAAAACTTTCTCCCCTATCCAAAGCACTATATAAAAAGAACTGTGCTTTAACAATTTTTCCTATATTTAGAATTATTGTTTTGCACAGTCTTTTATATATCACGTATTCTTTTTAATTAGTTAACTTATCAATTACATACTGATAAATTTCCTGACTACAGTCCTTGTCCTCCCATGTGGCGCACATCTTTGATGCTGTTTCTTTGTCAGGTGTTGCTACGTTTACTTCAATAAGGGTGCTGTCCCCTTCTTTAACCTGACAGTGAACCACATAGTCGCCGTTAGATGCTCTGTAATAATCCGACACTGTTCCCACTTCATTTCTAAGCTCGTACTTATTATTCATAAGGAACATATCCACGTCATCCACTATTGGATTAGGAATCTTGTTCTCGAAGAATTTAAGACTTTCTCTTCCTTCTGAAGTTAAATGATAATATGAAGTATTTCTATTAACATTTAAGAAAACAAATCCATCCTCTATTAACTCACTTAACGATTTTTGAACAGTAAAGTAATTAGTGTATTCGTTTTCTAAGAAAAACTGTGAAATCTGAGAGTTAGTAAGTGGAAATTCAACTTTATTTAACATATGCATAATTATTAATTTGTATAATGTTTCAGCTTCAAGTGCCATTTTTATTCCTCCACTATTTCTTCTATAAGATCTAGTATTTCATCTTTTCCCTGTTTAGTCAATGCTGAAAATGTAAGTACTTTAGTTCCTGGTACAACATTTAATTCCGTCTTAATCATTTTTATGTGCTTCTGCAACTGGCTTCTCTTAATCTTGTCAGCTTTTGTGGCAATAATAATAGGTTCATAACCATTTGCCAAAATCCACTGATACATATTTACATCGTTAGCTGATGGCTCGTGTCTAATGTCAATTAGTAAGAAAACAGCTTTCAAAACCTGAGATTCGTGAAGATATCTTTCAATCATTTTTCCCCACTGTTCCTTAACTTTTAAAGACACATTTGCGTATCCGTATCCCGCAAATCCACAAAATATAATTCTTTATTTACATTATAAAAATTTATAGTCTGAGTCTTTCCCGGCTGTGATGACGTTCTTGCCAATGCCTTTCTGTTCACTAATCCGTTAATTAATGATGACTTTCCAACATTAGATTTTCCTGCAAAAGCTATTTCACATAGTTGATTATCCGGTAATTTACTTGTAATACCACAGACTGTTTCAAGTTCTACATTTTTTATTATCATTTTTGCTCCTGTTCTACCAGTGCATTTTCAAGCACCTGTTCCATTTTTTCTACAAAAACTATTTCTAATCCATCAGTAATCTCTTTTGATATTTCTTCCACATCAGGCTTATTCTTTTTAGGGACCAAAACCATCTTTATGCCTGCATTCTTAGCTGCCAAAAGTTTCTCTTTTAATCCTCCAATCGGCATAACATTACCACGAAGATTAATTTCACCTGTCATTGCCACTGAGCATTTTACAGGTATCTTTGCCACAGCTGAAAGAATTGCCGTTGCCATAGTAATGCCCGCCGATGGTCCATCCTTTGGTACCGCTCCTTCAGGTACATGGATATGAATATCATTTTCTTCAAAAAATTTCTTGTCTACACCGTAGTCTGCAACAATACTTCTTACAAAGCTTAATGCAATATGGGCCGATTCCTTCATTACGTCACCTAACTGACCTGTTAACTTAAGAACACCTTTACCCGGCATTGTATTAACTTCAATCTGAAGAGTTGTTCCGCCAACTGCAGTCCATGCCAAACCTCTTACGATTCCAATATCGTCCTTCTCATTTGCCATATCAGCTTCATACTTTTTACGACCAAGGTATTTTTCAATATTCTTTGATGTAACCTTTAAATGTTTCTTTTCTTTCTGAACTATATTTCTTGCTGCCTTACGACAAATCTCTGAAATCTCTCTTTCAAGTTGTCTTACTCCGGCTTCTCTTGTATAATTCTGAATTACTGTCTTAATTGCTTCATCAGTAATATTTAACTGACTTTTCTTAAGACCGTTTTTCGCATATTCCTTAGCTATTAAATGTTCCTTTGCAATATGGAATTTCTCGTTTTCAGTATATCCCTCAATTGGAATAATTTCCATTCTGTCAAGCAAAGGTCCCGGAATTGTATTAATATCATTTGCCGTAGCAATAAAAAGAACCTTTGACAAATCAATTGGTACTTCTATGTAATTATCCCTAAACTTGTAATTCTGCTCAGAATCCATTACTTCAAGCAATGCTGAAGAAGGATCACCGTGAACGCCTCTTCCAAGCTTATCTATTTCATCAAATAACATTAAAGGATTATTTGTTCCTGCCTGCTTAAGACCTGTTGCAATTCTTCCCGGCATGGCACCAACATAAGTCTTTCTGTGACCTCTGATTTCTGATTCATCATCCACCCCACCAAGACTTATTCTTACATATTTCTTATTTAACGCCTCTGCAACTGATTTTGCAATAGATGTTTTACCTGTACCCGGAGGTCCGATTAAACAAATAATCGGACTGTCACCCTTTGCACCTGTCAAAACCCTAACTGCCAAAAATTCCAAAATTCTATCCTTAACCTTTTTAAGTCCATAATGGTCTCTGTCAAGAATATCCTGAGCATTCTGCAAGTCCGGATTTTCCTCAGTTGTATTGTTCCAAGGCATTTCAAGCATTGTGTCAATGTAAGTTCTTAACACATTAGCCTCTGCCGCATTTCCCATTGTGCCTTTATATCTTGAAAGTTCCTTTAAAAGCTGTTCCTTTACTTCTTTGTCAGCATTTAAACTATGTATTTTCTCTTCAAGCTCCTCGGCTTCTGACATAAAATCGTCACCAAGTTCCTCTCTGATAACCTGCATCTGTTCTCTCAAAATATGTTCACGCTGGTTCTTGTCAAGTCGCTGTTTAACCTTATCAATAATTCCTGTTCTAATAAGAGCAATCTCGTTTTCTTCCTTAAGGAAAGAAATAATCGTTCCAAACTGGCTTACAACATCATCTTCTTCCAAAAATGTCTGCTTAAGCTGGTACTTTACTCTAACTCTCATAAGAAGCTGTCTCATTAAGTTCTTAAGACTGCTCATATGCATTAAACTTCTTAGTGCATTTGCACTTAATTCGTGAGTTATATCATTATAATCTCTTATTGTGTCCTTAAGTTCTCTGACAAAGGCTCTTCTTCGATTTCTGACAAGTTGTTTTCTTTCTCTTCAAGTAAATCAATTTTTCCCTGAAAATAGCCCTCTTCAAAATTAAATGCCAAAATCTGACCTTTTGATTTGGCTTCTACCATTACTCTTACAATATTGTCCGGAAGCTTATTTAACTGCTTAATTACAACAACTGTACCAATATTATATATGCCGTCAAAACCCGGTGTTTCTTCCACCGGGTTTTTTTGTGTAACAACAAATAAGTTCTTTCCAGCCAACATGGCAGTTTCAGCTGCCTTAATTGATGACTTTCTGCTAATGTCAAAATGAACGGTAGTTCCCGGTAATACTGTCAATCCACGAAGTGGTATTACAGGAAGTTTTAATATATTTTCTGACATGTATACTCCTTAATTATGCTGTCTTGTCTTTATTTTTCTTAGCTTTCTTCTTGCCAATTACTGAATTATATACTAATTCAGGATCTGCAAGTCCGTTAATAACATCTTCATTAACAATACATTCCTTAATTGTTTCATCTGAAGGTGTTTCGTACATAATATCCATAACTGCATTTTCAAGTATGGCTCTAAGACTCTGGCACCTGTTTTTCTTTCTACTGCTTTCTTTGCAATAGTATTAATTGCCTCGTCTGTAAACTTAAGTTCCACACCATCTAATTCAAACAACTTCTTGTACTGTTTAATTAATGCATTCTTTGGCTCTGTTAAAATTCTTTCCAATGCTTTTTCATCAAGGAAATCAAGTGAAACAGTTACAGGAACTCTACCTATAAATTCAGGAATCAAACCAAACTTAGTAAGATCCTCAGGCATAACCTGCTTAAATAATTCATCTTCACTCTTGTCTGTTTTCTCTATAATCTGAGAATTAAATCCAATTGAGCCCTTATCCAATCTACGTTCAATAATCTTTCCAAGACCATCAAAAGCACCACCGCATATAAATAAAATATTAGTTGTATCAATAGGAATAAGTTCCTGCTGAGGATGTTTTCTTCCTCCCTGAGGTGGAACACTTGCTTCTGTTCCTTCTAATATTTTAAGTAATGCCTGCTGTACGCCTTCACCTGAAACGTCTCTTGTAATAGACACATTCTCAGATTTCTTAGTAATCTTGTCAATTTCATCAATATAAATAATTCCATGCTGCGCTCTTTCAATATCATAGTCAGCAGCCTGAATAAGTTTTAACAAAATGTTTTCAACGTCTTCACCTACATATCCTGCCTCTGTTAATGTTGTAGCATCCGCAATTGCAAAAGGTACATTTAAGATTTTTGCCAATGTCTGTGCAAGATAAGTCTTACCTGAACCTGTAGGTCCTAATAACAAAATATTAGATTTCTGTAATTCAACATCTAAATCTTTTCCTGCCAAAACTCTCTTATAATGATTATACACTGCTACCGAAAGTACCTTCTTTGCAGCATCCTGACCAATAACATACTGATCCAAAAACTCTTTAATTTCCTTTGGCTTAAGTAAATTAATCTCTTCTTCTGCTACATTGTTTCTGTCGCCATAAACTTCTTCTTCAATAATTCCTGCGCATATTTCAACACACTCATCACAAATAAAAGCTCCATCAGACCGGCAATCAGTCTTCTTACCTGGTCTTCTGTCTTTCCACAAAAAGAACAGCTAAACTTTTCTTTATTAATATTTGCCATAAATACCCCTTAACTTTTTATATAAAATTATTTAATAAAAAACATTTTTTTGATTTTTATTAAATAAAAGGACAATAAGACACCACAAATGCGGTGCCTTATCTTCTGGAAAATTATTTTATCTGTCCTTAATTACTTCGTCAATTAATCCATATTCCTTTGCTTCATCTGCTGATAACCAGTTATCTCTGTCAGTGTCTTTTTCTACTTCCTCAACCGGTTTTCCTGCATTATCTGCAAGAATCTGATTTAATTTCTTCTTTGTCTTTAAGATGTGCTCTGCTGCAATCTGAATTTCAGTTGCCTGTCCCTGAGCGCCACCTAATGGCTGATGAATCATAACTTCTGCATTAGGTAATGCGTATCTTTTTCCTTTTGCACCGCTTGATAAAAGGAATGCACCATGCTGGCAGCCATTCCGATACAAGTTGTTGACACATCACACTTTACATAGTTCATTGTATCATAAATTGCCATACCTGCTGTAACTGATCCTCCAGGGCTGTTGATATACATATGTATATCCTTTCCCGGATCCTCAGATTCAAGGAATAACAACTGTGCTACAACTGTACTTGCAACTGCATCATTAATCTCTTCACCTAAAAATATAATTCTGTCTTTTAATAATCTTGAATAAATGTCGTATGAACGTTCTCCTCTTGAATTCTGTTCAATGACATAAGGTACTAATGCCATATTCAATACCTCCTAATATAACTTAAAACTATTTTGCTTTAGAAGTTACAAACTTAGCAGCCTTTTTTAAACAAATGTCATTTCTAAGGTTCTTCTTATCATCGTCTGACAATAACTCTGCAACCTTTTCTTTTTCCATCTGATATCTTGTAGCCATATCTTCTAATTCTTTTTCGAATTCTTCATCTGTAGCTTCAATCTTTTCAGCCTTAACTACTTCTTCAAGAACTAAGCTTGATTCGATTCTAGCCTTAGCCTGTGGCTTAACCTGTTCTAATAACTGTTCTACAGTTGAACCTGTAAACTGCATATACTGGTCAAATGAAATACCCTGCATAGCAATGTTCTGAGCAAATTCTTCAACCATCTGCTGAGCCTGTGCTTCGATCATCTTTTCAGGAATGTCCATTTTTGAATTCTTAACGATTTCTTCGATTACTTTGCTTTCTTTTTCTGCTGCTGCAGCTTCCTTCTTCTTAGCTACAAGATCTTTCTTAATGTCAGCCTTGTATTCAGCTAATGTATCAAATTCTGAAACTTCCTGAGCAAATTCATCATCTACCTTTGGATATTCCTTAACTTTGATTTCCTTAATTGTTACTTTGAACATTGCTGGCTTTCCTGCAAGTTCTTTTGCCTGATATTCTTCAGGGAATGTAACGTTAACTTCAACTTCTTCTCCAACCTTCTTACCAACAAGCTGGTCTTCAAATGTATCAATAAATGAATGTGATCCAATTGTTAATGGATAATCTTCTCCCTTTCCACCTTCAAATGCAACACCATCTACGAAACCTTCGAAATCGATAGTTGCCTGATCACCTTCTTCAATAGCCTTATCATCTGCTGCTACAAGTCTTGCATTCTGTTCTTTAATCTTATCAAGTTCTGCGTTAACTTCTTTAGCTGTTACTTTTGTATCTGCCTTTTCAACCTTGATTCCTTTATATTCGCCAAGCTTAACTTCAGGCTTTAATGTTACTTCTGCTTCAAAAACAAATGGTTTGCCTTTTTCAATCTGTGTAACACTGATTTCAGGACGAGCAACGATTTCTAATTCACTTTCAGCTGCTGCATTAGCATAAGCTTCCGGAATTAAGTCATTTGCTGCTTCTTCGTAAAATACGCCTGCACCATACATCTTTTCGATCATAGCATAAGGAACTTTACCTTTTCTGAATCCAGGAACATTAAATTTGTTCTTGTTCTTCTGGTAAGCTTTCTGAATAGCCTTATCTAATTCTTCAGCTGGTACTTCAATTGTAAGCTTTGCTGTGTTATTTTCTAACTTTTCTACCTGTAAACTCATTCTAATATTTCCTCCTTAATATACAAACGGGTCTGAGTTAAGCCCATTTAATTCACTCTGCTTTGTACGTCAGGGCATAGTACCCCCTATGACGCAGTAAATAATTATAACACGAATAATTTATATTGTCACTATTTTTCTTAAAACTATTTTACTCCATCATATTGTATAGCCTTTGCGACTTCACCTGCTGTTTCTTCATCAACTAAATAACTAATAATTTCAAGTCCCATTTCAAGGGCAACGCCAAGTCCTTTACCTGTTATGAAATTGCCATCTCTTACTACTCCCCCGCCATAGTTATTACATTCCATCTGATCCTCAAAAGAAGGATAGCTTGTAGCATTCTTATCTTTAAGCAAACCTAAATTACTAAAAACTGTAGGTGCCGCACAAATAGCTGCAAGTAATTTTCCCTGATTGTTATATTCTACTATCTCATCAGCAAGCTTTTCACATGCTCCTAAATTAGTAGTTCCAGGCATCCCACCTGGAAGGAAAATGCAATCTCCACTACTAAAGTCTATTTCATTAATATTTTTGTCAGCATACAATTTAATATTATGTGAACTTTTCACCAGTAACTCATCCTTAATTGAAACTGTAACCACATTCAGCTTCTTAGTTCTTCTTAAAAGGTCAATTACCATTAAGCTTCCACTTCTTCCATTCCATCTGCAAGAAACGCATAAACTGTCTTCATTTTTTGCCTCCTTATACAATTACAAAACTAATGATAATTATAACATAGGTCCATATTATGTCCAAGTTGTAAAAAATTTTTTTATTTATTTTATAAGTTGTATGTTGCAATCACAGTAAAACCACTCTAAAATGATTATTATAGTAACTGAATAAACTTTTTAGATAATAAAAACTATTATCTGCTATTTAAGAAAGGACTGATTATCTTATGGAAATTGAAAGAAAATACATTCCAAAGACTCTGCCTGAAAACCTTGCCCAGTACAAGCATCACAAGATTGAACAGGCATACCTTAACACCGCTCCTGTCGTTCGAATCAGGAAGCAAGATAATGAATACTTTCTCACATACAAAGGTGGGGGAATGATGGCACGGGAAGAATACAATTTGCCATTAAACGAAAAAAGTTACAATCATCTTTTAACAAAAGCTGACGGAAACATCATTACAAAAACACGATATTATATTCCAATTCACAATGGCCTTACCGCTGAACTTGACATTTTCGAAGGTAAGTTTACAAATATGACTCTTGTGGAAGTTGAGTTTTCCTCAATTGATGAAGCCAATAGCTTTAATCCGCCTGAATGGTTTGGAAAAGATGTTACACATGACGGACGTTTCATAACAGTTATCTAAGCCAGATTGACTGCTGTCTTGGAAAGTAAATTATTATGCAAAATCAAATAAGGGCTATTAAAAAGTTTAAACGAACTTTTTAAATAAGCCTTAAAAAGTACTTGATTTTATATTGGTCTTTTGGTAATATATGACGGTAGCGTTTTCGAGACGCCCACGCGGGTGTGGCGGAATTGGCAGACGCGCTAGATTTAGGTTCTAGTGTCCCCGACGTGCAGGTTCAAGTCCTGTCACCCGCAGTAGTTTTTTAAAAGTCGAATCTTGTTAAGGATTTCGGCTTTTTTGTTGTATTTTTCTCTCCCATAGCACAGCCTTATATAATTTCACCTAATCACAAGCCATCCCCCTGCCATTCTAAAAGCCTTCCTATTTTCTCTATAATCTAATTTGTTCATTTCAACAACTCTCTACATAAAAACTGCCCCACAGAAGTTTAATCTCACTTCCATAGGGCAATTACCTTTACGTCTTTTCCCGGCTCTTTACTCACTTCTCTCTTTCAACTTATCCACGCACTCCACAACCATATTTTTTGCTGTGTCAAAATCTGTCTTTCCTGTATTAATACAAATGTCATATCCACGTGAATCGCCCCATTTATTTCTGCAATAAAAATTATGATATGTCTTTCTAATTTTGTCCATTCGCTTCATCTTGTTTATTGCCTGCTTTCTGTCTAAGCCTTCCCTGTCCATAACTCTTGCTATTTTACTTTCGCGGTCACCTGTTATAAAAACACTTACAAGATTAGGATTGTAAGCTAGAATCTCATCTGCACATCTTCCAACAATTACAAAAGACTCTCCTGCATCAGCCTTGTTCTTAATAAACTCAAACTGCTTCATCGCAATCTCCTGCTCTATTGGAATATTTCCGCCTGCATATGGCAATGGCATAAATCCAAAGTTTACAGGCTTTTCATCGTATTTCTCCAACGCCTTCTCACTATATCCTTCCTTTCTTGCCATCTCCTCCAATAATTCCTTGTTAAAAATTGGAATGTCATAATGCTCTGCTATTTTCTGAGCCACAATATGTCCTCCGCTGCCGAATTCTCTACCTACAGAAATTATAATTTGTTTCATAATCGTGCCCTCCTCGTCCAAACATCTTACGTAAATTATACCATATTTAGACGAAAAAAAAAGATGTAAGAAAAATCTTACATCTTTCAGTGAGCCACTGGGGAATCGAACCCCAGACAACTTGATTAAAAGTCAAGTGCTCTACCATCTGAGCTAGTGGCCCATAATTATATGAGTTATTTATTTGCTAACCCTAGCTGGGCTAGCTGGATTCGAACCAGCGAATGCAGGAGTCAAAGTCCTGTGCCTTACCGCTTGGCGATAGCCATTGTGTAAGGTGGCTAGAGGGATTCGAACCCTCGGCTCCAGAGCCACAATCTGGCGCGCTAACCAACTGCGCTATAGCCACCATGCCATGCTCTGGTTTAATCCAGAAGTGTGCCCAAAGGGATTCGAACCCCCGACCCACGGCTTAGAAGGCCGTTGCTCTATCCAGCTGAGCTATGGACACATACCCCATATAACTATTGCTATATAGAAGCGGGTGATGGGAATCGAACCCACATATCCAGCTTGGAAGGCTGGTGTTCTACCACTGAACTACACCCGCAAAACATCGGGGTGACAGGATTCGAACCTGCGACCTCCTGATCCCAAATCAGCGCTCTAGCCAAGCTGAGCCACACCCCGTTCTGTGTTTTTGTGTTGCCTTGTGTTTCACAACGCAAGAGTAATTATAGGGTAAGTGCCAAATAAAGTCAAGCGTTTTTTTTTAATTT
>ENA-OQAZ01000731-OQAZ01000731.1-human-gut-metagenome-genome-assembly--contig:-NODE-731-length-17686-cov-1.817188_pt1 | contig 17686 bp, 14 predicted proteins | sample MGYA00242737_ERZ504531 | MGnify/ENA primary metagenome ERZ504531 (study PRJEB26092, sample SAMD00036244) | human gut metagenome | host: Homo sapiens | study: EMG produced TPA metagenomics assembly of... | reverse complement strand
CTGATTTTCCGCTGTTTATAAGTTATTAGTCCTGCTTGCGATAGTATGAGAACCAATATGCAATACCTGTTGCGCAACCACCGATAATATTACCGATTGTTACAACTAAAAGGTTCTTTACAATAAAATTAAGCCATGTAAGTCCCGCTGTTTCCAAGCCAAGGTTTCCATATGCCATCTTTGCAAAAAGACCACCTGAAATGTAACTCATATTGGCTACACTATGCTCAAATCCGCAGATTACGAATACCATAATTGGAAGGAATAGACCTATAATCTTTCCTCCTACTGTCTTGGATGTTGCTGCCATCATTACTGCAACGCATACAAGTATGTTACACAAAATCGCCCTAAAAAACATTTCCTGAATACTTAAATTACACTTTGTTGTTGCAATTGAAATTACGCTTTTTGCAACACTGCTATTAAACATTGAATAAATGTTTCCTAATGTGAAAAATCCTGTAACAAAAATTGAACCTACAAAGTTTCCAATGTAAACGACTATCCAGTTCTTTAACATCTGTCCTACTGTAATGTTCTTAGACAATACAGACATAATCAATAAGTTATTTCCTGTAAATAATTCTGTTCCATTAATAATTACCATGCAAGTCCTGCCGGGAATACTAATGATGTTATAACTTTTGCAACTGATGAATTAGTGACCGTTGATGAAGCTATTGTTGCTGCTGTTCCGGCTAAAGCAATAAACATACCTGCCAAAAATGCTAATACAAACATTCTTCCAAGTGGCATTGTTGTTTTTCCTTTTCCGCCATTAATGTAGTTTTTTGTTGCTTCTTTTACTGATATCATTCTTCCGTACCTTTCAAAATTATTTTTTACCCGAAGAATAATGATACTACTTTTTCAGTTGCCCGTAAACTGTTATTTTTATGAATCTAATTCCATTTTTTCACTAATTATTATTTAGTATTTTTAGTGTCTAATTCACTATCAATATATTCACAGGCACCTATTGCTGCAACTGCTCCATCGCTGGCTGCCGTTGTAAGCTGACGGACGTTCTTTGTTCTACAATCACCCGCCGTAAAAATTCCTCTTGATTCTGTTTTGCAATCCTCACCTGCAACAACATAACCTTTGTCGTCAAGTTCCACAACTTCTTCAAAATCATAATTGTCCGGTTCCTGACCTACTGCAATAAAAAGACCTGAAACCTGAATATCTTTTTCTGAACCATCAACTGAATTTTTTACAGTGATTCCTTCAACCTTATCGTCGCCTATTAATTTTACAACATTGCTGTTCCAAACCATTTCAATATTATCTTTTTCAGATATTGCTTTTGCAATTTTTTCTTCACCACGAAGCTTGTTCCTTCTGTGAATAATATATACCTTCTTGCAATAGTTTGAGAGAAACATTGCATCTTCCAATGCTGTATTTCCACCACCTACTACTGCAACATCTCTGCCTCTAAAAAACATACCATCGCAAGTTGCACAATATGAAACACCTGAACCAATAAGTTCTTTTTCTTTATCAAGTTTTAATGATCTGTTTTTTGCACCTGTGGCAATAATTATAGCTTTTGTTTCGTAAGTTTCTTTATTTGTAATAACTTCTTTCAAAACTCCATTATTTTTAATTTCCACAGCTTTTTCATACTTAATTTCGGCACCAAGACTTTTTGCCTGATTAAAAAGATTTGTGGCAAACTCAAAACCTGATGTCTTAATTATTCCCGGATAATTCTCAACTTCAGGAGTGTTCACAATCTGACCACCATAATTCTTCTCTTCCAAAAGCAAAACCTTCTTGCCTGAACGCACACCGTAAATCGCTGCTGACATTCCGGCTGTACCTGCTCCTATAATTACAATATCGTACATAAGCATAATGAAATCCTTCCTTACTAAATCGTTATCAAATTATTTTAATAAATCTAAAATTTCATCCTTTGTGCAGGCACCAATAGTCTTGTTTGCTATCTCACCATTTTCAAAAACAATTAATGTAGGAATAGACATAATATTATACCGAATAGAAATTTCAGGTTCCTTGTCTACATCAACCTTGCAAACCTTAACATCAGTTAATTCCTCTCCTAACTCTTCAATAATAGGAGAAACCATCTGACATGGTCCACACCAAGTTGCCCAAAAATCAACCAAAACTTTTTTATCAGATTTTAAAACTTCGCTTTCAAAGTTTTCTTTTGTTAAATGTAATACTGCCATATAATGACCTCCTTTCAAATCATGCCTTTCTCCTTGCGGAAAAACTTTTGTTGCAAACACGTTGATTCATCTCATTTTGCTCCGTCGTCTATTGCAAAGCGAAAACCTAAACTCGCCTACGGCTCAAACAGTAGGTTTATCGCTTTACACTATACTCGCAAAATTTCGAGAATCCGCCTATTGTTTGCGTCCAAAAGTTTTCTGCAAGATCTGAAAAGACATACCTTTTGTACCAATAATAGTATACCCTTTTTTCTCTACTTAACCAATAGGATTTTAACTCTTTTTTTGCACTATTGTATTTCACTCCACGGCTGAAATTCTAATAGAAAGTGCTCTGAAGCCGTCGGTCCTTAGAAGGTAGGGTAGCGAAGCTGCCATAGCTTCTTAGTACCGCTACGAGCTGAAGGCAGCGGGAGCGTGCTTTCGTTAGAATTTTCAGCCGTGGGGTGGGAAGTACAACTCTGCTAAAAGCCTAAATTTCCTTCACTATTTGGATTATCAGTGTCGGCACAAACGCAAGCCCCAGTATTTCCAATATGTTTACTGCCGTAAAGTCTGCTATTTCAAATAACCCGTGTAATTGTGGTACAAACAATACTATTGATATGAATGCTATTCCTGCCACAAATGCCATTATTTGATATGGATTTGTTTTCAGTTTTAATTTTCTTATGCTTTCTTTTCCTCTGCAGTTAAATCCGTGGAATAGTCTGGCTATGGTTAGTGTTGCAAATGCCATTGTGGTAGCAAGGGCTGTATTTGTTTTCAATCCAATGTAGTATGCTGACATTGTCGCTATTCCTATCAGTGCTCCCTGCAATATTATTTTTATTATAAAGTATTTTGTTAGGATTCCTTCTTTTGGATTACGTGGTTTTTCTTTTAATAACGAATCATCTGAAGGCTCCATCCTATTGCTATTGCCGGAAGTGAGTCTGTTAGAAGATTTATAAACAAAAGGTGTATTGCTGTAAATGGCATTGACAGTCCTACAATTGATGCATATAACACACACAATATTCCTGCCATATTTCCTGATAATAAAAACATTATGGCATTTTTTATGTTTCTATATACATTTCTTCCGTTTGCCACTGCTTTTATTATTGTTGCAAAATTATCATCTGCTAATATCATTGATGAGGCGTCTTTTGAAACTTCCGTTCCGGTTATACCATTGCCACACCTATGTCTGCTTTCTTTAGTGCCGGTGCATCGTTTACACCGTCTCCCGTCATTGAAACAACATTGCCGTGTTTCTGCCAGGCTTCAACTATTCGTATTTTATTTTCAGGAGAGACTCTGGCATAAACTGATATTCTATTAATTTTTTCATATAATTCCTCATTTGACATTTCATCAAGTTCCAAACCTGTTACTGCCAAATCTCCATCATTATAAATTCCTATTTTCTTTGCTATTGCTATGGCTGTGATTTTGTGGTCGCCTGTTATCATAACTGTTTTTATACCTGCTTCTTTTGCCTTTTGTACAGCTTCAACTGACTCCTCTCTTGGTGGATCAATCATCGCAATTAAGCCTAAGAAAATAAAATCTTTCTCATTTTCAATTGTCAAATCCTCATCTGCTTCTTTGTAAGCAAAAGAAAGAACTCTTAATCCCTGATTTGAAAATTTCTCATTAACTTTTAAGATTTCTTCTATATCACTTTGAGAAATTTCTGTAACCTGATTGTTTTTTCTTATTTTAATGCATCTATTAAGCAAAACATCCAAAGCACCTTTTGTAAGAACTGTTTCCTTGTCGTGTAATTTACATTTTACACTCATTAATTTTCTATCTGAGTCAAAAGGAATCTCCTGCAATCTTGGAATTGCTCTTCTTACATCTTCTTCATTTAACATTTTTTCGTTAAAATCGTTATTTTCAACTGTACTATCTTCAAATTTCTTACATCCACCATTTCCAATTCTAAAATTTTCGACTTTTATATTTCTGAACATTTCAAGTAAAGCATATTCTGTAGGATCACCTATTCCTTTTCCATCCACTATTGATGAATCATTACTTAATATTGCATTATATACAAGGTCTCTGTGTAATTGATTTTTCAAATCAAGCTGGTTAGGACTTATAATATCTCCGTCCACATAAACCTTTTCAACTGTCATTTTGTTCTGTGTTAATGTACCTGTTTTATCCGAGCAAATAACAGATACACAGCCCAGACTTTCAACTGCTTTCAGGTCCTTTATTATGGCATTTTCAGAAGCCATCCTACCTGTTCCTATAGCCTGAACTATTGTTACTATTGAGCCTAATGCCTCCGGTATTGCAGCAACTGCAAGTGCCACTGCAAACATTAATGAATCTATAAGGCTAACATTTCTAATTAAGCATAAAACAAAAACTACCGCAGAAATAATCATAATTCCAATTGCCAGTCTTCCGCTAAACTGATCAAGGCTTTTTTGAAGCGGTGTTTTTCTTTCTTTAGCTTTATTCATTAAGCCGGCTATTTTTCCTATTTCTGTATTCATTCCTGTTTCCGTAACAAGAACTTCCGCCCTGCCATAAACTACAAGACTTCCTGAATAAACCATGTTAATTCTGTCTGCCAGTGGAATATCACCTTCTAATGCTTTGTCTGTTTTCTCCACATTGGTTGATTCCCCTGTAAGTGAGCTTTCATTAACCTGCAAAGAATAATTATTGATTATTCTTCCATCTGCAACTATTAAATCTCCTGCTTCCAACACTAAAATGTCACCCGGCACAACTTCCTTAGAAGGTATTTGAATTTTAATACCATTTCTCATTATCTTTGCACTTGGAGAAGATAGTTGTTTAAGACTTTCTAAAGACTTCTCAGCTTTAATATGCTGTACTGTTCCAAGAATGCTATTCATTATAAGCACTGCAATTATTACAATTGTACTTTCAGGGTTTTCAGAAAATGCAGATATAACAGCCGCAATAATAAGAATAATAACAAGTAAATCACAGAACTGGCTTAAAAATACCTGTAGCACACTTTTCTTCTTTGCTTCCTCTAATAAGTTTTCTCCAACCTTTTCTCTTATTTGTAAAACCTGCTCATCGTCTTAATTCCTTTCTCTGTAACGTTCATTTTTTTCATAAGTTTGTTAGAATCAACTTTCCAACTTTCAATCATTTTGGCACCTCCATTTTTCATTTTGAACCTATTTTTTCTTTGGTGCTATTTTTACACGATTTTTAATATCGTATAATTATCTCAAATGCTTTTCACTTTTTTGATAAGCAAAAAAAGAACGAGACTTTTTTTCGCACCAAAATAATGCGATAAAAGTCTCGTTCCTATTTCAATATACTTCCCGGTTGTTAAACGTGATGACGAAAAGTATAACAACTGCTTAAGTTGTGAACTACTCCCTAATATCTTGTGACTATGCTAACATATTGTATTCTACATTTCAACCTTTATTTCTGATTTATTACTGATTATCTTCTATTCTGAATCCTTAGCATTTTCTTTACTCTCTAAGTATTCTGAAGTTTCATCAGGAATTTCATCTAAGTCACTTCCTACATCAATTTCCTTTGGTTGTTTTCTGTAGAGAATGTCATACATTACAGGAACTATGAACAATGTCATAAGTGTTGCATATAGAAGACCGAAGCTACAACTATTGCCATACTCTTCTGCATTGCATTTCCCGCATCCTGTGAAAATACCATAACACTCATTGAAAGAATTGTTGTTAATGCTGTCATAAGAATTGGACGCATTCTTGTTTTTCCTGTTACAATAAGTGCTGTTCTCTTATCAAGTCCCTGGATACGAAGCTTATTAGTGTAGTCAACGAATACAATACCGTTGTTTACTACAGTTCCCATAAGGATCATAAATCCCATTAATGCCATGGCTGAAATAGTCTGGCCAAAGATTATTAATCCTATCATTCCTCCTGTAAATGCCAAAGGAATTGTAAAGAATATAATAAACGGTGACAATAAGCTTTGGAACTGTGCAACCATAATAAGGTAAACTAAAATAGCTCCTAAAAGTATAGCCTGTAGCATCTGCCAAATCATATCCATAACCTGATCTGATTCACCTCCGATTTCAATTGTGTAACCGTCAGGTATATTGTATTCATTTATTTTCTTTTCAAGTTCTCTGGACATTAATGTTGCATTATATCCATCCTCAACTTCTGCAGTTACTGATAAATACTGTGTAAGATTTTTTCTCTTGATTGTATTTACACTGTCTTCAATATTCATAGTTGCAAAATCAGATAACTTGTAATTCTTCTTTACTTCTTTTCCGGTATCATCATAAGTTGTTGCTGTAATCTTTGACTTCATAAGATTTTCGTAAGTAAGCTTATCTGTTTCATCAACTACTTTTACTGCCACATCATCATCGCCTACATTAAGTGTTATGGAATCTTTGTCAGTTGTTGTACGTGCTACAAGTTGCTGATATATCTGTGCAACTGTAAGTCCCTTGGCTGCTGCCCTGTTCTTGTCAATCTGAAGATGTATCTGCTTATCCTTCTCGTCAATACCGTTAGTAACTTCTTTTGCTCCCTTAATGCTCTTAACCATATCCATTACGTCTTCACTAATGGAAATTAATTTGTCCTGGTCTTTTCCATAAATATTTACTGCAAGACCACCTGATAGCATACTTGACATATCCCCCATTGCAGAAGAACTTACCTTAAATTCCTTGCACTTTATGTCTTTAGTATTAGTTTCAATCTCTTTTATAATCTTTCTAAACTGCTTAGTTGTTTTAATACTATCATCTGTTAAAACACTGAATGTGAAGTTTGTGTAGTTATTAGATGAACTTCCCATGGACATTACTGCCGCCCCTGTGTTTCCATCCATTGCACCTACTTTTGATACTCCGTCTACTTTTTGGATTTTTTTCCATAACCTGACTTGCAGTATCATAAGCTGTATCTTTATCAATTGTCTTGTCAAAAGTTAATGTTGCGGAAATCTGATTACTTTCCATATCATCCATTAATACAAGTCCTGTACTAAACACTTTTGCAACACAGATTGCCAACAATACAATTGAAATTCCAATCGGCACTATCTTGTGATTTAAGCAAAATTCCAATGCCACTTCATACTTCTCTTTAACCTTATCAAAGAATCTGTGATTCTGCTCCTTGGTCTTTCTAAGTAATACAGATGAAATTGTCGGTACAACTGTAAGTGCTACTATTAATGATGCAATAAGTGCATATGAGATAGTAAATGCAAAAGGTATCATTAACTGGCTAACTGTTCCTGATGTATAAACCATTGGAAGGAATACACAGATTGTTGTAAGCGTTGATGCAATAATTGCTCCTGCAACCTGTTTAGCTCCCTGAACTGCTGCTCTAGGTGCTGAAATTCCCCTGTTTCTAAGTCTATAAACGTTCTCTATAACAACAATGGAGTTATCTACCAACATACCTATGCCAAGACAAAGTCCTGCCAATGACATTACATTTAATGTTATATTTGTAAAATACATTATGATAATTGCAAAAAGTACACTAAAAGGAATACTGAAAGCAACTACCAATGTAGGCTTAACATCTTTTAAGAATAATGCAAGAACTATAATTGCAAGAATTGCTCCCAAAAGAATACTTGATAAAATACTCTTAACTATAATGTCTATGTATTCACCCTGATCCATTAATGGAGTAATTGTAAGTCCATCATACTGTTTTTCTAACTCTTTAAATGAGCTTTTCAAATTAGTTGAAACAGTACTTGTGCTTGCTGTACTTGCCTTAAATGCTGATAACAATAAAGCGTCCTCACCATTTAACTTAGCATATGACTCGCCTTCATTATCAATTGTAACAATGTCTGCAACATCACTTAATTTGATTTTTCCAATGCCTTTTACGCTTGTAAGAACCATCTTTTTAAGCTGTTTTGCATTGGTATAATTTTCACCTACTTTTACAAGCCACTGATCGTCTTTCTTATCATCAATATAACCTGCAGGCATTGAGAAATTCTGTGCAGTAATTAACTGTGATAATGTATCAAGTGTTAAAAGTGAATCAATATTTGAATTTTCAATTGCTGCCTTTCTTGAATTTTCTAAATCCTGTTCTGATTTTTCAAGTTCTTCTTTTGCAGAATCAATCTTTGACTGTCCTGCTTCCATCTGGCATCACCTGAGCCAAATCCTGCTGCAGCTTCAAGACTTCCTTCCTTAACACTAACATAATTCTTGTCAATGTCCTTCATCTTACTATTGATAGTCTCTACCATCTTTTCTGCTGCTAAAATTTTAGTTTTAAGATTGGCAAGTTCTGTATCAATCTGAGGTATTCTAACTTCAACAATGTTGTAAATCTGTTTTAAGTTATCCAATGTAATAAGTTCAGCTTTATCTTTCTGTCCCATATTTGTAAGCCATTTCTTAAAGCCTTCCAATTCATCAGGATTATCAATTGCATCCTTAACGCTTTTTGGAATTGTAACATTCATAGTCTTTGCTACACTTCCATATTGCTTGTTAAGATTGGCAAGTGTGTTGTTAATCTCTTTATAATTCTTTTCTATTTTGTTATCTTCATATATTTTCTTTTCGGCTTCTAAGGCACTCTGACTTGCTTTCATACTGTTAAGAGATGATTCATATGCAATCTTTGTTGCCTTTGCATCTGTTAACTTAGAATCGGCCTCAGCAAGCTGTTTGTTAGTGCTTGACTGTTTATCTTTTAAAGCTTTCTTCTGGTCAGCAAGTTCACTTTCTGCCTTATTTAATTTAGACTTGGCAGAACTAATCTTCTTGTCTGCATCTGCTAATTTGCTGTTAGTTTTTTTCAAGAATCTTGTTATTAATCTTGTCTATTTTATTCTGATTAAGTCTTACTTCAACTGTATCCTCAACTCCACCAACTACTGAAACACTGGCAACTCCGTCCTGTCTTTCAATATATGGTTCTTAACAACCTCTTTTGAAAATGTAGTAAGGTCTTTTAATAATTCTTTCCGTCGTAATTTACGCTGCATACATTGTTGCCATCATATCCATACTTAATTCCATGGTGTTAGGTTTTCCACATCCGTCAGGGAAATTTACACTGTCAAGTGCATTTGATACTTTTACAAGAGCTGAATCCATATCTGTATCGTCTGCAAATTCAAGCATTACAATACCATAATTCTCTGATGATGTACTTGTTACATTTTTTACGCCACTAATTACGCCAAGAGCATTTTCCATTGGCTTAGTTACATCTGTTTCTACTTTTTCAGGCGACGCACCGGGTTCTGTTGTAACAACAATCAAATATGGTACTTCCATATCCGGCAAAAGATCTGTCTGCATTTTGCTTAAGCTGACTCCACCTATTATTAAAACTACGATTACAGCCACTAATACGAAAAATGGCTTTTTAACACAAAACTTACTCATTTGTCTTATCCTTTTCTGTATTTAACTTGCAACACACTACTGACCTAATTATTTTAGTGATTACATATTATGATAATTTATTCCAATTGTAAACATTTAATGAACAATCTAATTAATAATCTAATTTATATTTCTTATTTTTTCCTGCAATATTCTTCCAACTACATCTGAAAACTGATGAATGGTCTCAATTTTCACAAAATCTTTTCCAAAAATTTCTTTGGCTGCAATTGTCCCCCTCTCACTTCCCATAAAAATTCCTATAACCTGAATGTTATTACTTTTTAGATTATGAATTTCCTTTTCCGTGTCCTTTATTGCCAATTCATCTGTGTATTCATTGTTCTTGTAAAAAGCACTTTCCGTTGCACTTTTGGTCATCCTGGGGGCTTGCGTCCGTAAGAACTACAAGTATTCTTTTTCCCTTAGGTGAATGTTCCATTAAATGACCTGCTCCCTTTAAAGCCAAACCATCTCTGTTATTTCCTGCGGCAACATACTTAAATATTTCCTTGCCTGCTTTCTGTTCACTATAATCTTTGAAAATCCTTAGCACAGTATAGCCTCTAATACTACAATAAGAATATATCTGACAGGGTATATTACATCTTTCAAGACTTTTTGCAAGAACGTAAACCTGTGCGGCAATAAATTCCTGACTATTCTTTCTTGATGATGAACCGTCAATCATTATATCAACGGAAAAACCTGACTTATTCTCTTGCTCTTTTTTCTCAAAAACTCTTGGATTATCAACATATAATGCCTGCCAAATTTTGCCACCGTTAATCTTTCCGTGATTAGACATTGAAGGAAAAATCTCTCTTTCGCTGTCTAAAGTTATCCTTAACTGTTCTGAAAGTCTGTTAATGCTATTCTTATATACAGGTCTGTTTTTTTCAAAATATTCTTTGTTCTTTTCGTACTGATTCTTGCATTCTCTTCTAAATTCCAAAATTTCTTTTATTTCTTTTTTAGGCAATTCTCTGCTTTGTTCTTTTAAATTATATTTTTTGCCCTTTGTAAACAAGAGATGGCTTTCTTTGTGCTTTCCTGTACATAATTTTTCTTCAATTCTTTGATTTTCAAAATCATTATACATATTTTTACCAAAATTGACTGAACATATTCCAAGGCATATTTAGGATTTCCATTTAATGAAAACTGTAAAAGATAGTTTTTCCCTTTTTTCAGAACTCCTGTTTTTCCTTCGTTAAAGCCGGTTGGGTCATCGTACTTCTTTGTTCTTACATATGTGGCACTTACTTTTCCAACTGACCGAATGGTGACAACACTTTTTGAAGAAAATATACTCCTTCCTTATTTTTCTTTAGTGACGGTGTATAAGAGAATTTCTCAGACAATATCTTTTTAGTTTTACCTATTATCTGCTCTGTTGTCATATCGTTTGAAAAATCAAATTCACTTAACAACTCTTCCTCTTCAGCCGACAAATTGGATTCTTTTCCTAAAATCTGTCTGCAATAACCGTATCTTATTTTTTCAATTAGTGAATTATCAGTATATTTCTTAAATCGCCTAACAGTTTCCTTTGCATATTCAACACGCAAATCTGTTAATGCCATACGATAGTCTTTTTCTTTCTTAAACAGTACCTTTTCAAGTCCAATCCAAAACAACCCCTCAAAAAGCTCCTTGTCCTTTCCACCAAGCATATTGAAAAATTCTTCTAATTGAGCGCCATCGTACCATTTATAGCTTAACCCAATTATGATGTTTAAATATGTATCCGCCTTGCCATCAGGTGAAAAAGCTAAATATAACGGATTAAGTTCGTAATCTTCTGCCGATGCCCATATGAAGTTTTTTGCACGTTTTATTTCTCTTATATCTGCTTCCATTTTCGTTCAAATCTTCTCTCTAAGTAAACTTTCTTTAATAAATCTACTTTTAAATAGATTTCAGTTAATTATTCTTTTAATAAATCTTTTTTATAATTTACTTTTTAAAACAAATTCCTCTGTTTTAATCTTCTTTGAAATTCTTGCCCCTATAGTGTCCTTTATAAGTGTCTGTTCATACATATCAAAAGACTTATTAGTTATTCCCATATCAAGTGCGGTATGAACTTCAAGTCCTTTTTCCATTAATGCTATGGAATCAAGCAATCCTCTAATATCCAATGCCTTAGATGATATCTCTGAATTTTCACACTTCTTCTGTAAATCAAGAAAAACATTGGCAAATTCTTCTGCCGCCTGCTCACTTATAGTTTCAAATTTGTCCTGTATAAGTTTTATAAGATTATCTTTAGAAATCATTGGCATTTTTATAACTGCAAATCTTGAAACCAACGCTTCATTTAATTCTTTTGTTCCTGAATATCCATAGTTCATAGTTGCAATAAACCTTGTTGCCGGATGCAAATCTATTCTGTCATACCCTGGAACATCAATAGTTCTTCTAAAATCAAGAGTTGCATGTAGTACCGCCATTGCTTCACTTTTCGCCATATTTATTTCATCAAGAATGGCAAAACCGCCTGACTTAGCTGCACTGTAAACAGGTCCCGGTCTGAAAGTTACCTCTCCATTTCTAAAAGTATCCATACCTATTAAAGATGCTGCATCCATATTTACGTGAAAAGAAATATCCCACTTAGGTCTTCCAAAAGCTGCTGCCAGATTTTCCGCAAAAATATTTTTTCCTGTAGCCTTATGCCCCACAAGCAAAATATTCTCCCCGCAAAGTAATGCCGTAACCGCCTGATTCCAAATTTCATCTCCGTAATAAAGATTATCTGGCTTAGGGATTCTGTACAATAACTCATGACTAACAGGATAATTCTCCCTGTATGAATTTATTTCTTTTTTTAGGTTTTCGTTAATGTTAAGTTTCTGTAAATAATTGTCCATTTTGTTCACTTCTTTCTTAGTGTAAATAAGCTTCATTTTTTTGCAATTTTAATTTGTTCACTACGTTTCTTTGATTTTACGGTAATAATTCAGTCTTATCACATACTTGATTAATAAGTGTTTCCTTAAACTCCCCTATTGGTTTAGCTGTAAAATCAATTCCAGGCAATTTGATTTATAAGATCTAAAAATTTTTTAAACTAAATTCATATATCATAGTTTGAACTCTCTCAATTTATTCTTACTATATTATATAACACATTTTTTTCTCCTTTACTCAATATGTTGTGAGAAAAAATCTCGCGTCAGTCGTTAAATATATTTTTTCACACCAAACTATCCCTTAAACACAGTGCTCCCCACCCTGCCTGTTTATTAGGCCACTGCTCATATCCTGGCAGATGCTTTGCACCACGTATCAGATACGCTTTTATTTTTTCTCCATAAAGATAGGGATCATTGCCTCTTACTATTCCCCATTCCATCATTAAAGCAGCACTGCCTGTTACAAAAGGTGTTGCCATTGATGTTCCGCTTAAAACTGTTGTTCCACCACCTGTAGCCGCCGACCTTATGTTTACCCCCGGTGCAACTATGTCAGGTTTTATCTGGTTGTTCTCTCTTGTAAAACCTCTTCCTGAGAAAGTTGCCACCTTGCCTGTACTTGTATCATAGGTCCTACACTAATTGCCTTGTCAGTTGCCGATGGTATTGTCAAAGTAATTTCCGGATCAGGTTTTAAAAATCCCGTAAAAGTATTAATGGACTGATTTCCCGGCAACCACATATCATACCTTCCCACAACACTTACTTCAGGAATAATTCTTATAATCCATATTCCTGAATCTATGTATTGATTGACAGGTATTAAATCCATATAAATTTCCTGATACCTGGTATATGGTTTCGGTGAGCCGTACAATATGAAAACATTAGTATTTCCTAATGTGTAACTGCTAATTGAATTGCCCCTTCTATTTTCTACATTATCTGATATACTTCTTCCTATTTCATTACTTTTTTCCTCACTTATTCCATTATTTAGTCTATTACTTTCTCTATTGTTCTCCCTTATCACCGGTGTTCTCTCTCCTGTAGGTGCCTCAATCTGAATTGCAAATGTATCCACATAATCTTTCCACAACTGTATGCTTATGGATTTCTGATATGTCGAAACCTGTAGTTCCACATCCTCATTAGAAAAAGCATAACCTGATGTATGTCCAATGCCGTCTCCCTCATTTCCCGTTCCAATCTGTACTGAAATTCGGTTTCCGTCTATAACCGAATTAATATATGAGGATACTAATGTTGTTCCATCGTGAGAGCCATATGTGTTGCCAAAACTAATGTTAAGTGATAATGGCATTTTTATATTCGTTTGCTGTTTTTACAATAAAGTCTATTGCCTCCATTAGCCACGTTGTTCTTGGAAAAGAATTTTCTGTTGCTGTTGCCATTTTTACAATTACCAATTTGCTTTTTGTTGCAATTCCAAGATTATTATTTTTATTGTCTGCAAAATTTCCAGCAGCAATTCCGGCAACATGAGTTCCATGTCCTGTTAAATCCCTTGAATTAACTTTCGTATAAGAATTTTCAAGCATCAAAGCCTGATTAATATCCGATTCACTATAAACCGTATCCGTTACCTGATCCCACAATCTTAAAATTCTCGTACTTCCGTCCTGATTTCTAAAAACCGAATTGGTGTAATCGATTCCACTGTCAGCAATGCCAACAATAACGCCTTCTCCAAACAAACCCATTCCATTATTTAAAAAATTGTCCTGTTGCACTGATTAATACAAGACTCTCTCTTTCCATTTAGTACGCTATATTCTAATCTCTTAGGTTTTTCAATAAAAATAATTTGCTCTAAATTGCTAATTGCATCAATTAAGTTTTTAGGTGTTGTTATAACTGCATATCCATTAGATAATTCTCTTACGTTAACATTAGGCAATCTCCTTAGTTCATCCAAATTCCCCTGATATCTTATAATTAACTCCCAAATATCATTTTCTATTCCCACAGATAATTCCTGAGACTTTTCCAAATCTTCTTTCCGGCAGATTCAATGCAATATTTAATGTATTATCTATTTTTCATTCATAAAAAAGACCTCAAACATATTTCTTTCCGAAATCTTTAACTAAACTTAATCTAACTCCAAATTGCTTTTTGCAATACTTATTAAATTTAATTAAATAATCTCTATCACTGAAATATATTTAAGGTCTTTAAATATTATTCTTTGAAATTAAAGTGTCTATGTCGTTAAGTTCGCCAAATCAAAATGTGTAATTCCATTATCAAAAGCTGTGAAGCATAAATTACATTCTCCTTATTTTAAGAAACCGTTAACAATTTGTTCTTCGGCTTCCGCTTCTGTCAGACCTAAAGTTTGTAACTTAATAAGCTGTTCCCCTGCAATTTTTCCTATAGCTGCCTCATGAATAAGTGAAGCATCTAAATCATTAGCTGTAATTTCCGGTATGGCACTAATCTTTGCATTATCCATAATAATGGCATCACACTCTGAATGACCATTACATCTTGCATTACCGTTAATTACAGAATAAAAAATCTGTTTTGAATTATCTGCCACAGAACGGGAAATAACATTGGCACTTGAGCCGTCACCATCCATGTCAACTTCAAAACGTGTTGTTGCTGTCTGGTTTCCGTGAGTCATAATTCTCTCAGTAATTACAATCTTGGCATCCTTGTCAAGTTTTCCCTTTGTAACTCGGTTAGTGGAATCTATTCCCTTAATCTGAACAGTTTCCATTTCCATATATCCACCCTCTTCTATATTTACAATAGTTGTAGGGTTCATAACATTTTCACCATTCCCATCGCCTTTGCCATAATGCTTTTCAACATATTTTACTCTGGCATTCTTACCAATGTAAAATGTATGAATTCCATCGTGTCTGGAAAGCTTGTCCCCACTATTGTGAATTCCGCATCCTGCTACTATAAGCACATCTGCACCTTCACCAATATGGAAATCATTATATACACATTCCTCCAAACCTGTCTTGCTGATTACAACAGGGATGTGCACACTTTCATTTTTTGTTCCCGGCTTAACATAAATATCAATGCCGTCTTTGTCTTCTTTAGTTACAATATCTATATTTGCAGTTGTATTTCTGCTATCCTTTTTGCTATTTGCCCTGATATTATAAGCACCGGCAGGAATCTCATGTAATCCTGTAAGTTGCTCAAATAATTCCATCTGTATTTTATCCATAACAATTCTCCTTACACAATTCCATCTATGCTTTTAATTTCTTACATATGCCATCGCTATTAGTACCAAGTACCATTGGAAGAATCTCTTCCTTGTTACCGTGAGCCTTAATCAACCCGTCTGCCAACAAAACAATGTCATCTGCTATGTTTAATATTCTTTCCTGATGTGAAATAATAAGAATAGAATTATTATTTTCAAGTTGCATCTTTTCAAACACTTTAATCAAACTATTAAAACTCCAAAGGTCAATTCCCGCTTCCGGTTCATCAAATACAGAAAGCTCTGTTCCCCTTGCAATAATAGTTGCTATTTCAATTCGTTTTAGTTCTCCGCCTGAAAGACTTGCATCCACTTCTCTGTTAATGTAATCTCTTGCACAAAGTCCAACCTCTGACAAATATTCACAGGCTTCACTAATAGTAAGCTGCTTTCCTGCTGCAATTCTTAAAAGGTCTAACACTTTAATTCCCTTAAAACGTACAGGCTGCTGAAATGCAAAACTTATTCCAAGCTTTGCTCTGTCTGTAATTGACATTTCCGTAATATCCTGCCCATTATATAAATCTGGCTGATGTTGGTTTTATTATACCAACAATTAATTTTGCAAGTGTGGACTTACCTGAACCGTTTGGTCCTGTTATTGCAACAAAATTTTCCTTCATCTATTTTAAGATTTATGCCATTAATTATATTCTTTAGCTGTCCCTTTTCATCAGTCACGCTAAATCTAACATCTTTTAACTCAAGCATATTCTAAAACTCCTTTTCCATTTTTGCTTGTAACTTTAGCCTTAGCTCCCATTATAACAGAAAACTGAGGTCCTTTGTGTCCTATATCACTATCAAAAATAATAGGCACGTTTAAATCCCCAAGTACAGACATAACTGCATCCTTATATGGTTGCTCTATCCATGTATTATACATTAATGGGCGACCAAAAACAAACCCTGTTGCATTTTTAAAGTAACCTTTTTCCTTCATTTGCCATAAATGAGTTATAAGAACCACGTCTTCCATGTTAAAACTTTCAAGAACCCATACAATTCCGTCATCTTTATACTTTTCAATAAACTGTTCTGTTCCGTCATATTTTGTTCCAATTAAGAAAGCCAATACATCAAGACAGCCTCCAACAAGTCTTCCTGAAATTTCAATTTTTTCCTCACCCCTGCCATTAACCCAGTTGACTTTCTCATCATTACAATATCCTTCAAAACCTGTTACATATTCGTGTCTGTCTGATTCATAAAAATCAAAAGATTCCTGTTTCTTTACAGTTCCTTCCAGAACACCTAACGCATTTTCAACAGGTTTCTGCCATGGTTTCATTCCAAAATCACTTATATGACAACCATAAACTGCTGCCACGTCACATTTTGTAACAATTGGATAAATCAATGTTGTGTTATCTGAAAATCCCTGAAACCATTTAGGATTATTCTTAATACTTTCAAAATCCACATATTCAAGCATCTCCATTAAATAATCCCACCTGCTACTGAAAATATACAGGAAACATCTTTATTTTTTAATAAGTTCATTAAACTGCTCTCCTCTTTCTTTTCCTGTCGAGCTACATCCTCTCCAGTCAGACGTATATACATTGTCAGTAACCTTAACATTGTATCCTCTGTTTTCAAAATTCTTAATTGCATTCTTTATTCTTTTTTGTTTTAATTCATTTACAATACCGCTTGAAGTTGCAGTAACTCCAATGGTATCACCTTTTTTAATGTATTTAGGAAAAATCATATTGTACTCTCCATTATTTTATAGTTATCTGCTGACCAAGATGAACTGAATAAATAATCATTTCAGAAACCTTATTAACTCCCGGCTCACTGCCAAGTATCTGCTCAATTGCAAGTTTGTAGCATTCTAACTGAACATGATATCTTTCAACAAGTTCCTCCATTGTGTCAACTTTGTCTGTCT
>ENA-OQAZ01000730-OQAZ01000730.1-human-gut-metagenome-genome-assembly--contig:-NODE-730-length-17699-cov-3.490781_pt1 | contig 17699 bp, 20 predicted proteins | sample MGYA00242737_ERZ504531 | MGnify/ENA primary metagenome ERZ504531 (study PRJEB26092, sample SAMD00036244) | human gut metagenome | host: Homo sapiens | study: EMG produced TPA metagenomics assembly of... | reverse complement strand
TGTACCTTTTCATCCTGTGGTACAGCCGATGCATTTAATAAAGAATCAAAACTATTATCCATAAAATTTACCTCTCTTTCCCTTTCCTTGGTTTTCGTTTCTGTTGTGGCTGCTGGTGGCGAATCTGATTCGGGTCTTTATTTCCCTGATTTCTCACCGGATCATTTCTATTCTCACGCCGCTCCGCTTCTTTCTTCCTTGCATTCTGTATTTCCCGAAGTTCCTTTCTGACCGATGGTTTCTCTGGTTTTTCCGGGGTAAATAACTTAGAAGTACCCTCTGCGGTTTTCTCTTGCTTCTTTGAGGTAGGATCGGACAGACGGGATTTGGTCGTCTTTGCCAAAGAGGGGTTTTGCTCCTTACCCTCTTTCTTCACCGACTCTCCAAACAACTCGTCCATAAGCTGATCCTCCTTGGATTTCTGCGGATAATCTTTTTCCGGCTCTGCCTGTCCCTGTTTTTCTTGCTGAACCTGTACCTTTTCCGGCTTCTTTTCCTGCTTCTCTGATTTTCCGGCTTTTGCTTTTTCTGCACGTGTCCGCTCAATTTCCGTCTTAATCTTCGCTGCTTCTGTTACAGATGCAAACTGGAATCTATCTACGATACGGTTGATTCTTGGTGCATCTTCTTCCTTTACAATCACATCTATCAATCCGTCACTGCTTCCTCTTGGATTTCGGACTGCACAGTACAACACGCCATATCGTTTTGCTTCCTGAACAAATTGTTTCAGATCACTTTCTTTCACCGAAAATACCGTCAGTGGTCTACCTGATTTGACCAGTGTTTCAAGTCTTACTCTGCCTTTTGTCTTTTTCTTCTCTTTTAAGACTGCATACAGCATCACTGCCAGATGCTTCGCTCCTGTGCCACTGATCTTCAATGCTGCTTCACCGACTTCCAACGACATTCGTACCACCTGATCAGCGGCTTCGCCTGATGTGTTCATGGCTTTGTTCCTCCTTCTTCTCTTTTTCTTCCCGCACCATCTTAAATTTTTCTTCGATTACCTTGGAACGTGCGGCGATTCCATCACAAAGTGCTGCCTCCTTTCTGAGCGTTCCAATTTTCTCTGTCAGAACTTTTATCTGCTCCTTCATTTCCTGTATTTCTTCTTCCGGTCTGTCTGCCCGAATCTTATAACGCAAGTGCTTCCGTTCCTCCGCACACTGCTCCATTTGTTTCTGTAAATGGTCCTTCAATGAAAAAAGCTGCTCCGCAGTATCAATGTGATAATGGCAAAGCAGCTTCGTTTCTTTAGAAACGGTATTCAGTTTTAATAAATCCTCCCGGAACAATACATGCACCTGTTTAGCAGATATTGACAGGCGATTCTTCGGTAGGATTCCTAAAAGATAACAGTAATGCAGATACAATCCCCGAAGTCCTCCGATTTTTCTTGTCTGCTTGAAGTTGCCGGATACCCGAATCCAGTAATGTCTCTGAACCGGAAATTTCTTCTCGACAGGTAATTCATTTTCTTCCAGAATCCGAACCCTGATTGCTTCCAGTGAATAATTCTCTCCAAAATTCCGCTTTAACTTCAGACCACGCTCCCGCCCTTTCGGACGAATGGTAATGTCTTTCCCGAACTTAAAAGAATATCCTTTTTCCCGCAAATAAAAAAAGAACTGTTTTTCAGTCCTCGCCTTTCGGATTGCCTCGTCAACATCTGCCTTTACCATGCTGTGATAACTCGGCTTTCCATCCTGTTCTGCCTGCCACTCGGCATAATGTTTTCCTTTTCCCTGTTCTGGCTGCCTCACAACCGATAACTGGTATTCTTTACATAAACGGTCTGACACCATCCGCATATCCCGGTAATCCTGATTTGTCCTGTGGTATCTTTTCCCATCAATGAATGAAACTGAGTTCACCACAAAATGGTTGTGCAGATGATTCACCTTATCCAAATGAGTCGCAATCAATACCTGATACTGACTGCCCCACAATTCTTCTGCCAGCTTCTTTCCAATCTCATGTGCCATTGCCGGATTACATTCTCCCGGTGCAAAAGACTGGTAGCCATGAAACGCAACAATTCCGTCCTCCTTTCCAAAACGCTTTTTGACTGCAATCATTTCTTCTCTGGCGGTTGTCGGTGCACAATTCACTCCAGATACATACTGTTCCATTAGTTCTTCCGCTTCTCCGACAAGTTCCATTTCCATAGATTCAAATTGCCTCCGTCTGATCTTTTCTGCATTCACCGCATAGGTAATTACATCATTAAGTCCTTGTGTGGATCGTGATTGATTCTCAGATATTCGCCCTTCATTGTTCTCTTTCGTCTTATCCGGATTCTCCGCATAATTGATTACCTTTCCAATCCACCCCTTGATGCTCCAGATTGATGTCACTGCCATGATTCATTTTTCTCTGGAAGTATCACTGCTTCTGTAATCTTACGGACTGCTTCATTGAACTTCCGCACTTCCTTATCGTAACGCTGCACATCTACCACATTTAACACATGTGCTTTCTGTGCGATCTGATTTAAGTTATTTCCAATCTTATGCAGCTCCCGCATCATAGAATAATAATCTGGCGGCGGTGCGTCTCTTGGAACAACACCAGAAATCAACTGTCTCAGGTAAGCTTCCCGGTTCAGTCCGCTTCTCTTTACTTTCTTATCCAATGCCTCTGCTTCTTTTTTGTTCAATCGGAAAAGGATTGCTACATTACGTTTTCTCAACGCTCCATCTCCTTTACTTTCTGTATAGAATCTGGTTCCTGGCGAATCTGGTGTTTTTCTTTATCGTAACTGTAAACTCTGTCTGAGAGAACCTCCTGCCGTTCCACTTCATTTTTATTTACTTCCCGTACCATTTCACCAAGCATTTTCGGTTCCATCTCTCCATTATCCGGAACAATCAGAACTTCATGCACAGATGACGGTAACACATAAAATCCTTCTGGAAAAAGCTGTTCCAATTTATTTAAAACTTCTGGCTGCGTGATCATAGATGCTCCATATTGCTTTTCTACATTCGTAAGTGCATACAGCATATCATGTGAACGAAGTCCAAAATCAACATTTTCATCTAACAGGTTTGTTGCATGTCCTTCTTCATTAAAAATACTCAACAACATTTCGTCCATTGACTGAAGAATCGGTGTATTTACAGGCTGTGTATTTGCTCTGGCCTGCTGGAACATTTCCTTTGCATCCACATTCCACATCTTAAGATGTTCATTTTTCACCTTCATAGTCGCTTTTCCATCGTTAGACTCTACCGGAAAATCCACATAACAGATAGCCGACAGATCTTCCATATTTTCATGAGGCATTTCCTGTAACATTCGTTTGTTTGCCTGGGTGTTCACAAGCATCACTGCCAGATGCTCCTTCACTGAATCATAATCCATTGGGTTGATACCACTGTGCAAAAACGGAACATTGCCTGCTTCTTCCATGCATCTTGCAATTTCATTCATCACTTTCTCAACGGGTTCACCCAAACGTATTTCATTGAAGAACGGTTCTACATAGACAACTGGGCACACATTTTCTTCCTGCAGTCTTACCTGGACTCCTACCATCTGGACTCCATTATTTTTATTCATCTGCATTACCTGAAATTCTGCATTCTCATATTTAGCTGGAAGAAATTCCGGATGTCTTTTGCTACACCTTCCGCAAATACCTTTTCTGCTATCATTTCTTTTGCAATCATTTCTTCTGTTCTCCCTTCTTCTTGTTCATTTTCTTTAAATATTCCTGATATCGTCTTTCTGCTTTCTTCTTGTCTTTCATTGATACTTCAACCAGCATCTTGTATCTCCTTTCTTTTTGTCTACTTAATCTTGTTAATCTGTAACAGGCACATCAACACTACTCCTATAATGCCACCTACTAATACTCCACAAATAAACTTCAACATTGTTACTTTCTCCTTTTTCATTTTCTGAGGGTTTCAGGGATTCTCCCTGACAATCTGCCGCCGGACTGCCAGACAGGAAAACTGTGTGGTAATCCAAAGGCGTTGCTTGCTGGTATTGTGTATTCTTCTGCACCCGTCTCACTGTTCCGGGTATCAGAAGATCTACTTGCCGAAAAAGCACTTGCTTTTTTTATTTTTTCAGTTCACAAATCCCGCAAGCTTCACACAAGTATTCACACTTTGTGCATCGTACATTTTCATCAGTTGCCATACATTCTTCACTTGCCGGACAATACTTTTGACAACTTTCACACTGCTCTGTACAGCTTTCTTCTGACACTTTCTCAGCAATAATTCCAAGTAATTCACTCTGTTCTTTTTCTTCTTTCAACTGTGTTTTCAGAAAATCTTCAACAGTTCTTCACTGTCCACATCGTCTTCCATCGTCAAAATCAGCTCTTTCCTATACACGACCTTCAGTCCATATCTTGCAATTTTCATATCTTTTTTCACCTTCTATCTCTCATATTTTTCATGACCAGACATATTCTTTTTTGTGCGTTTTTCTCGCTTTGTAATTGCCAGATTTAACTTGATGCAGAGCAGATCGTTGTAATCTTTTCCTTGTTTTGGCGGTACATCTTTTACCTGATATTGCTTTGGAAGCACTGCAGAAATTGCTTTTGTGGCAAGTCTTCCAATACGATCATTGTCCAAATGCAGAACGATTGTCTTCACCTCTGGATGCATTTTTAATGTCCTGGCCAACGCTGCAGGGACTTTACTTTTTTCAATTTCTTTTGCTGGCTGATAGACACCTGCCAGTGACAATAAATGTTCTCTCCTCCACTCTTTCCCGTCTAATTTCTGCAACGTCGCATAAGATAACAAATCAATGGCTGACTCAAACAGATGCACCGTATCATTGGATTTCTCTGCAAAAATGGAAAAAGAATAATTCTTATCGCTTCCATTTGCTTCTCCTATAAAGCTGGTTCCGATTCCTCTAAGAGCTGCATATTTCGGATTATCTTTCTCATCCATCCCTACAAACACTACGTTATGATGAAATGCACTTTCATAAACTCTTCCGGACTCCAAACAAAACTGAATGATTTCCTTATCAATCCCACGTCCTAAAAGATACGCAATCACTTTCTGATCATCTTGATTTTTCTTTGGCAACAGTAACTGTTTCTCCATCGGAACATTCTCAGATACAAAAAGAGGCGGCTGAATATTTGCCCGTTCTGCAAGCAATTCAACCGCCTCTAAAAAACTGTATCCTCTTACTTTAATCAGATAATCCAGTGCTGATCTGCCACCGGTTCTCTGACTCCACCACATCCATTTCCCATTTGATATTTTCAAACTATCGTGTGTTCTGGTAGTGTAGGTGTTGCCAGAAAAGTGAACTAATTCGTATGGTTCATAATTTTTCAAGTACGTAAGCAAATCCATCCGCTTGACCTCCCGCACGACCGATGGTGGTATATATGGCATAATTTTCATCTCCTTTCTTGCCTTAGATTGATATTATTGAGGATAATATCCCGGCATGAAAATAGCCAGGTGATTCCTTGGGGTGGAACCATCTGGCTATGTAAAACAATTAAATTATTCTTTATTTTTCCATTTGGTCAAATACTTCATTTTGACCCGAAACATAGCCAAGCCATGTATATCTACAATAAAACAACATCATAGCTATATTTTCTTTATTATACTCCATATTATTTCTTTCTAAAAATTGTTTATCTACTGTATAAAATCCTACTTTTGGTATTCTGTCACTTGTAGTTACTCTATCAACTCCAACCTCTACTTGATGTTGTTTTATGATTTTTTTAATCTGCTCCTCTATATTTCTTAAATCTCCTTCAACATTTCCCAAGTGATATGTAGGGCAAAATTGCTTAATCGTTGTGAGTTTTTCATACTTTTTTGCAAAAATAAATTCATCTCGCAATACTTTTTCATATATTTTTGTGTAAATATTTTGAAATTTTGAAAAGCACGTTGAAACATAGGCCATATTAATTTCTTCTCCATCTTCAGGCTGTTTATTCCACAGTAATCCTCTCATTCTAACACTTCCATCATGCATTATTTCCATAAAATTATTTAAATGCGCCGGAGTAAGAGTTTTATTTCCTGATATATTTCCATATGAAAACAATAGTGAATCTCCAAATTTCATTATATTTCCATCTTGAATTTCATCAGTAAATATTTGTTTCAAATCATTATCTGAAATTTCAAAAAAACAGTTCTTTACATCCTCTAAATTCGTGAATGTTGGTTCAAATCCCACATCTATGTATCCTAATACATTTTCTACTTTTTCTTGTACCGAATCAATTGTTATCTTTTTCTCCAATTTTTTCCACGAATCTTCTTTTTTTGTATACATCTGAGATAATCTTAAAGATTCCTTTATAACAAATGAACCTGATGATATTCTTTCATAAATTTCACCTTTATTAGTAATATATGGTGGTTCTGGTCCCTCATCTACCTTTATAATATATATTTTTTTATTATCATTTGTCTCAAACTTTTTTACGTCAAAGCTTGGTATCGGTGACAATGAATCATGAATAGTAGCGTGAATTCTTTGCTCATCCCACTTCTGACATCCTTCAATTTTTTTATCGTCTGAGACTCCAAGAAAAACATATCCACCATATGTATTAGCTAAAGCAGCTATTTCTTTTATCAATTTTGCTCCTGATACTTCATCCTTTTTAAATTCAAAAAAGAAAGATTCTTCTATTTCATTCAAAAATTCTTCCACATCAGTCCACTGTATATCATTCCATTGTTTTCCATTAATTCCTAACATACGCTTCCTTCTTTTCTAACATTTTTTATTTTAAGTTTACACTCTTTTCCATCATCCTTCCGAATCTCATCAATAATCCGACCTATATTACACGTAATCTGTCCTTTACATTGATGAATATCCTCATTGATTTTCTTTTCCTGCTCAATAGCAATCCCTATATTCTTCGCCAGTTCTCCAATTGCAGAATTCTTTTTGGGATTGATTCCTGTTCTGGCAAGTAACAGCTTATAGATAAATGTCTGATGTCCATCTTTTTCATTCTGGATAATCTGTTCAGCATTCGGCTCAATATCATCTTCATATGAATTTTCATAATGTAACAGCAGGAACAATTCAAATGCTGGATTGCTAACCGCTAATATATTATTCTTTTCACCTTCTACTACCAATTCATCATAATCAAGTACTTTTTCTTCAAAAATATCCCCATCAAATACAACAATCATCTTATCTCGTTCTTTATCAAATGCTATTTCCGGATTTTCTTTCTGATTTTCTGCGAACTCAATCAAACGTCTTGGAAATGAAATGTCCCTGTCTCCCTCTGTTTTTTCAAGTAACCGGATATCGATTAATGGATGAATATTTAACTCTTTTCGTATATCAATTAACTTTTTGAAATACCATGTTTCGGTATTAGCACCCTCACATATGAAGAAATATTTACGATAAGGCTCAATCTGTTCTTCTTCATCTGTAGTTCTGCTATTCCAATTCGTATAACTTCTTACTGGAGCCAAGCTACTCCTCCTCTCTAAAGTCGAATGTTGAAAATACCGGTATCGCACCATATCTTCCTTCCAGATATGCCTTGCTCAACACTTTATCATACCTCTCCTTGAAACGATCTAAGGAATAAATAGAGCTTGCATTTTCTGCGTTACGTTCTACAAACCAGATTTCATCCCTTCTAAAAATAGCCTGATCCATAATGGATGATTCATGTGTAGTGAACAATAGCTGCATACGCTGCTCATCATGTAGCTGCATAAACAATTGCAAAAATCGTTCTGTCAATTTCGGATGTAAGCTTCTCTCCAATTCATCCACAACATAAAGAACATCTTCTCGTTTATTCAACAGCATATCCATCAAATCGAATAATCTTCTTGTTCCATCAGACTCTTCATCAAAACCGAACTCATAAAATGACTTATTATGATGCAATCGGATTGTTGTGACCTTCGGTTCAGAATGTCCTTCAACTTCGATATTAAAGAAAGTTTCCTTCGACCTCATCGTCATTCTGAATGATGGTTCTTCCTGCTCTTCCATTCTATTTTTTACATGCTGCATCATCTTATCAAATACTGATTTCGGCAATGCATTTGATAACTCATCCAATGTAATTTCTTCAATTTTTACCTGGCTGATACCCGTATCAAATGTTTTGATCAATTTGTTAATCAGCTTCAGCGAATTATCATCATAATAATATTCCAAATCAATCAATGGCGTATCCGGTGTGATAATCGAAATATGATTCTGAATCCAATCATATACATCCCGGAAGAACAATAATTTAGATCGTGTGCTATATTTTTTTCCACGATTCATTTCTGTCAGGAACAAAGATGTTTCATTTCCTTCAAAATCATCTGCATAGGTTTCAAATTTATTTTTTTCTGTGTTTGTCAGCGTAATGCCATCATTTAACACCGGACGTTTACTTCCTTCTCGTTCAAAGAGACATTTTGCTGAACCGTTCTGATATAATTCATATAACCATTCTCCGGTTACTTTTCGTCTGCTTAAAACTGCAGAAAAACCATAGGCATAAAATTTGTCACCTACAGTAATCTGAATTTCAAAACTACTTTCTCGTTCCTTATTCTCCTGCCGATTCTTACAAAACATCTGTGTAGCTTCTATCGGAATACCATTGCAGACACTATCTTTAAAAAATTTAAAGAACAATGCCAGATTGGTCTTTCCAGATGCATTTGCTCCATAAACGACTGCATATTTTAATAACTGGGTACTTTTTATCTTTAACCTGTGATTTGCATTTGTTCGTATTTTATTTGAGGAAATCATTGTCAGCTCTGCTGCTTTATCAAAAGATTTAAAATTTTCAACACTTACTTTTACTAACATTCTTATACACCTCCACCTTTATTATATGTTTTACTCTTCTCTCAGTCAATGCAAATTCTCTTATTTAGAGATTTTTTCGTTATATATTGTTTCTTTTTCTATTTTTAACAATTTTATTTTGAGTTATGCATATAATATCAATGTATAAGTCAGCTTTTTGTAGCGACACTATTTTACTAATGCCGCTACATGAAATATTACAATAAATAAAAACTTCTAATTCTTTTTTCTTCTATCTCTCCCAATCCATCCTTCCTGTCACATTCAACATCTTTTCTTCTCGGAAGCTGAGCATCTTTCCATTAGTTCCACCGACAATGATATGATCCAGCAATTCTATCCCCAGTAGCTGTCCGCACTTCTGCAGCTTTCTCGTAACAATCATATCCTCTTTTGACGGTTTCACATTGCCACTGGGATGATTATGAAGTCCAATGATTGCAGAAGCATTTGCCAGAATACTGCTCTTAAAAACTTCTCTGGGAATTACCAAAGATGCATTGATTGTTCCAACACTGACCAGATTCATATTGATTACCTGTCCATTATTTTTCATATTCAGGATGCAAAATACTTCTCTGTCATATTGCGATAACTCCTTCGCCATCAATTCTACAACAGCCTGTGGACTGTCCAACGTCTGCTCACTATAAAGAGACGGCTCTTTTACCAGACGGATATTCACAACTTCCAATTCATTCTCCATCCTTCTGATCTCCTTTTGGAAATTCTACAACCAAAAAAATATTACTCTCTGAAGATTCCACATATGATTTCAATTGTGATAATGTCATTTCCAAATATTTAGGTTGTTCCACCATAATCTGCTCCTTTCGTTTCTTCCTTTACTTCTTTTTTCCCTGACAAATAGCTTATCACTTTGTTTGCCTTAATGCTTTTCTGCAACTCACTGATAATGCACAGATCTGCTACATTCACTCCCGGCAAAGCAAGCATTTCATCCATCGCCATATTGACAATCTCTTTTTCCGTTCCGTATCCGGCATCAAATAAACGCTGTAATACTTTTATTGCTTTCTGATTTTTTCCCATTTCATCATCAAAGGGCAGATTATCGCCGCCCTCTGTTTTACTCCTCCTCTTCTTTCTTTTCTTCAATTCCTAATCTCTTAACCTGTTTCTTTTTATTCCAGATACGAACTCCTGTGATTCCGGCTGCTGATAATACCAGAATGGCTATCCATAAAATTGCATTTGCAGTGTCTCCTGTTTTCGGATGGTTACTGGTTTTTGTAGTAGTACCCGGTGTCTCTGGGGTTGGTGTTTCCGGTACTTCTTTGATGGTTACAGTCTGACCTTCATCGTTGATATCCTTATGCTCTGTTACCTTTTTCGGTTCTTCCGGATTTGTCATATCATACAGTTCTTCAAAGGTTACAAGCTGCTTTCCTCCAAGCGTGCTGCCGTTGAAAGTAAACTCAATCTGCACTTCCATGTTTTCCTTGTCCGCTGTAAATTCATAATCATTGGTAACCTCTTTGCCATCAATGAGCAACTTGGCATTTTCTGCCTTAACCATCTGCCAACCGGACAACTTATAGTTCGTACCAATTTCCAATCCCTCTAAAGTAACCGTATCCACAATCGTCAGATCTTTTCCGGCTTCCACCTCTTTCTTACCGTTCTTATCCGTTGCTGTGGTATGAATCGAAATCTTTCGCTCCGTAATCAGGACGGTCTGACCTTCATCGTCAATGTCCTTATGCTCTGCAACTTTTACAGGTTCTTCCGGATTCTTCAGATCATATAATTCTTCAAATGTAACCAGATTCTGTCCGCCAAGTTCTGATGCATCAAACGTATAAGAAATCTCTACTTTCATTTTCTCGCTGTCAGCAACAAAAGTGTAATCACTCTCCACACGCTTTCCATCAATGAGCAGTTCTGCATTTTCCTCTTTCAGCATCTGCCAGCCTTTTAACTGGTACTTTCTGCCTTCTTCCAGACCGTCCAGAGTAACTGTATCCACAATCGTTACTTTCTTTCCTGCAACAATTACTTTTTCGCCTGTTTTCTTGTCTGTTGCAGTTGTATGAATGGTAATCTCTTTTTCATACTCATCAGTCAGTGTTCCAAGGTCGATAGTTACTTTATTTCTGCTCACAACAACTTCAAATGCCGGAATCAGCTTCATGCCTTTGTTGGATTCACAAGATAACTCCTCAATCTCATAAGTGTCATAAAGTAATGCACCTTTGCTATCGTCCGGCTCAGAAATTCCGAACCAGATACCGTCCTCACTGGATGTTCCGGCATTTGTATTTTTCTTATGAGACGCCCAATCGGAAGCAGTTGAAAACTGACCGTTTTTATCTGTTACTACGATATGGCTCTCTCCGGTTGTTTTGCTCGTAATCTTAAAAGGAACATTGGCAAGTCTCTTATGTGTGCCTGCCCCAATCTTTACTCCCTCCAAATCTCCACGTTTAATCTGGTTGTAAATGGAATGGCTTTCGCCTGTTAAATCCACTATTTTTCCATTTTCCGTAATCGAAAATTCAATCGCTTTTGCCCCGTCAGTCAGATAACCTTCCGGTGCTTTGGTTTCTTCCAGTTTGTATTTACCATATGGAAGTAAATCTGCCGATGTTGTTGCTACTCCGTCAATTCCTGTCTGAATTGTCTTAACTGTCTCATTTTTCTTGTACAGTTTTCCTTCTACCAGAACCGGATTCTCGTTCAGAGAAATAATTGCAAATGCTGCATCTTTTAATGTGGCACTTCCCTGTGCCTTAGTGTCTTTTGTCTCCATATCACGTTTCTGAATCTTCACACCACCTCGGATTACCTGATCAGATACGGAATACTGGTTGCTTCCGGAAAGAACTGCAAGTTCTCCGTCCTCTGTGATCTGTGTCAGATACATTCCTTTGATCTGCTCTGTACTGTCCCCTGCCTGCATATAAGCTCCGTCCAGTAAATATCCGTCTGGTGCTTTGGTTTCTTCAACAGTCAGTGTTCCAAGTGGCAATACGCTTTTTTCATTCTGGGTGTAAAATGTATCTCCTGATACTTTGTAAGCATCTGCCAGTTTTGTCACATAATGAACAGTTCCATTACTGTCTTTTTCAGCTACCGTCTTTGTAACCCAGGTACGTGTTGCTCTCTCTGGTAAATTGTCTTTTGTATAAAGTCCGTCATAATAATGCCAGGTAAATTCTGCTCCTGTCAGTGCTGCATTACCCTGTGCGGTTGCTTTTCCCGTCTCCATATCAATCTTGAACAGATCTACCAGTGTCTCTGTCACTTTCGGAACATCGGAAACATTTAATACGGCTGTTTTTCCGGCTTCAACCTTCAGACTGTGTACTGTCGTATCCAGCTTATATCCCTTCGGTGCAGAAAGCTCTTTGATGTAAACATTCCCTGCAGTCACTTCAACCTCATTTGTCTCACCATTCTCATTTGTTGTAAGTGTTCCAATCTGATTGCTGCAATTCTGGTCTGAGAATATGCCAAAGATTGCTCCGGCAATGGTATACATTGCATTTCCATTTGTGACAATCTCATTTGCGGTTGTCTTTTTTACTTTCGCATTTCCGACATTCAGTTCTGCCCAAAACTGTCCGAGATCCTGTCCCTCTCCAGTATAGATATATCCTCCACATTTATACCGACCTTTGTTCGCCTGTACAAATGCTCTCGCTCCTGCATACACTTCATTCTGAATATCCTGTGAAATCTCAGAATATGCAGCTCGTACATTATCACACTGCCAGCCTAAATACTCACTCAGTCTCTGCCATACCACACACTGTTCCAACAGATATCCCTGATTCGCATTCAGGTTACTGTGACTGCCTCTATACTGTTTTACATACTCCAGTGACAATGCCACATCTTCGATCTGTGCAGCACTCATACTGGAACTTGCATCGTGTCTAGTTTTATACCCATTTTTGAATCCAGTGTTAATATCTACACAATAGGCTGTTTCGCCTTCTACTCGCATGTGACCTTCATTGAATGTCGAATGAATGGTTCCATCATTCATCACATGTTCAATATATCCGACTCTCTCTGAGGATTCCGTCCAATACTGTGTTTCCGCTGCTTGAACCGATGTGATCGGTAATGCAGTTAAAATCGTGGTCAGGGCAAGAATCCCTGTACACACTCGTTTCCATATATTCTTCATTTTCTACAATTCCTTTCTTTTCAATCAAAAAAGACGTCCGTCTGGAACGTCTGCTGTTGCTTTATGCTGTTTGTTCCCTGCTGTCATGCAGGGTGTGGGAATCTCTGACCTTCCGAAAGAGAAGATGTTCCGGCTCCTTATTGTCTTTTCGGCTGGTAATCTGCTGGTAAACCAAAGGGGTAGGGTGTGGGGAGGGGAAAACCGGAAAAAGCTGATTTCTTATTGACTGCCAACGGATAGACTTCTCCCCTGGTGTCAAAATTCCTATCGTTCCCTGCTTTTTTCCCGTTTCCGGTATAATTCCAGTGCCTTGATTATGGTTTCCTCCATTTTCTGCTGTGAAGTTCCTGACGGAAAGTATTTTTTCAGTCGGTTCTTCGGGATTTTCCACTGCTCTACCTGATTTGGTTTTTCCTCTGCCATAATCGACAACAAAACATCTTCATTCAGTCTGCCCTCTGCTGAAAACTTGCGAATCTTGATTGCCTGTGCATGACTTGGGGTACAAGCCTCCGACTCCATGGTGTCGTACAATATCTCCTGTTCCTCTTTCGGCAAATAAGACAGCTCTACCGCCGGACGCATAGAAATCTTTTTGTCATCGACCATTTCAAGAATTTCCGGGATAAGTTCTGTAAGGCGGATATATCGGCGGATTGTTTCTCGACTTTCCCCTACTTCTTTTCCCAATGCTTCATTTGTTCTTAATCCGTTTAAATCTGACACCACTGGTGTCAGATTATTTTTACTTGGTCTTCCTGATTGCCTATTCATAGCCTCCAATCTCATTTTATAAGCAAATGCTTTCTCTGATGGTAATATCTCCTCTCTTTGAAGATTGCTGTCAACCATGACAATAACTGCTTCATCATCACTGAGATTTCTTACAATACAAGGAATACTCTCCAATCCTGCCAATTCACTTGCCATTTTTCTGCGGTGTCCGGAAATCATTTCATATCCGCCTGTTGGCTTCTCTCTGACAAGAGCAGGAACCAATACACCATGTTCTCGAATACTTTCAATGGTCTCCACCATTTTAGCGTCCATTTTTACTTTAAACGGGTGGTTCGGAAAATCACTGATGTCATAAACAGAAATATTTTTTACATGCTCCTGATTCTTCTGGTCTCTTTCTTCCTGCGTGGTAAAAAGGTCATCGGCTGAGGGAAGATTCATGTTTATTTCTCTGCTTTTCGCCACACTGAATCACCTCCCTCGTAAATTCTGCATACGCCTTTGCAACAGTTCCATTCTTGTCATACTCATAAATGCTCTGTCCTGCTGCACTGCTTTCTGCCGCTGTGATAGCCACTGGAATAACCGTTTTAAAAATTCGGATATGTTTCCCATAATTTTCTCTAAGGCTATCCTCTGTTGTCCTTGCAAGTTTTGTTCTCATATCTGCAAGTGTCAGCAATACTCCATCAATCTTCAGATTAGGATTTAACTGTCTCTGCACCTTACCGATTGTTTTCATTAGCTGTGTCATACCCTTTAATGGAAGATAATGAGCCTGCACTGGAACAATTACACTGTCTGCGGCAGCTAATGCATTGATAGTCAACATTCCCAAACTAGGCATACAATCAATCAGAATATAATCATAATCCTTTTTCAAATCTGACAGATACAGCTTTAAAGTCTGCTCTCTGCTCATGGCATTTACCAGTGAAATTTCCATGCCCGATAATTCAATGTTGGTCGGAATAATATCTACTCCTTCTTCATGGTGCAAAATGCCTTCATTATACACAAATGGTTCATCTTGTAATATCTTCTTCATCTGCGTTTCCAATGTAACCGGAAGACTGTCCGCATTCGTCCACCCCAATGCAGTTGTTAGATCTCCCTGTGGATCAGCATCGACCAATAATACTTTTCGCCCCTGATGTGCAAGACCAATTCCAAGATTTAATGTTGTTGTGGTCTTGGCTGTTCCTCCCTTCTGATTTGCAAGGGCAATTACTTTACACTTGGTCATATAGTTTCCTCCTTCCTCGAAAAATTTAATAGCCAATCCGTTTTACGGGACTGGCTATGTATAAAAATGGGTATGAAAAAGCCGACTGATTCTTGGTGAACCAATCGGCTATGTATTATATTGCAAGATTTTTTAATAGTAGTCTGCATATTCAGCTGCCATATCAGCTAAACACTGATTATGATCATCCATCATCATATCAACACACTGCAAAAACTCAGATATTTCTTTAAAAAATTCACCAACATTTCTTGCATCAACATATTTATTCTTTACAAAATGATATCTTCCATATTTATTTACTGGATACCTAAACACACTTGAGGAGGAATCTAACGCATTTATTTGTAATATATATCGTTCTGCATATGTGATAACAGATTTATCTCCCTCTCCTTGGGAATGGCGAATTAAGTCTTCATTTATCATATTCCACAATTTTTCAAATGAGTGCTTACTCTTCGATAACTTTTTACATCTTTCCTGAAATCCAAAAGCACACTCTTCAAACCATATTTGTTTTAATTCTAATTCCAATGCATTTCTGTATAGATAGCACATTGGGAAAAAATACGTTTCTTTTAACTTTGAATCACCAATTATTAAATCTCCCAAATATTCTGCTGATTCAGAGTATCCCTTTACCATAGGTCCATAAAATGCTTTACTATAATCATATCCTATTACGCTTTGGCAATAATACTCCCCGCCTTCTTCTAAAAAAACTGTATTATATTTTTTATACTCTTCATATCTTTTCTTTTTATTCTCATAATATGAACACAATATGTCAAATACTATTTCCATCTTATTTGCGAACGCAATTAAATTGATGTGTTTTTGTCCCTCAAAAAACTTCTTTATTGTGTACTGCTTGTCTCCCCATAGTTCATCTTTCCTTATTTCAATTTTAAAAGGATAACGAAAAGCATCTGAATCTTTATCAATAGGATTCATATCTTCAAAAAGAGCTTTCATCCATAAATATGCATCTTCATCAGTGTTTATTTCATCTCTTATGAAAGGTTCAATATACTCTAAAATTTTAATAAGATTATGAAAAGTTTCTTTAATAAATATTTCTCCCGAATCTTCAATATATTTAAAAGCAATAGCTTTCAATTTCAATTCTAAACTGTGTCTATATAAATATGCCACTGGGAAAAAATAACAATCTAATTCACCAATTCTCTGTCTTTCCAATATATATTCCGTAATCACATGTGCTGCTTTAAAAAAAACGTCTCCAAACTTTGAAAAGTTCTCGCTTACATTCCCCGAACATTTTAAATTGAATTTGTATAAACTTTCTTTGCCATAATCCATAATATTCGCATCTTGTCTAGGCCACATCATATCTTGCATCGCTTTACCTTCATCTTTCACAAATTGTATTTACCAATTATTTCATTTTCTACATCTTCGTTTATTTAATATTCTTCTGGAATTTCTTTCAAAAATTCTATATCATATTCTTCTGTAAGCAATTTTATATTATACCTAAAATTTTTACGAAATTTCTTCATTGCAGCAGAATAACGCATATCACACCAATCCTTTTGTGAATTTTTATATATAATTCCACTTGCATCAATTTTCTGCATATCATCTAAAAATTCGTTACATGTATCAATCATTGCTTTGATAATTTTTACAGTAATCCGATCATACTCATATTTAGAAAGTATTTCTACCAGTTTATTTTTTATTTCTATAGCTGATTTTTCACTCCACTCTTTGATCTCCATTTCCATTGGATTGGTTAAAATTCTCTTTGATTCCAAATAATAAAACATCTCTTGTATACCCTTTTTCTTAGACTCAGTATATTCCCAAGATATCCCACCTACCGGAATTGATACCCCATTTATTTTTATTCCCATTTACTTCTCACACCTCCCGATCTATCTTACCAACTTTTCAACCCCTATACATCAATTTTTTGCATTCCATAACCGAAAAAGCAGGCAATGAAAAGTCACAAAACCTCTTCATCCACCCGCTTTTCACCTATACTCTCACCACTACCACTTCCACAACATCTGGATGTTCAACCACCCACATACCACAAAATACCACCTGTTTTGTGACTTTCTCATGCTAGGAGACAAAATATTCCACTGCGTTATTTGGAAAGAACTCTTTGAATTCCCCATACAGCTGCGCAGCCAGCGTCTTATTATGTGCAATAATCAATGTCGGCTTGTTCATCTGTTGAATGACATTCGCATGGTAAATGTCTTACCAGATCCAGTAACGCCAAGCAACGTCTGACACTGGTTTCCTTCTTTGAAGCCTTCGACCAGCTCTTTAATTGCCTGCGGCTGGTCGCCAGTTGGGTTGTATTGTGATACTAATTCAAAATGATCCATGTAATTTCTCCTGAGCGCTCTAATTTAGAGGTGATATTTTAGAAATAGTAGTTGTTTTCTTAGTATTGTTACTTGTATAGTATATCATTCAGGAGAAAAAAAGTACAGAACTAAATCGAATGTTTGTTCTGTACTTTTACATCTTAGCTTGATTCTACATACCTTTAAAATGTATCTGGATTTAAAGTCAAATTTTTTATTTCGTTGACAGAATAAACTTTTGAGATATATAATATTTTTATTACATTTGTAAGATTTGGAGGAATATCACATGAGCAATCTGCCTCAAATTTCAGAAGCTGAATTTGAAGTTATGAAATCGTTTGGAAATACGCACCAATCAGCACCAATGAAA
>ENA-OQAZ01000728-OQAZ01000728.1-human-gut-metagenome-genome-assembly--contig:-NODE-728-length-17721-cov-1.946289_pt1 | contig 17721 bp, 19 predicted proteins | sample MGYA00242737_ERZ504531 | MGnify/ENA primary metagenome ERZ504531 (study PRJEB26092, sample SAMD00036244) | human gut metagenome | host: Homo sapiens | study: EMG produced TPA metagenomics assembly of... | reverse complement strand
GAACAGCAGGCATTCTTAAATGCCATTTCTCAAAGCCGTGATACTGAAACAGGAGTTCTTGATTTTCTTGCCGCCTATGTAAAATCAAAAAATATGAGTGCTGATTTTCCACAGCGAATCCGGGAAATTCTTGAACATTGCTAATACCCCGTTGTTGTTTCACAGCGTATCAGACCAGATGATCTGCTTTTCAAAAATAAAATATGAATTTTCATGTACACCAGGTAATCTCTCGTTACCTGGTGTTTTATGTTTTCCGTAAAATCAAAATTGGTCCACCGGACCAGCTATTGATATATGCAACGCAAGAACAAAGAATGTGCCTTGGCACATTCTCGCGCCTGCGGCGGTCGCTTGCGACATCTACCTTATACGCCGAAGTGTGCATCCTCGCGGAAGGTTTTTTTGCTTTACAGGAACACAATTTCCTGTAAAGCAAAAAACTGTCCGTAAACATTTCAGTCTACGGACAGTTTTCTATTATATAATTATACGTTTGGGTCTGTTGGATCCCAATCCTGACCTGCAGGAATCTTAATTGTTGCCGGTTTATCAAACAACATTGCTGCTGTATCAGAAATTGTTACTGTGGTTCCAAGCGCACAATTATCATAGATCCATTTTGCATCTCTTACGCAGAGGCGCACACATCCATGAGATGCCGGCTGACCAAGCATATTATAGTTACCGGCACTCAGATTGTGACTGGTCATGTTAGAACCAGCTACAGAGTGGAATAATACACCACCTACAATTCTTGTACAATACTGACCGTAAGATGGTCCATCAGGGTATGCCAACGATATTTTGCAGGTGTTGTAAACGTACCTGTCGGTGTTGGTGTGCCTGGCAGTCCAACAGAACATGTAAATGTTTTTACCGGAATATCGTATTTTCCTGTTTCACTCTTTGCATATACCATTACTTGACATGCTACACGGTTTACAGTGATATAGTAGGAAGACTGACGTCCGATGACGCTGTCAAGATCCTGTACCATTGCTCCAGCAGCATTGAAATAATATTTGTAACCATTGATACGTTTCCAACCGGTTACCATTGCTCCGTTCGATTCAAAATAATACCAGCTGCCTTTGATTCTCAGCCATCTGTTTGCAACTCTGTTTCCATTACTGTCTGCATAATACCAAGTATTTCCTACCTGCTGCCAGCCGGCTCCACCAGTACCTGCTGTTGTCCCAGCACTGCTTCCATATCCAGGAACCCATTTTCCATCAGCACCTACCCAATAAGAACCGATCCATGTATTGGTTGCCATTGCTCCGCTTCCTGTCACATAATAGTTGCCGATCCAGCGATTTGCTGCCATTGCTCCGCTTCCATCCATATAATACCAGTTGTTTCCTACTTTTACCCAACCAGTCTGCATTGTTCCGTCAGAATTACTGTAGTACCAGTTTCCTCCAACTACATACCAACCGGTCGCCATCGCTCCACTTCCTGTCAGATAATACCACCCACTGGCTGTTTTAACCCAACCGGTCTGCATCGCTCCGCTTCCATTCATATAATACCAGGTATTTCCTACTTTTGCCCAACCGGTTGCCATAGAACCATCGGCATTCAGATAATACCAGCCGCTCGGACGACTCAGCCAGCCACTGTAAATAGAGCCATTGGAATTCATCCAGTACCACTTACCACCGATCACATTCCATCCCGGATTGCCTACCATGCTCCGCTTCCGTCACTGTAGTACAGACCGCCGTTTGCATCACGGAAAAATCCGGTCTTCATAACACCGGTACTAGTTTCCATATAGTACCATTTGCCATTGATTACTTTCCAGCCTTTTACCGGTGCTTCGTTTTCGTACCAGTACCAATTGCCATCAACCTTCTGCCAGCCATTGCCAAGCACCTGTGTTGCAGTTCCATTTGCCGCATCGAACATATACTCTTTTCCATTGACTGCCTGCTTTCCGGACTGTGCAACACCGTCTTTCAGGAAATATACTTTGCCATTGATGTTCTGCATACCGTTCTTTGTTTTGTCGGCAGTACCGTCTTCTTTCAGATAGAGCCAGGTTTTATCTGCCACATTCTGCCAGCCGGTTTTAATTGTTCCCACACCTTTTGTGCTGTTGAACCAGATATCGCCGACATTTGCCCAGCCATTCACAGACTCGTCTACCGTACCGTCTGTTTTCAGCGCATACCAGGTTTTCTGGATGTTCTGCCAGCCAGCTTTTTCTGTTGTATCCACTGCCCGACCATTTTCATCCAGATATCTCCACGCAGTATTCTGTTTTACCCAGCTGCTCTTCTGGATATTTCCCAGGCCTTTTTCCGGTGTATCTCCATCTTCTGATGCATAGTATGTACCTGCCGCAACACTGTCTGTGGTTTTGCCAGATGCAAGATATATGTTTACTTTTCCTGTTGTTTCATCCGCTGCTGCATCCACAAATCCAGTACAGATATAACCATCTGCATCTACATAATAGCAATATTCGCCCATTATATAAAAACCATTCTGTCCGGTTACGACTGTTCCCTTCTGATCCTGCAACTGCCACTGACCATTCTCTGTTTTTTCAGATATTTTATAACCACTGGTTTCTGTTCCTTCTTCATTCTGCTGTGCTTCCTGCGTCTGTGGAATACTCTGTGTGTTATCCGTAGCCGCATAGGTTGGAACAGACATCGATAAAGAAACTAAAATTCCCAGTCCAAATAAAAGACTTGCTCTCCTTTTCATTATCATTCTCCTCTCAAATGGGATCTTTTTCCTTATACCTGTCTTATTCTAGTACAATTATCAGGCTTTTCAAGCCTAAAAAGCAGATATTCAGCAAATCGTAAGAAACAGATCACCTGCTTTCTTTATTAAGTCACTTATACTTATAAACTATAAGCAACACGCTACGCAAATTTCACAAGTTATCGCGGCAGTCACTAAGGACTCGTACAAGCACGGACTTTGGCTCGTTGCTCGCGTAAGTCAAAATTAATTCACTGGATCAATTATTGATATGTAATATAACAAAAAAACAGATCAGAAGACTTCTTCTGATCTGTTCGATGTATTTATCTTTTTGCATCTGCATCCGTAGGATCCCAGTTCTGACCTGCCGGAATCTTAATCGTCGGTGCTTTGTCAAACGGTGTATACTCGGTATCCGAAATATCAACTCTTGTGTACAGACCACAATTATCATAGATCCATTTTGCATCTCGTACACAAAGCCGTACACATCCATGGGATGCCGGCTGACCTAACATATTATAATTTCCAGCTGCCAGCGCATAAGTTGGATCCGGATTACTGCAGGCTACCGAATGGAACCAGTCACCATAATTATTAATCTGTGTTCCATATTTACCCCAAGACGGTCCCATCAACTCTACTGGATTTTGTTTCTTCAAGGGTTGCATAAGTTCCTGCATGTGTTGGTGTTCCTGCTTTACCTACCGAGCAGGTAAATGTTTTTACCGGAATACAATAATTACCGGTTTCATTTGCCGCATATACAGTACCTGCACTTAACTCTGTTTACGGTAATTCTGTAGCTGGACTGTTTCCCAATCAGCTTGTCTACATCCTGTACCATTTTTCCATCTGTGCCAAAGTAGAATTTATAACCATCTACATATTTCCATCCGGTTGTCATGGCACCGTCTGCACCAAAGTAATACCAGCTTCCATTAATTCTCTTCCAGGAATTTGTCAGTTTGCTTCCATCCGGTCTCTGATAGTACCATGTATTTCCGGATTTCACCCAGTTGGCATTAGCATCCGGGTCATAATTAGGAATCCATTTTCCATCTGCTCCAACCCAGTAAGAACCAACAGTGTTCGTCAGCATCTCACCGTTTCCACCGACATAATAGTTACCAATCCAGCGATTGCTGTACATATCACCACTTCCGCCAAAGTAATACCATTTGTTATTGATCAGATGCCAGCCGGCACCCACCATATCACCATTGCCCGGGTTCAGGTAATACCAGGTTCCTCCCAGATTGATCCAACCGGTTGCCATGCTCCGCTTCCCGTCAGATAATACCCAGGTTCCTCGCGGTTCAGCCAGCCAGTCTGCATCGCTCCGCTTCCATTGGAATAATACCATGCACCATTCACCTGATACCAGCCGGTTTTCATAGCACCGTTTTCACCCATGTAGTACCAGGTTCCGCCAACATTGATCCAGCCGGTTGCCAGAGATCCGTTTCCATTTACCCAGTACCAGGTTCCATTCAGCAGATACCAGCCGGTAGTACTTAACATTGCGCCGCTTCCATCACTGTAGAACAACTGTCCGGTTGCATCCTTATAGAATCCGGTGAGCATTTTTCCGTCTGCCGGATTCAGATAATACCACTTACCATTGATTACTCTCCAGCCGGTTGCCACCCTTCCGTTTTCGATCCAGTACCAGGAACCATTCATCTGCTGCCAATTATTTCCCAGCTGTCTTGCTGTTCCTGCCTGTACATCAAAATAATAGGCAACACCGTTTACTGTCTGGAATCCGTTCTGTGGTACTCCTTCTGCATTCAGAAAATAGGTTTTTCCATTTATTCCTGTCTGCATACCGGTTTTCGAAGTATCTCTGCTTCCGTCAGTTTTCAGGAAATACCAGCTTCCGTTGATCTGCTGCCAGTTCACTTTGGAAGTGTCTCTGGTTCCATCGTTTTTCAGCATATACCATCTGTTTTCAATCTGATACCAGCCCGCATTCTGAATAGCCGCCACACCTTTGTCGGCTTTCATCCATACATTTTCAATCTGCACCCAGCCTGTTTTAGAAGTATCAATGGTTCCATCCTCTTTCAGATAATACCAGTCTTCTTCCGGCTGCTGCCACCCTGCTTTTTCTCCGGTATTTACCGCTTTTCCATCTGATCCCAGATAATGCCATGCACCGTTTTCATCTGCTTCCTGTGCCCAGCAATCTTTCAACATACTTCCAAGAGTATCTGCGGAAGGATCGTTTCCTTCTTTGGAAAAATAGTACAATCCCGGTTCGAGTTTATCTGCTGACGGATCTGTTGCTGAATCATCCACTTTGACGTATCCGGTCGTCATATCACCGTCTTCATTAATATAGTATGTTTTTCCATCATTTGTATAGACTGTGTCATGTGCATAGCCATCATTGTCCGGGTCAGTATTCTCACCCAGTTTTAACCGCCAGGCCTCTCCACCATCAGTTTTATGTTTTTCCCATGTCGGTGTAACTTCTTTTTCTGCCCCAGCAGCATCTGCAGATTTTTCTTCATCCTGTATCTGTGGAATCTGAGCTGCATCTGTGTTATTTTCTTTCGGTGCTTCCTGCTCTTGTTCATTCTCGGCAGAATCCTGTGTAACAGTAGTACCTGTTACATTTTCTGCTGCTACCGCCGGAACAGCCACCGATAATGTCAGTACAATTCCCAAAGCGAATAATATGCTTCTTCTCTTTTTCATCTGTTCCCCTCCTGTATTTTTCCGTGCATATAAACCTACACTTTTATTCTATTGTATTATACTTATATTAATATTCTAATCATATTTCGTTACAGATTTCTTACAATTTCGTCTCTTTGTACGCCTTTTGGTTTCCGTCTTTTCTCCCCCCACACCATTTTTCTTGACATTCCCTGAAAACTGCACTACAATCGTAACGTTATTATTGTGTTTTATTCACAGGAGGATTCTTTCGTTATGGTAAAGTCTGAGTTCGATGACTGCTTTCAAAACGGAAATTATGATGCGCTCCGTCCTTATCATGTAGACAATGCATCATCCTTGCCGCCGGTATGTGTTCCCGGTTCAAACCTCTGTCTGATACGAAGCCTAAAGCTTTTCTGAAAGTCAAGGGAGAGATTCTTATTGAAAGGATGATCCGTCAGCTGATCGAGGTTGAGATTACGGAAATCTATATCGTGGTTGGTCATCAAAAAGAAGCATTTTCTTATCTGGCAGAAAAATATGGTGTGCATCTGATTGAAAATACAGAGTATGCAGTCCGAAATAATCTTTCATCTATTTATGCCGCACGAAAAGTGCTGAAGAATTCATACATCTGTTGTTCTGATCTGTACTGTATGGAAAATATTTTTGATTCTTATGTATATGAATCTTATTACGCCGGTACTTTTTCTTCAGAAAAAACAGACAAGTTATGTGTTACTACCGGTTTTAACGGAAAAATTTCCCGTATTCGAAAAGGTGGCAGCAATTGCTGGTATATGACCGGTCCCGCTTACTGGGATAATCAGTTTTCTGCCCGTTTCTGTGAACTGATGCAGAAAGAATACGATGACCCTGGCTCAAAAGACCTCAGTTGGGAAGCTTTTTACAGTAATCATCTGGACGAACTTTCCCTGACTCTTCGAAAATATCCAGAAGGTATTGTCCGGGAGTTTAACAGTCTCGATGAACTCTGTCTTTTCGATACTTCCTATATCCCTACAGGGATTCGCTGAAAGCAACCTGATCGTTCCCTGATCATTTATCGCCTTTTATACGGGCAGGAACTCTCTCCGTATCTGTGTACACCGGAACGAGTATTGTCTGGTTTTGTTTATCCAGCGATACCAATCTGCTGTTTTGCTTCCTGAAGTCGTTGCTCAAACTGATTGTAAAAATCCCGTTTTCCATCATAGGTTTCTGATAAAACAGTGTCAGCAGATACAGATGAAGTTTCTTTACCAGTGCTTCCTGTGAAATTTCCCCCAACACCTTCTGGGCATCCTTCTGAAAATAGTGCCACTGTGCCACAAAGTTTTCATATCTTCCGATTTCTTCCACGCCCAGCCAGTTTTTGATCTTTACTTTGGACTTCGGTTCTTTTTTACACTCATATATCTGAAGAAAATACTGAAATCCACCTTCACCGTCATAGCATCTTCCCAGTGGAAATAACCGACAGATCCCCGGCCGGATCGCATGGATGTTACAGCGGCCTTTTTCATTTAAAAACGGACACTGTTCTTCTTTTCCGGTCATCTTCATATTCGGCTGGATAAATCCATCCACCACCTGAAGTTCCACACAGGTACTTAAAAGATCTTCAAACGTACATTCCAATCCTGTTGTCAGCCGGTAAATATCCATTGGATCCAGAAAAATCGAGTTTCCCATCCCCCGACAGCAGTCAGAACACCCCTGACATTCACCGCATCCTGCCTTTACCATATCTTTATTTGTATATAATTTTCCATCAGATATTTTCTTTAAATCAATTTCTCTTTCCATAATTTCCTCATCTATTCTTTTTCTTGCGCCTTTGTTCTTTCCATATTATAATGAGTTCTGACAGCTGTAACAGCTGAAAAATGAAAAGAAAAAGGAGCGTTTATCATGTCAAATCCTGTTATTACGATCACAATGGAAAACGGTGATGTGATGAAGGGCGAACTCTATCCTGAAATCGCACCAAATACCGTCAACAACTTTATCAGCCTGGCAAACAAACATTTCTACGATGGAAAAATCTTTCATCGTGTCATTCCCGGTTTCATGATCCAGCGGATGCCCGGAGGGAACCGGTATGGGTGGTCCCGGATACTCCATCAAAGGAGAATTTGCACAGAATGGTTTTGCCAACGATCTGAAGCACACCCCTGGTGTTTTGTCCATGGCACGTGCCATGCATCCGGATTCTGCGGGAAGTCAGTTCTTCATCATGCATGAGACCTCCCCTCATCTGGATGGTGCTTATGCAGCCTTCGGTAAGATCACAGAAGGTCTTGATGTCAATTGACAAAATCGCCAAAGTGCCAATGATTTCCGTGACAGACACTGGAAGATCAGGTGATTGCAACTATTGTAATCGACACACTGGGCGAGACTTATCCGGAACCGGTGACTGTTTAATTCGGAAGTTTCAAAACAATTGATCTGTCAAAACGCAGGGAAAACGTCGGTGTCATTTTCGGCACCGGCGTTTCTCACCCTCTCAGTTCATCCCCCATCAGTATCTTCCCGTTCCACACCGCATAATAGCAGCTATCCACAATCTCCTGACTGGCCCGTGCATTTGTTGCCTCTGTCAGCAATTTTTGAAAGTGTTCTGTCTCACTCATTGGAAGAAGTACCTGAAACCGTACTTTATCCGTATACTCAGACTCAAGCACCGGAATTTTATTTTCTCCGATCAGATACTGGATCTTTCCCACCCCGTTGTAATCCGTTCCGATCTCCAGGATATTTCCATACTGTTTTTCGATCAGATCACTCTGTGCCAGACCTTCCTGTACCGCCTTCGAATACGCACGCACAAGTCCTCCGGTTCCCAGAAGCGTTCCACCAAAGTATCTTGTTACCACAACCGCTGTGTTATACAGCTCTTCTCCGAGTAACACATCCAGCATGGGTTTTCCTGCTGTTCCACTTGGTTCTCCATCATCACTGCATCGCACACATTCTCTCCGCTCTCCGATCACATAGGCAAAACAGTTATGGGTGGCATTCCAGTACTTTTTCTTCATCTCTTCAATAAATGCCAGCGCTTCTTCTTCTGTCTCCACAAGACGTACCGTAGCAATAAAGCGGGATTTCTTTTCAATAATTTCCCCTTCTTTTCCACGATAGACTGTTTTATATCGCTCCAACATGGTAATTCTCCTTATAAGTATCATTCATTGTTTTTTTATTATAGGGGATTTTCCTTTCTGGATGCAAGGAAAATGTGAACTTTTTAATTCAGTCTTTTATTGAATTTTGAAATTTGCTATAATAAGCAGGATAAAGGAGGTACACAAATGAATTTTGGAAAAAATTCCACCCAGAAAAAGCGAAAACAACTGTCTTCCGCCTCCTCGAAAAGAGGAAAACAGGCGGGTGTCACTTTTCTGCGCATTCTGTTTCTGAGTTTTGCTGCAGTATGTGTGATCTTCTGTTGCATGGGGATTGCGCCTTCCGTGCTATTCTCGATACTGCTCCGGATATCTCTGATGTAAACATCATGCCCAGTGGAAATGCCACCTTCGTGTATGATGCAGATGGTAATCAGCTTCAGAAACTGTCCGCTCCCAATGCCAACCGTATGTCGGTATCGATCAGCAAGATTCCGCTGAATATGCAACATGCAATCGTTGCCATCGAGGATGAACGTTTTTACGAACATAATGGAATTGATATCCAGGGAATTCTACGTGCTTTTGTAAATGGTGTCTCCCATGGATTTCATTTTAATGAGGGCGCCAGTACTCTGACACAGCAGCTTCTGAAAAATAATGTATTTACCAACTGGACCAACGAAGGTAAGATCGAACGTTTTAAGCGTAAGATCCAGGAACAGTATCTGGCACTTCAGCTGGAAGCTTCCCTGACTGCCGAAGGAATGGATACCAAAAGTGTAATTCTGGAAAATTATCTGAATACCATCAATCTGTCTGCGGGAACTTATGGTGTTCAGGCCGCGGCTCAGCGCTATTTTGGAAAAAACAGTGAAGATCTGACACTTTCCGAATGTGCCGTACTTGCTGCAATCCCCCAGAATCCTTATGCATATATCCGATTCGTTTTCCGGAAAGAAAATGCAAAACGTCGCAAAAAGGTACTGACCAATATGCGGAATCAGGGATATATTTCCGAAGCAGAATATCAGGAAGCGCTTGCTGACAACGTCTATGAACGGATCCAGGAAACAGATTCTTCCCAGGAAACCGCTACCCCGTACTCTTATTTCATTGATGAACTGACCTCACAGATCATTACCGATCTGCAGGAACAGAAAGGCTATACAAAAGTACAGGCACAAAATGCACTTTACAGTGGTGGTCTTCGGATCTATACCACACAGGATCCGGCAATTCAGTCTATCCTGGATGAAGAATATCAAAATGAAGAAAACTTCCCGGCTCATATACAGCTCGGTATCGACTGGGCCCTGACAGTGCAGAAAGCAGATGGAACCATCCAGAACTATAGTAAAGAAATGATGAAACTATATTTCAAAGATCATGGAGAAGATAATTTTGATCTTTTATTTGACTCCGAAGAAGAAGCACAACACTATGTGGATGAATATAAAGCAGCCGTCGTTGGTGAAGGTGAAACTATTCTTGCCGAACGAATCAGCTTTGCTCCTCAGCCACAATCTTCTATGGTTATCATTGACCAGCACACCGGATATGTCAAAGCTCTGGTCGGAGGACGTGGTGAAAAGACTGCCAGTCTTACTCTGAACCGGGCAACCGATACCTACCGCCAGCCTGGGTCTACTTCAAACCGCTGGCTGTTTACGGACCTGCTATCAATGATCTGGGACTTACTCTGGCAGACACTTATGTGGATCAGGCCATCACTTATGAGAATACAAACCGCCCGGTTAAAAATGCCTACAGCGGTTATCGCGGTACCATGACGATCCGTGATGCTCTCAAGTATTCCTGTAATACCATTGCCGTACAGTGCTTCCGTGATGTGACCCCACGACTTGGATATACGTATCTGAAAGATCTGGGGTTCGAAAAAGTTACCGATCACGAAGTAATCAACGGTCAGGTTTTCGATGACGCCAGAGAACCTACTGCCCTGGGCGGTATCACCAACGGTGTTTCCACATTGGAACTGACTGCTGCCTACGCTGCAATCGCTAACGGTGGTACTTACACCAAACCGGTATTTTATACCAAGATTCTGGATCAGAACGGGGATGTGGTACTGGAAAACAAACCAAAAACAACCGAAGTCTTCCGTGAAAGCACCGCTTATCTGCTCACAAGTGCTCTCGAAAGTGTTGTCAACGATGAGGGTGGTACCGGTAACGGTCTGAAGCTGGATAATATGCCGGTAGCAGGTAAGACAGGTACAACTTCTGCAACCCGTGACGTGTGGTTTGCAGGTTTTACACCATATTACACCTGTGCCGTATGGGCAGGTTATGACACCAACGAATTTTTGGAAGATGACTGCAAATCTTTCCATAAAAACTTGTGGAAAAAGGTTATGGGCCGGATTCATGCGGATCTTCCTTATGTGGATTTTGAGATTCCTTCCACTGTAAAGCAGGCTACGATCTGTACCTCCAGCGGACTGTTGGCAGGTTCCGGATGCCCAACCCGTACAGAATATTTTGAAACTTCTACAATTCCTACTGTGCGGTGTACCCGCCATTATGTGGCTCCTACACCACCTCCATTGCCCTCACCGGAAGCAAGTCCTTCCGACTCTGAGAGCAATACAGATGGTGATACCACTACCGGAGAAAACACAGATTCTGCGACCGGAGATGGCACAACAACGGATGCCGGTGCTGGCGCAACACCGTCGGATACCGGTGGCACCGATGCTGCACCACCGGATGCTTCTGCTCCGGCTGCAGGCGGTGATCCTGCCACTCCGGATACCGGCGGACAAGATGCAGCTCCGGCCGCCTGACAGATCCACATAACAGATAGAATCATAATTGGTCCATCGGACCGGTTATCGCAATACAATGCAACAAAAAGAACGGATACAATACCATGTTTTTCATGGATTTGTATCCGTTCTTTTTTGTTATTCAGACGTAACTGTTCAGTACCTTCACAATGGCTACTGAATAGTTACATTCAGACAACGATTTCATCTCATTGTTTGTTCTTATTTTCATCTAAGCGACTACCAGTTTTGCAGCTCCGTAGATTCCGGCATCGTTGTCCAGTTTTGCCAGAACGATCGGAGTGTCTTTACAGCTGATGAAAGCGTGTTCTTTGTAGTAGCCTGCCACTGCATCTATCAGAGGCTGACCTGCTTTGGATACACCACCACCAATAACGATTACTTCCGGGTCTACTACACAGGTGAAAACAGCCAGTGCGGTTCCCAGATATTCGGCAAATTTATCTACGATCTGTTTTGCTACACTGTCGCCTTCTTTATATGCGTCAAAGATGGTTTTTGCGCTGAAATTATCCAGATGCAGTTTTGTCTCAGCAGTATTTTCTGCCATGATTTTTTTACCGATTCTTACGATACCGGTAGCAGAAGCCAGCTGTTCCAGACAACCTTTATTTCCACAGTTACAGCTTTCGGTTTCTTCCGGTTCCACAAAGGCATGTCCGATTTCTCCACCTGCTCCATGTGCTCCGGTAACAATCTTACCGTCCACAATAATACCGCCGCCGACACCGGTTCCAGTGTAGCCATGATCAGGTTCTTTGTACCTTCTCCACCGCCTTTCCACATCTCACCAAGAGCTGCAACGTTGGCATCATTTCCTACTTTTACCGGAATCTGATCCAGCAGTTTTTCCAGATCATCTGCCAGCATGGTATATCCCCAGTGCAGATTAACTGCCACCTGTACTTCTCTTTCTTTTACAACCGGTCCCGGAACACCTACACCCACACCGGTAACTTCTGTTTTTTCAATTCCTTTTTCTTCCATTTTTTTCAGGATCGTTTCTGCTACATCCGGAAGGATTGCTTTTCCATTTTCTTCTGTACGGGTTTTGATCTCCCATTTTTCCAGAAGTACACCTTCTGTTGTAAATAATCCGCATTTTACGGTTGTTCCTCCGATATCAATTCCAAAACAATAACTCATCTTTTTAGTCCTCCTTCTTTTTTGCCAGGTTCGCCTGTACACGGTTATACAGTTCCTGTGCCGCATTATATCCCATCTTTTTCTGACGGTGGTTGACTGCCGCAGATTCCACGATAACAGCCAGATTTCGACCCGGACGGATCGGCAGAGAATGGCACACCACTTTATTGCCAAGGATCTCTGTATATTCTTCTTTCAGTCCCAGACGGTCGTATTCTTTATCCCGGCTCCATTCTTCCAGTTTGATGACCAGATCGATGGACTGGGTATTTTTTACACTTTCCACACCAAACAGCGTCTTCACATCAATGATACCGATACCACGCAGTTCGATAAAATGCCGGGTGATATCCGGTGCAGTTCCCACCAGTTCCACATCACTGACTTTGCTGATCTCCACCACATCATCACTTACCAGACGATGACCGCGTTTGATCAGCTCCAGAGCTGCCTCACTCTTACCGATACCGCTCTCACCCATGATAAGAACACCTTCGCCATATACATCCACCAGTACACCATGAATGGAGATACACGGTGCCAGCTGTACATTCAGCCAGCGGATAATCTCTGCCATGAAATTGGATGTGGTTTTTTCTGTTACAAGAATCGGCACATTGTACTTTCTTCCCATATCCAGCATATCTTCATCCGGTTCCGTCATCGTCGTAAAGATCACACAGGGAATCTGTTTGGATACAAAATTTTCAAAACTGCGTTTTCGCTCTTCCGGATTCAGGTGCATCAAATAAGTATACTCTACATAACCGATAATCTGTACACGTTCAGAGGCAAAATGTTCAAAATATCCTGTCAGCTGAAGGGCCGGTCTGTTAATATCCGGAAGAGTGATGCGTACATGCTCCATGTCCACTTCCGGCGTAAGATTCTTCAGGTTCATTTCTTGAACCAGTTTGGTCAGTTTTACAGCCTTCATATCTCGCTCTCCTTTTTCAAAACTTTATAAATATCTTATCACATGAAACCTCAAACTGCAAGAAATCAACCATCAAGAATGAAAAAATTGGTACACTTTTTGTGCAGACTGCCGATTCATCGACGGAACATTGCCAAGTTCCTCTTCACTTGCCACCCGGATCTCCTCGATGGATTTGAAATATTTCATCAGTGCCTTTCTCCGTGTCGGCCCGATACCCTCAATATCATCCAGAATCGAATGGATCTGCCTTTGCTTCGAAGCAGACGGTGATATTCAATAGCGAACCGATGCACTTCATCCTGGATCCTCGTAATCAGCTTAAACCCCTCACTGGTGTGACTGATAGGAATCTCATGCTCCTGATATACAGCCCCTTGTCCGGTGATTGTCATCTTTGACCATACCGCATACCGGAATCGTAAGCCCGAGTTCCGCCAGTACCTGTTCTGCCACATGCACCTGTCCCTTTCCACCATCCATCAGGATCAGGTCCGGGAACTGACTGAAACCACTGAATTCCTCTTCTTCTTTGTCTTTTTGTTCCTCAATTCCTCTCCGGAACCGCCTTGTCAGCACTTCTTCCATGCTGGCGTAATCGTCCGGTCCCTGTACAGATTTGATCTTAAACTTGCGATAATCGTTTCTTTTCGGTTTTCCTTTTTCATAAACCACCATGGAACCTACCGACTCAAATCCGCTGATGTTGGAGATATCATAGGACTCTACCCGCTGCAGACTGTCCAGTTCCAGAAGATCGCAGATTTCTTTCATAGCTCCGATTGTTCTTCCCTCTTCCCGTTTCAGTTTCTCCTTATCCTGGGTCAGTACCATTCGTGCATTCCTTGCTGCCAGTTCCACCAGTTTCTCTTTCGTTCCCTTTTTCGGCACCCTGATATGCACTTTCTGTCCCCGTTTTTTACTGAGCCACTCCTCCAGCACTTCAATCTCATCAATATCTCTTTGCAGCATCAGCTCTTTCGGGATAAACGGTGTCCCTGCATAGAACTGTTTCACAAAATTCAGAAGGATCTGCGATGGTGTGGCATCTGCTGCGATCCGCAGATAGAAATGATCTCTTCCGATCATTTTACCTTCCCGGATAAAAAACACCTGTACCACTGCATCTTCTTCATCCATCGCCATCGCGATCACATCCTTATCCTCTCCCTGACTTCCGGTAATTTTCTGACGCTCACCAATCTTCTGTACACTCTGCATCAGATCCCGATATTCCCCGGCCTCCTCAAAACGCAGTTCTTCTGATGCCGCAAGCATCTTCTCTTCGAGTTCTTTTAACAGTTTTTTTATAATCCCCGTTCAAGAAATCCAGCACCCCCTCAATCTGCTTCTGATACTCCTCTTTGGAAATATACCCCTGACACGGTGCCTTACACTGTTTAATGTGATAATACAGCAGGGGCGCTCCTTGCCGATATCCCGTGGCAGATTCCGGTTGCAGGTACGGACATGGTAGAGCTTGCGGATCAGCTCCATCGAATCCTTGACCGCATTGGAACTGGTGTACGGTCCGAAATATTTTGCTTTGTCCTTTTTCATCTGCCGCACAAACAGTACCCGTGGATATTCCTCATTAACCGTCACTTTCAGATACGGATAAGTTTTGTCGTCCTTGAGCATCGTGTTGTACTTCGGCCGGTGTTCCTTGATCAGGTTACACTCCAGCACCAGAGCCTCCAGCTCGGAATCTGTGATGATGTACTCAAACCGGGCAATCTGCTGCACCATCTGTTCTTTCTTGATTCCAAGATTTCTGCTGCTTTGAAAATACTGCCGAACCCGGTTCTTCAGACTGATGGCTTTTCCCACATAGATGATCGTATCTTTCGCATCGTGCATAATGTAAACTCCCGGTTTTCCCGGCAGTTTTTTCAGTTCTTCCTGTATATCAAACATAACCCCTGTTTTCCCTTCTTTCCTGTGTTCTTCAGATCTCTGTTTTTGAAAAAAGGAAAATGGCTGCAGTCTCCTGTTCCATTTTCCTTTCTCTTTGCCTGCCTTCCGGCAGATATTTCTTTTATTCCTGTATCGGAGATTCCTGTGAATCTTCCTTCACCGGCTCCTGTGCTTTCTTTTCTTCTGGTGTATCGCTGACAGGATCCGCAGTTGCTTCTTCCTCCTGCAATGCGGTTTCTGTCATCGGTTCCGCATCCGGTGTTTCCTGTGTTGCTTCCACTGCTGTTTCTGCGTGTTCCGGTTCTTTTCCCTCTGTACCTTCTGCTTCATGGAAAAGCTCCATGAATCTTTTCCGGTGATCGTCTCGCGTTCGATCAGGAATGCGGCTATCTTGTCCAGTGTTTTCCTGTGTTCGCAAAGCATCTGTTTTGCCTGCTCGTAAGACTCTTTCAGCATCTTCATCACTTCGTGATCAATCTCAGTTGCTGTTGCATCGCCACAGTTCAGAGTTGCACGGCCGTTCAGATATTCATGTTCCACACTCGCCAGTCCCATCAGTCCGAACTTTTCAGACATGCCGTACTGGGTGATCATGCTTTCGCAATCTGCGTAGCTTTTTCAATATCATTAGATGCTCCGGTTGTTACATTCCCGAATACCACTTCTTCTGCAGCACGACCACCAAGGAGACCTACCAGCATCGCTTCCAGTTCCGCTTTGGTATTCAGATATTTTTCTTCTTCCGGTACCTGCATGACATATCCGAGTGCTCCCATGGTCCTCGGTACAATCGTAATCTTCTGCACAGGCTCCGCATCCTTCTGCAGTGCACTTACCAGTGCATGACCAACCTCATGGTAAGAAACGATCCGACGTTCTTCCTGACTGAGAATACGATCCTTCTTTTCTTTACCGACCAGGACAACTTCCACTGCTTCATAGAGATCTTTCTGAGAAACGGCTTTTCTTCCGTTCTTTACAGCAAGAATGGCTGCCTCATTGATCATATTGGCAAGATCAGATCCCACTGCTCCGGAAGTTGCCAGTGCAATTGCATCCAGATCCACGGTTTCATCCAGTGACACATCTTTTGCATGCACTTTCAGGATATTGACACGTCCTTTCAGATCCGGACGTTCCACAATAACCCGACGGTCAAAACGACCCGGACGAAGCAGTGCCGGATCCAGAATCTCCGGACGATTGGTCGCCGCCAGGATCAGAATACCCTTGGATGAATCAAAACCATCCATCTCCGCAAGCAGCTGGTTCAGTGTCTGTTCCCGTTCATCGTTACCGCCACCATACCGGCTGTCACGGCTTTTACCAATTGCATCAATCTCATCAATAAAAATGATACACGGTGCGTTCTTCTTAGCTTCTTCAAACAAATCACGGACACGGGAAGCACCCACACCGACAAACATCTCCACAAAATCAGACCCTGACAAAGAAAAGAATGGTACATGCGCCTCTCCGGCAACTGCTTTGGCCAACAAAGTTTTTCCTGTTCCCGGAGGTCCTACAAGAAGGGCTCCTTTTGGCAGTTTTGCACCGATTGTCGTGTATTTTCCCGGATTATGCAGGAAATCCACCACTTCCTGCAAGGATTCTTTCGCTTCATCCTCACCGGCTACGTCTTTGAACGTAACACCGGTTTCTTGCTGTACATAGGCTTTGGCTTTGCTTTTTCCAACCCCCATCATTCCGCCGCCTTTGTTCATCTTTCTCATCAGCCAGTTCATCAGGATAATCAGGAATACAAAGGGTACCAGCAGACTTAAAATAGTATAGATGATCGATCCGGTTGGGTCTGGCTGGATCTCATTAAAAGTGATCTTATTTCCGGTTTTCTGTTCTGCCTCCAGAAGTCTCGCTGTCAATGTTGTGCTGTCTTCCATTGCAGTGGTAGAATATTCAAATTCCACCCCCTCCACTTTCTGTTCCCTTGGAACAATAGTCAGCACACCACTTTGCAGTTCTACTGATTTGACTTCTCCTTTATCCAGCATCTCCAGAAATTTATCATAAGTGATTTCTTTCGATGTGGAACTTTGTAAAATATTGCTGAACACTGTCCAGATCAGCAGGGTTGCCAGTACACAGATCAGCAGCACCAGCAGAGATGATTTATTCTTTGGGCCTCCGGGTCCGCCATTTCCATTCGGTCCCTGTCCGTTCGGCCCTGATCGTTATAATTATTCGGTCTTTGGTCCATAATTTCCTCCTTTTAATACCTACATTATTATAAAGATTTCTTCCCGATAAATCAACTCTTTTCCCCCTTTCGTCATCGAATTTTCAAATTACTGTTTTTTTTTTCATTTCTGTATAGCATTTCTCGTCTCTTTTGTAGTATACTAGAGAATGTATTTTTTAAC
>ENA-OQAZ01000727-OQAZ01000727.1-human-gut-metagenome-genome-assembly--contig:-NODE-727-length-17745-cov-4.914235_pt1 | contig 17745 bp, 19 predicted proteins | sample MGYA00242737_ERZ504531 | MGnify/ENA primary metagenome ERZ504531 (study PRJEB26092, sample SAMD00036244) | human gut metagenome | host: Homo sapiens | study: EMG produced TPA metagenomics assembly of... | reverse complement strand
AACTCAAACAGTTTGTTTACGCATTGTTTACGCAAGGCAAGAAAAAAAGGAGTTACGAGATTCGTAACTCCTTGATTTTGAAAGTGGACCAGCTGGCTTGAACCAGGGACCTCCAGATTATGAGTCTGTTGCTCTAACCAACTGAGCTACAAGTCCGTGCCACAATTTCCTGTTAGCAGGTGCAAAAGTAGTATATTCCCTTGAAACTTGCAAGATTTATCGCCCAAATTTTGATAAAAAGATTTAATTCCCTTATTCGTAAGGATATAAATTGTATTTTTGTGCACCATTAATTAATTTTGCTAAGCCGTATGGCACAAAAAAAACAGGAAACAGCCCTAACAGGGCTTTCGGACAAAGAAGTCCTTATCAGTAGAGAGAAGTATGGGAATAACCTCTTGACACCTCCCAAACGTCCTTCCATGTGGAAACTTTATCTGGAAAAGTTCCGCGACCCGGTTATACGTATTCTTTTAGTCGCAGCATTCTTTTCCTTAGTGATTGCCATTATTGAAAATGAGTATGCGGAAACAATCGGCATTTTCTTTGCTATTTTTCTGGCAACCGGTATCGGATTCTACTTTGAATACGATGCGAATAAGAAGTTTGACTTACTGAACGCTGTAGGCGAAGAAACACCAGTTACAGTAATCAGAAATGGGAAAGTACGGGAAATTCCCCGTAAGGAGATTGTAGTAGGTGATATCGTAGTTCTGAATACCGGTGAGGAGATTCCTGCCGACGGAATCTTGCTGGAAGCTATTTCCCTGCAAGTGAATGAATCCAACTTGACAGGAGAATTAATGGTCAATAAAACCATCCATGAAGAACTATTTGATGAAGAAGCCACTTATCCCAGCAATGAAGTGATGCGTGGCACCACAGTGGTTGACGGACATGGAATAATGAAAGTAGAACGTGTGGGTGATTCCACCGAAATAGGTAAGGTAGCACGTCAGGCCACCGAACAAAGTGAAGAAGAGACTCCATTGAATATCCAATTGACAAAATTGGCGGGTTTCATCGGAAAAATAGGTTTTACTATTGCCACACTTACCTTTATCGTTTTCACAGCTAAAGACCTTTACTCCTACCTCAGCGTAAATGAAATAACAGACTGGCATGGGTGGATGGCAATAGCCCGCATTGTATTGAAATATTTCATGATGGCTGTCACTTTAATTGTAGTAGCCGTTCCTGAAGGCTTACCGATGAGTGTCACCTTAAGTCTTGCACTAAATATGCGCCGTATGCTGAAAACCAATAATCTGGTACGTAAAATGCATGCTTGTGAAACAATGGGGGCCATTACTGTGATCTGCACCGACAAAACAGGTACATTGACACAAAACCTGATGCAGGTACATGAAGCGAAACTTGATGCCACCAAAGCAGATTTAATAGCTGAAGGGATCAGTGCCAACTCCACAGCTTTCCTTGAAGAAACAGGAGAAAACAAGAAACCATCCGGAGTAGGTAATCCTACTGAAATAGCCTTATTGCTTTGGCTGAATGAACAGGGCAAGAACTATTTGGAATTACGTGAAAATGCAAAAGTTATCAATCAACTTACTTTCTCTACAGAACGTAAGTATATGGCTACATTAGTAGATTCACCTATCCAGCAGAAAAAGGTACTCTATATAAAAGGAGCTCCCGAAATTGTAATGAGAAAATGCAACCTCTCTTCCGAGGAACAGGCTCATTACAATGCCGATCTGCTGGCCTATCAGAACAAGGCAATGCGTACTTTAGGATTAGCTTATAAATTTATCCCTGAAGACTCCGGTAACGATTGTGCCGAACTAGTCAATGAAGGAATATGATTTTCCTAGGTATCGTAGCTATCAGCGACCCTATTCGTCCGGATGTACCGGAAGCCGTACAGAAATGTCAGTCGGCAGGTATCGGTGTGAAAATTGTTACAGGCGACACTCCGGGAACAGCTACCGAAATTGCCCGCCAAATAGGGCTATGGAAACCTGAAGATACAGACCGGAACCGCATAACAGGGGTAGAATTTGCTGCATTAAGCGATGAAGAAGCTCTGGACCGCGTACTTGACTTGAAAGTAATGAGTCGTGCGCGTCCTATGGACAAGCAACGTCTGGTCCAACTGTTACAGCAAAAAGGAGCCGTAGTAGCAGTAACCGGAGACGGAACAAACGATGCTCCTGCACTGAATCACGCTCAAGTAGGTCTTTCTATGGGAACCGGTACGTCAGTAGCCAAGGAAGCAAGTGACATAACCCTATTGGATGACTCGTTCCACAGTATCGCTACCGCAGTAATGTGGGGACGCTCTCTTTACAAAAACATTCAGCGTTTCATCGTATTCCAGCTGACTATCAACGTAGTCGCATTAGCCAGTGTTTTATTAGGGGCTTTCTTTGGTACAGAACTACCACTAACCGTAACACAAATGCTTTGGGTAAATCTTATTATGGACACTTTTGCCGCCATGGCCTTAGCATCTATTCCCCCCAGTGCAGACGTCATGAATGAAAAGCCACGCAAGACCGATGATTTCATCATCACTAAAGCCATGCGTAAAAATATACTAGGTGTAGGCTTCTGCTTCCTTGCCATACTGATGACATTAATTGTCATTATCAAACAGATGCCAGCAGATTTAGTAGGACAAGCTTTGACGCAATTCTTCACGATCTTCGTGATGCTGCAATTCTGGAATCTATTTAATGCCAGTGTTTTCGGGACCAACCATTCTGTATTCAAGGATTCCCGTCATGCATTAGGCATGCTAAGTGTGGCTATCATTATTTTAGTCGGACAAATTCTGATTGTCGAGTTCGGAGGTAAAGTGTTCCGTACCGAACCTATGAATTTCATGACTTGGGTTTATATTATCGCAGGAACGTCATTCGTATTGTGGATTGGTGAAATCTACCGTTGGATAAAACGAATACAGAAAAAAGACTAAAAAAGAGAATAAAGCACATAAAGAGTTATGGACAGTAAGATTAAAAATGTCGTTTTTGATTTAGGAGGAGTATTAATAAATCTGGATTTTGACAATTGCCTGAATGCTTTTCGTAAAGCAGGATTTCAAGATATAGAGAAACAGGCATGCCAGTTCAGGGGAAAAGGTTTCTTTTCCCAATTTGAATTGGGTGAAATCAGCCCGGAAGAATTCCGGAAAGCCATTCGTAAGGAGGTCAGCGAAGCCCTGTCCGACCATGAAATTGATGATATGTGGAACCTGATGCTACTTGATATTCCTCGTGAAAAACTGGATTTATTGCTAAAGTTACGCGAACATTATATGGTTTACCTGCTTAGTAATACCAACCGGATACATTGGGATTATGCCTGTGAGCAAATGTTCTGTTATCGGGGATTCCGTGTAAATGACTTTTTTGAAGATATTTTTCTGTCTTTTGAAATGCACAAGGCCAAACCGGAAAAAGACATTTATGAGCAAATGATGAAAGAAGCAAACATCTTGCCCGAAGAAACGTTTTTTATAGATGACTCGGCAATCAATTGCCAGGCAGCAATATCGCTTGGCATACAGTCCTATCATTACCATATTGGAGAAGATTTAAGTTCACTTTTTGAATAATGAAAATAATATCAGATATAAACCATCAAACATTGCCTCCTTCAGTTGCCACTATCGGCTTCTTCGATGGAGTGCATCGCGGACACCGCTTTCTTATTAATCAAGTAAAAGAGGTCGCTGCCAAGGATGGGTTATATTCTGCATTGATCACTTTTCCTGTACATCCCAGACAAGTGATACAAACCGCTTATCGTCCGCAATTACTTTCTTCACCAACAGAGAAACTCGAATTATTGGAAACGATGCAAGTAGATTACTGCTTTCTTCTCCCTTTTACACAGGAACTTTCACTGTTTTCGGCTCGAGAGTTTATGCAGTTGCTACGTAACAAGTTCAATATCCATACATTAGTTATAGGCTACGACCATCGTTTCGGTCACAACCGCAGTGAAAATTTTGAAGATTATTGCCGTTATGGTGAGGAACTGAACATATATATAGTACGCGCGCGAGCTTACACAGACAAAGAGGGAAAAATCAGCTCTTCAGTCATCCGCCAACTATTAAAAGAAGGTAAAGTAAGTCAGGCTGCCAAATTCCTGGGGTATAACTACTATCTGGATGGAACAGTGGTAGATGGCTACAAAGTAGGCAGAAAAATAGGATTCCCTACAGCTAACCTGCAAGTGGATTGTAGCGACAAGTTAATTCCCTCGGAAGGAGTTTATGCAGTATATGTATATGTGGAAGGAAAAAAATGGGCAGGAATGTTGAACATAGGACACCGCCCTACTATCAATAACGGCAACAATTTAAGTATTGAAGTGAACATCCTCAATTTTTCGGAGAATATCTACCACAAAGAAATGCGCATTGAGTTCGTAAAGTATCTTCGCCCTGAAGAAAAATATGACACTATAGATGCACTCATTGCCCAAATGCATAAAGACCGGGAAAAAACGGCCAAAATTCTTCTCTAAATACAAGGGAGCATTGTACAGCCTTCCCCTTTTCAAACTACTCTTTCTACACATCTTCGTTTACAGTCAGTTTTGCCTGCTCGAAAACAGTTCATTCTATGTAATTCGGGCAGACAAAATCACCCCTGCCAGTGAACGCAAACGCTATCGGAAGAATTAACTCACCGATACCAGTCACTTCTTGCATAAAATCTGTTTCTTCATACACTTCCATCCTACAAAGCACGAAAAAAGATATATTTTTATCGTTTTTCGATATTTTTTTTTCGTTTTTCTTTTGTAGTATCAAAATAAGATATACATTTGCATATCGATAAACGATAAATGAATATCGAGAAACAAGAAAGAATAAACACAAACATTAAAACACGAAGTAAAAATGAAAAAGTCAGTATTAAAATCAGTTTTAGCAGCAATTGCAGTAGTAATGATGAGTTGTACAACAACAGCAAACGCACAAACAGGAAACACAAAGTACATCTACGGTCAGAATGACACAAACACAACCGTGTACACACTGAATGAAGACGGCAAAACATTGACACGCAAACTGAAGTATGAGTACAAACACGATGAAAATGGTCAGGTAATTGAGAAAAAAGCTTATCGCTGGGATGCTTACCGGGAACTGTGGAAGCCGGCCTATCTGCTTACCGTAACTCCCGGAGTCTATGAAATCAAACTCAACTACGCTGAATGGAACGCCAAAGAGAGCACTTTCAACCATAACAAACAAGAAAGTATTTACCGTGAAGGCAACAACGCAAACTTGTTGGCCGACACACAAAACAAAAAGTAATGGAAACTTTGAATGAAACACAAACCCAAAATAAGAATGCGACCAGCCTGTGGCAAACCATAGGAATGTACATAGGAATGATGGTCGGATTTTTATATCCGCAAATAGGATTAGGCTTGGGTATGCTTTTGGGAATAGCTTTGGGAAGACTGGTCCTGACCAAGATTCCTGTCAACACCCCACTGGCCCAAAGAGCACAACAAAAAAGTGCAATTATCCTTATTTTAGCATTTCTTATCCTATTCATGAACCATTGGTACGTTCCATGCAAACATGCCATTGCTCACTTGATGAACTAAAAACAAATCAACCAAATTTAAAAGACAACCAGATGAAAACAACCATGATTTTGATCGCACCAAGGAGAAACCCAAGGATGCTTACTTAAAGAAACAGATACCCTCAGGACGGATGCGGAAGTCCGTCCTACCCCTTAATTCAAATCCATTTTAAACCAATAAACATTCTATTATGGGACGCGCAATTAAATTAGTACTTTATTACTTCGCTTATCAGTTAGCTTTCACCTTCCTGGTAGGACTTCCGGCGGGAATTATTAAAGTGATGAACGAAATTTCAGAAAATGATAATCTGGCTTATGCCGCAGGTAAGAATACAGCTCTATGACAGGACTCGTTATGGTACTGGCAGGAATAGCCATGATCTGGCACCTGATCTACTTTAAATACGTTCAATTCAACAAGACAAGCTGGACTGAAGTACCTGCAAAAACCATTTTATTGAGTATTCCCTTCATTATAGCAGCCATGTTCATCTGCAATGTAGCCAGCGAATTCATAGAACTGCCCAACCTAGTGGAAGACACATTCATAGGAATGAGCGCAATGTATTCGGCATCATCGCCATTGCCGTCATGGCACCTCTGGTAGAAGAGTTGCTGTTCCGTGGAGCCATTGAAGGGCATTTCCTGCAAACCGGAAAAAGACCCGGTATGGCAATCCTCCTGTCAGCACTCATTTTCGGTCTCATCCATGTCAATCCGGCGCAAGTACCTTTCGCCTTCTGTCTGGGATTGGTATTCGGATGGCTTTATTACCGCACAGGAAGCATTATACCGGGAATGATAGGGCATTTTCTAAATAACTCCCTGGCTACCATTGCCATGGCTACATCAACCAAGAAGAGTTGAATGAAAAAACGGTTGATATGATTGGCGCCACACCTACTTACATCCTTTTGGCAGCCGCCATAATCATCCTAATCGGCATGTATTTCTATCTGAACAAACATTTGCCACAGCCGGAAACACCCTCCGAAATTACTAACACACAAGCATAAATGTAACAATGAAAACAAAACTCAACCTCTTTTGCGTCTGCGTACTTATCGCCTTGCTCCTTTCCACCTCAACGACAGTGAGCATCATGTTCCATTCTTTCACAAGTGCCTTTAAAGCCGGATACGAAAGTGTAGAAAAAGGAAAGGATATCCACATTTCCGATTATAAGATGATTTGCACCCTTCCTACCGATCTACTTGAAAAGACAGGAAGTGTAACCAATGTCAGGACAGGAGAACAGGCATCTATCATACCGATTATAAGCATGGTAGAGGCGCCAACGAAAGAAAATGATACCTTCCATGCACTAAACAGGATTGCCTCATTCATTTCGGTGATAGCGGGAATTTTCTGCCTGTTGCAGTTCTTTTATTTGATCAGAAATATCAATCGCGGTGATATCTTCAGCTGGAAGAATGTGAAGTTTCTGCGCAAGTTAGGATGGGCATTGATACTTTTGTTTATCTGCACGCTGGCTACCATCGTGATTGGAAATTATGAAGCTTCGCAAGTGTTGCAACTCAACGGATGCGAGTTCTCCTATACCTTTGCTTTTTCCGATGCGACTCTCATTCTGGGATTCATTTCATTGCTGGTAGCCGAAGTATTTGCCATCGGACTGAAGATGAAAGAAGAACAAGATTTAACCATTTAAAAAAACAAGAGCAGACTATGAACAAGTTCAGAATATTAGGTGTCATAGCCATTATAGCCATCATTGCAAACTTCTTTGGAGGATTGGATAAAAATTGGAGAGATTTCAAGAAAGGATTTGAAGATGGACATAACAGTGCAATGGAAATATATGAGCCTGGACGCCACATTATACCCCATCATGCAACCTCAGTCAAGCTGAATGTAGAGCCGTTACCTGAAACTACTGTCGATTCACTGAGCAACAACCGCGTGGACTGGACACTCCCCTACACAGTGACTGAAATAGAAACGTATGCCAAGCCATCGGCCTGGCACATCCTTGTCATGGGACTTGCCATACCCGGAATATTCCTTTTTCTCATCGGTTTCTGCTCATTGATCCGGTTGCTCATTTCCATCTCACGCCGCGAAGTATTTACATCTGCCAATGTACGGCGCCTCCGTTGGTTTGCATACACCAGTGCAAGCTTGGAAATCCTCATAGCTGTTGACGAATGGATTGTAGGAAACGCAGCAGTTGAGCAAATCAGTCTGCCGGGCTACAAAATCATCAGCTACGCCGGTTATTCTCCCGACTGGGTAGCTGTGATAATTCCCATTCTTTTTGCCGAGATATTTGCTATCGGGGCAAAAATGAAAGAAGAACAGGATTTAACCATTTAAGAAAAATGCCATGAAAGAAAAAAATACTTTCCCCTCAAAAAGAAAAAGCATCTTTTATTTGATACTTTGCCTGATAGCTACTCTGTTTGTAAGTTCATTCATCTATTTCCTTGTGTTACATCCATTGTTGGACAACAAAATAGTGAGGATATCGATCAACATTGGATGGACTTGCTTCTGTCTGTATGCCTTTAAGAAACTGACGCAACGCCACACCCTTTGGTGGCGCGCAGTAGATGAGAACCCGAATAAACCCAAAATGAATTGATCTATGCCAATTATAGTAAATTTAGACGTAATGATGGCGAAACGAAAAATTTCGCTGGGAGATTTAGCCGAGAAGATAGACCTGACTCCTGCTAACCTTTCCATATTGAAAACCGGGAAAGCGAAAGCCATCCGTTTCTCTACCCTTGAGGCTATTTGCAGGGAACTAGATTGCCAGCCCGGAGATATTTTAGAATATAGAGAAGAAGATGAATAATATAAACAGCCACATATACAAACACTCTGACACCATAAAATTCTCATATCTTTAATCCGGATACTCTGACCGATAAAGCATTTCAATTGCCATACCGGCAGAGTATTTTCACCTTATACCTAAAATTTTCTTATCACTTCCCGACACGCTTTAGCCAATATTCCCTAAAAATACACTACTGATAAAAACAAATATTGCATAAGCGCCATATAATCCCATGATTATCCGTATCTTTGCAGCGAATTAGATATTTGAAAATAAATGAAGACATTTGAAGAGTTAGGCGTTTCCCCGGAAATACTAAAAGCGATTAAAGAAATGGGATATGAGAATCCCATGCCGGTACAAGAAGAAGTAATACCGTATTTATTGGGAAACGGCAACGATGTAGTAGCCTAGCACAAACAGGGACTGGAAAAACAGCCGCATTTGGTCTGCCGCTTATCCAAAAAGTTGACGTAAAGCACCGTGCACCTCAAGCACTAATTTTATGCCCCACACGCGAATTGTGCTTGCAGATTGCAGGCGATCTGAACGATTACTCCAAGTACATTGACGGCTGAAAATCCTTCCCGTATATGGTGTTCATCCATCGAAAGCCAAATACGCATGTTGAAAACAGGCGTACATATTATTGTGGCTACTCCCGGACGACTGATTGATCTAATAGAAAGAAAGGTTGCCAAACTAGAAACGATTACAGATGTAGTAATGGACGAAGCCGATGAAATGCTGAATATGGGATTTACTGATAGCATAAATGCTATCCTTGAAAAAGTTCCTGAAGACCGGAATACCTTGATGTTCTCGGCTACCATGAGTCCGGAAATCTCACGCATCGCCAAAAAATATCTGCATGACGCAAAAGAAATCACTATCGGTACCAAAAATGAGGGCAGTAAAAACGTCAATCACATAGCCTATTTAGTACACGCTAAAGACAAATATGCCGCATTGAAACGTATCGCGGATTATTATCCACAGATTTATGGCATCATTTTCTGTCGTACCCGTAAAGAAACTCAGGAAATTGCAGATAAATTAATACAAGACGGTTATAACGCAGACTCTTTGCACGGTGAGCTCTCACAAGCCCAGCGCGACTTAGTGATGCAAAAATTCCGCCAACGCCATTTACAGCTTTTAGTTGCTACCGACGTAGCAGCCCGTGGCCTAGATGTAAATGACCTTACTCATGTCATTAATTATGGCTTGCCCGATGATATAGAAAGCTATACTCATCGTAGTGGTCGTACAGGACGTGCCGGAAAAACAGGTATTTCTATTGCCATCATCAACCTGCGCGAAAAAGGAAAGATGCGTGAGATAGAACGAATCATCAACAAAAAATTTATCATGGGTGAGATGCCCAGTGGTAAACAAATTTGCGAGCAGCAATTGATTAAATTGATAGATGACATAGAAAAGGTAAAAGTAAACGATGAAGAAATTGAATCCTTCCTACCCGGAATCTATCGTAAACTGGAATGGCTTTCAAAGGAAGATCTGATAAAGCGCGTGGTGTCAATGGAATTTAACCGCTTCTTGGAATACTATAGTAACGCTCCGGAAATAGAAATTCCCAGCACAAATGACCGTCGCAGCGAACGTGGCTCCAAAGAACGCAAGGATCATGGCAGTGCTCGTGAAAAGACAGAGCGTAAAGCAGAAAAAGGATACACCCGTCTATTCCTGAATGTAGGAAAGACAGACGGTTTCTATGCCAACCAAATCATAGAACTGATTAACCGCAACATGAAGAAGCAACGTACTACCATCGGACGAATAGACCTGATGCAGAATTTCTCTTTCTTCGAAGTAGCAGAAAATCAGGCACAGGACGTGATTAAAGCATTGAACAAGGTTAATCTGAATGGCGGCCGGAAAATTGTAGTAGAAGTTGCCGGTGACAATAATGGCAAAAACGACAATGGCGAACGCAGAAGCAGTGCAGCAAGGAATGCTTCATTCGGCAAAAAAAGTGACAGGTCCAATAAAAAAACGACCTCAAAAGAAGGAAGACCCAGCCGTGCGGAACGTGGCTACATTGAAGAACGCGGTCCCAAAACGAAAGACGACTGGAAACAATTCTTTAACAGCGATAACAATAAGAAAAAGAAATCCAAGAAATGAGGAAGCCAACTTCATGAAAGAGAATTGAGCATAGTAGAAATATGCAAATAACATCCACTTCTCTCGAATAATAGCGGAGCAGGCAGAATTGAAACAACCTGTCATTTCAAGGACATTCCGCAAATAATACGATAAATCCAACTGACTCATAATGAATCAGTTGGATTTATCGTATTATTCAAAAAAAGATTTGCCGAATATCCTTGTTTACATCGAATTAATATTAACAGTTTTTTTGCCATCTTTCCGGATGAAAGATTATATGACAAACTATCGGAACTTTGACATACCCAAGCTTCCTGTCATTTCATATTTTTCTTTTAGTCTGTCAATTTCAGTTCATCGACCAAACGGGAAGCTTTCCCATATTTTTCAATCATGTAAAGAACATAGCGGATATCCACCCCGATACAACGCTGCAAATTAGGTTCAAAAACAATATCTCCACTCATTGCTTCCCAATTCCCGTCAAAAGCAAGACCTATTAATTCCCCTTTTCCATTAAACATTCCACTACCGGAATTCCCTCCCGTAATATCATTATCCGAAATAAAGCAAACATTCATATTACCATCTCCGGTAGCATAACGTCCGAAATCCTTCCTTCTCAAGCATTCGACTACAGAAGGAAGCACATCGAAATCACTATCTCCCTTATACTGCCTTATCTTGTCAAAAATACCTTTTGTCGTCGTAAAGTAAGAATATTCAATAGCATCTTTCGGTGAGTAACCACCCACCATGCCAAAACTCAGACGCATAGTAGAATTAGCATCCGGATAAAACACCCTATCTGCCTCCATCTCACGCATTGCTTCATTCAGCAAACGTTCATTTTTCTCAATATTCATACTAGCTTCTTCCACCGACTGATTGAATTCATAAAATTTCACCAACATATCAATAGCAAAAGAAGCCGCAGGGTCATCAAACAAGACATAAGTGGTATCTCCCTTCACCACCTGTTCAAACCCATGCGGTGTCTTTAAAGAGGAACGAGCATACAAATCATCTACATAAGCTTGGTAATCACCTTTAAAATCTTTCTCTATCAATGGATAAACATCAGGTAAAAACTCCTTGCCTACCTCAGCCGCATATTCTTTCAACATAGCCACAAAGACTTGTTTATCCACACTTATATCCATATTGGCATAAATCTCCAACAATTGCCGCATATTACGCTCCAAATCACTCTCCTCTGCCTCAAAATCAAAATTCAGTACAGCCAAGCTGCCGTAATCAACTCCGGTCCATTAGCAAATGTTTCTCCAAAATATGCCATAGCCCGCGCCGCATTTCTACGATTACGATAATTCAGCTCCAGTTCAGTCAGAACCCTTGCATATTTGCTTCGCTTATCAGGTTCCCGACGGATCCATTCTTGCAACTGGCGCTCCAAAGCTTGTTTTTTCTCTATCACTTTCAACTCTTTTACCGCTTGATTCATGCCTATACTATTCTTCCAATAGTTAGAGCTTTGTGCATACTTGGAAGCATATTTAATGCGGATATCATCACTTTTTTCCATTGCATTTTTCCAGATAGCCTGCTTGATGGTACGGACATTAATCATAGCGGCATTATCCGTATTAATCCTTTCGTCTATCCCAAATGAAGACAAATACCTGCTGGTAGAACCGGGATATCCCATAGTCATGCAAAATGAACCTTGTTCATACCCGCCCAAAGAAACAGGAGCAAAATAATCCGGATGATAAGGCACATTCTCCGGAGAATAAGCTGCCGGTTGATTATTCTGATCAGCATAAATACGAAAAACAGAGAAATCCCCGGTATGGCGGGGCCATACCCAATTATCTGTATCCCCGCCAAACTTGCCTACAGAAGAGGAGGAGCAAACACCAGACGAACATCATAATAATCTTTATACACAGACAGATAAAACTCATTACCACCATAAAAAGGAGTTATCTCAGCACGCAGCAACGTATCATTCGCCACAGCTTCCTGAGCAAGCAATGTGGAAATAGAATCCACAATCAGCGCACGGTCATTTTCCTTTGTCCCGACTGGAATAGCTTGCAACACACGCTCCGTCACATCCTCTGTGCGTATCAGGAAACTGACAAATAAATCCGGATTAGGAAGCTCCTTACTTAAGGAGTCGGCTACAAAACCATCTCGCAAATAATCATGCTCCACAGAACTATGCTGCTGAATGGCATCATACCCACAATGGTGGTTAGTAAAAACCAAGCCATCCGGAGATACAACAACCCCCGAGCAAAAACCTCCAAAACTAACAACAGCATTAGCCAATGCTTTTCCTCCGGGATTATACAATTGTTCAGATGAAAGTTCCAATCCCATTTCTTTCATCACTTGTTGAGTTTGTTTGCTAAGGCAACAAGGAAGCCACATTCCCTCATTACCCCATATACATAAAGGCAGGAAAGACAGCAGCAATAGTAGTTTTTTCATGGTTTTACTCTACAATTAATTTAAGTTTTTTCGCCCCGACACGTGCCTTCAACCATTCGGAAATCTTTTCCTGTTCTTTTCCTACAGGTTTTTTACTGAATTTCATCAAGACTATTGTCAATGTGTCCGTTTGGTTGAGTCTACCTGCAATTCCACAGTCTTCGCCATGGCTATAGCTTCTGCTGCAGGATAAAGTACTTTAAGTTCGGGAATTATCTTTTTATCTACGGTATTGTATGCGGCATATACATTAAGTTCGTTTTCCAAAGACTTAATCTTTTCCTGCTGCTCCAGCAAACGTTTCTCACTATTCTTATAAAAGTCCTCCATCACTTGCGCCTTTATACTGCCAATATCCATCGCATCATTATTCATTCCTTGAAGAACAACCAGTTTGGTTCCTGCCAGATTAAAAAGTTTCAAGTTATCCCTTGCGGTTGCTATTTCTGTTTCCGAAACCTCATTGCCTATTAGCACAACACGTATTTCCTTCTTCTCGAAAGAAATCTTCCGGTCTATTACTTGGGTATTATTAAAATTCAGCTCCTCGTTGATAAAGTTGTTGGCAGAAGCTTCATAAATAGTACTTTTTACAATGCCATAAGTCAGATAAACAGCAGGACACATCGTAGCCAAAGTAATAAAAATAATATATTTCTTTACCAATTTCTCACGCTCCTTATCCACAAACTCCTTACGTTGGAAATGCATGACACGCACCCCGATAAAAGTAGCCAGACTGATAAATACTGAATTGATAAAATACAAATAGAACGCACCTAAAAAATAAAGTAAATTTCCGGTAGCAAGCCCGAATCCGGCAGTACACAAAGGCGGCATCAAAGCCGTAGCAATAGCTACCCCCGGAATAACATTCCCCTTCTCCTTTGTAGACAAGGCGATAATACCGGCCAAGCCACCGCATAAAGCTATAAGCACATCATATATAGTAGGAGAAGTACGTGCCAGCAACTCCGATTGCACTTCATCCAACGGAGTCAGCGAAAAATAAATCGTGGATGTAATCACACTAAATACAGTCGCCACCAAATAACTTTTCAGAGAACGTTTCAACAGTTCAAAATCATTCTGTCCGATAGCCAGCCCCACTCCCATAATCGGCCCCATCAGCGGAGATATCAACATAGCACCGATAATCACTGCCGTAGAATTCACATTCAAGCCCAATGAAGCAATAAAAAATTGCGAATATAAGAATCCACAAATTAGTTCCTTTGAACTCAACACCGTTACGAATACTTTCTACAATCAAGGCTTCATTATCCTTATCCTTGCGCAAATCAAGATATTCACCAAAGAACTGCTTTATATAAGGCACATTCTTCAAATCATTCTTCAGGTCACTCATAGCTATTTCTTTATGTATCGGTTTATAACAGGTATCTGCTGCAAGGGGAAGTCCGTTTTCACAATATATGCCACAAACAATAACAACAGTAATGTACGAACACCCAACAACAAGAATATATTTTGAATAGAAGATAAACTGAAACAATGTAAAGTACCAGCGCTAACGCCACATAGTTACCTATCGCTTTCAAATCATAATTAATAGGATATTTTTTCTGCCCTACAAAATAAGAGAGAAGCATAGCTACTCCATATCCGGCAAAACCTGCCCACGCACACGCCATATAGCCAAATACCGGAATAAGGAAAATATTTATCAGGATAATGATACTGCATCCCACCAATGAAAAATAAGCTCCCCATTTTGTTTCATCAATCAGCTTATACCAAAAAGAAAGATTGAAATAAATACCCATAAACATTTCGGCAGCCATGACAATAGGTACAACTTTAAGCCCTACCCAATAATCACGTCCTAAAATATAACGCAATATATCAAGGTAAAACATAACAGCCAAAAAGGCCAGCAAAGTGAAGATAATGAAAAACTTCATCGCTTTGGCATACATTTCCCGACTATCCTTTTCTTTACTCTTACTAAAAACAAACGGCTCGTATGCAAACCGGAAAGCCTGTGTCAGCATGGCCATTATCATAGCTATTTTACTGGCAGCCCCATAAATACCCAACTGGATGGTCGCCTCCGCCTTATCAGGATAAACAAACGGAAAAATAATTTTATCGGCTACCTGATTTAAGATTCCGGCAATACCCAGAATCAATATCGGGAAAGAATAATGCAGCATACGCCGCAACAACTCCCTGTCCAGCACATACCTGAAGCCCACCAATTCTTTCCACATACACAGCATCACCAAAGAAGTACAAGCCAGATTTATAGCAAAAGCCACTCCGACATTCTCTCCTTTCATACCTACAAAATAAGCGATATTCAAGGCAATGCTGGCAAAAATGAACAACAATTTCAATGCAGCGAACTTAACAGGGCGTTTCTTATATCGCAAATAAGCAAAAGGAATAGCTTGGAAAGCGTCCATTGCGACTACAATCAGCATCATCCCCATATACCACGGATGCTCTCCATATCCCAAGAAACCTGCTATGGGATGCAGAAAAGAAAGACAAACGATTAAAAACAAGAGCGCAGTCGCCCCTACCGAAAGCAAAGTAGTGGAATAGACGCGCATCGGATCATCCACCCCCTTATTGGCAAACCGGAAAAATCCGGTTTCCATACCATATGTTAAAAGCACCATCAGCAAGGCAGTTATAGCATACATATTGGTAATGATACCATAGCCCCCCGATTCCACAGGCAAAGCGTTGGTATATATCGGTACTAACAAATAATTCAGGAACCGCCCGATGATACTACTCATCCCATATATGGCTGTTTCCTTGGCTAATGCTTTTAATCCTGCCATCTTTTAATCATCAAATAATGTCTTCTGACTATTATAAATGCTCCGTCCCAGGTGCATATAGGCCAGTTCCGTGACCTCACGTCCACGCGGAGTACGTTTTAAGAAACCTTCTTTAATCAAAAAAGGTTCATAAACCTCCTCTATTGTTCCGGCGTCTTCACCCAAAGCGGTTGCAATAGTAGTCAGCCCCACAGGGCCTCCCTTAAACTTATCTATAATAGTACATAAAATCTTGTTATCTATCTCATCCAGTCCATACCTGTCAATGTTCAAGGCTTCTAAAGCAAACCGGGCAATTTCCACATCAATCCTTCCGGAACCTTTCACCTGGGCAAAATCACGGACGCGCCTCAACAGCGCATTTGCAATACGGGGCGTTCCACGGCTGCGCGAAGCAATCTCACCCGCCGCTTTCACGTCACAAGGCACATTCAATATAGTAGCTGAACGACGGATAATGCTTGTCAATACATCATCGTCATAATACTCCAAATGAAGATTAATTCCAAAACGGGCACGCAAAGGCGCAGTCAGCAACCCACTCCGGGTAGTGGCTCCAACCAAAGTAAACGGGCTCAACTCCAACTGGATACTACGCGCCGAAGGTCCCTTGTCTATCATTATATCGATACGATAATCCTCCATGGCAGAATACAGATATTCTTCTACCACAGGCTCAACCGATGTATTTCATCAATAAAAAGCACATCATTGGGTTCCAGGCTGGTCAGTACTCCCGCCAAATCACCCGGTTTATCCAGCACCGGTCCTGAGGTCACTTTAAAACCTACTCCCAGTTCATTGGCAATGATATTACTTAAGGTCGTCTTGCCCAAGCCGGGAGGTCCGTGCAAAAGAACATGGTCTAACGCCTCGGCCCGCAGACGCGCCGCCTTGACAAAGATGCGCAGATTATCCACTACCTTATCCTGCCCGCTGAAATCTTCAAAATTCAGCGGACGTAAGGCATTCTCAAAATCGCGTTCTTTAGTTGTGAGCTGTTGCTCGCGTATATCAAAATTTTCTTCCATTTTTTTGTTTATGACACAAAGGTACAAAAGATATTATTATTATAGAAAGAAAGATGGAGGAATTCATTTTCAGTCCCTCTCTGGTCCTTCTTTTCAACATTATTATTGTATTAATTATTATTCATTATGGGAATTACATTAGGAAAGAAACAATTGAACAAAGGAAGAGTTTCGCTTTATTTGAATTACAGTTATAACGGGAAACGCCGCAAAGAGTATTTGGGCATCATCCTGGACGCTCCTACCAGTGCAGAGCGAAGAGCGGAAAACAGAAACAAGGTACTAATTGCCAGGCAGATAAAAGCAAAGAAGGAACTAGAATTCTTATCTGTTGAATATCATCTGAACGATATAGAAAATACATTCGATGATATACTTCCAACAGATAAAAGCAATGTTCCCGATTTCTATATTCTGATAGGACAATACCTGGATACCTATCACAAAAAAGACAAGAAAATGGTCAGGGCATGTATCACCCATCTGCGACTGTTTACAAGAAAGAAAAGCTTACCTATAACCCTTCTCACAAAAGATTTTTGTATAAACTTTCTTGAGTATCTCAGGGATCATCTCCGAGGCAACACTCCCATCGGATATTTCAAGAAGTTCAGAATGTGCATTAATAAATGTATAGAAAAAAAGTTAATGACATCTAATCCTACAGATGGTATCCGCCTGATGCAGTTTGATGAAGTAACCAAAGCAATCCTCAGTTTAAAAGAGATTCAGAAACTTGCTATCACTCCATGCCCCAACAACGAAGTAAAAAGGCATTCTTGTTTTCTTGCTATTGCGGGCTGCGCTGGTGTGATGTACATCAACTGCAATATAAAGACATAGATTTCTCATCAAACCGCCTTACTATTCTGCAACAGAAAGTACAGTCACACTCCAAAAACGCAATCTTGCAT
>ENA-OQAZ01000726-OQAZ01000726.1-human-gut-metagenome-genome-assembly--contig:-NODE-726-length-17781-cov-3.571995_pt1 | contig 17781 bp, 28 predicted proteins | sample MGYA00242737_ERZ504531 | MGnify/ENA primary metagenome ERZ504531 (study PRJEB26092, sample SAMD00036244) | human gut metagenome | host: Homo sapiens | study: EMG produced TPA metagenomics assembly of... | reverse complement strand
TACGAGATGTGGAAGGGGCTGGACGATCTGATCTCCAATTATTTCGGTAATATCACACTGCCGATCTCGCCCGGCTGACTCAGGCCGGGAATGATTATGTGATCTGACGGTATTTCTGATAACATGCAAAAAGGCGCACCGGCTTGACCGGCGCGCCTTTTTTTGCACAGTTCTCGGCGAAATGTGCAATTTTTCTTATCCAGAATCACGGTTGATGGATTGGGGCTCCTGCGGTATACTTTACCCTTGATGTGTCCATTTACGCTTTTGATCGAGGAAAGGGGAACTTTACTACGAAATATATTTTTCAGTTCGCGCGCATTCTTGCGTTTTGTTTTTTGGGCGAGATCCTTCATGTAGTGCTGCCGCTGCCGGTCCCGGCCAGCGTCTACGGTCTGGTGCTGCTGCTGGCAGCGCTGAACTTCAAGCTGGTAAAGCTGGACGATGTGAAAGAGGTTGGAACCTATCTCACAGGCATCTTCCCGCTGTTGTTCGTGCCCGCTGCCGCCGGTGTGATGGAACTGTGGGCAGAGATGGGCGAGATGCTGTTGCCCATCCTCGTTGCCATTATCCCGGTCACTGTGCTGGTGATGGTGAGTGCAGGCAAGACCACGCAGGCCCTGACCGGCCGCAAGAAAAAGGAGGCTGACAATGACGCAGCTGCTGAATGATTTTTTGTCCGGCTCCGCAGCATGGGGCGTTCTGCTTACGCTGGCCGCGTTTGCACTGGGCACCCTTATCAATAAGGTGACAGGCAAAGCCATTTTTAACCCGCTGCTGCTGGGCAGCATCTTTGTGATCATCTTTCTGTCGGTGTGCAACATCCCGTATGCGGACTACAAGGCCAGCGCGGCACCGGTGAACTATCTGCTGCTGCCCGCCACCGTGGCACTGGCCATTCCGCTGTATGAAAAGATCGACCTGCTGAAAGAGAATGCCGCCGCCATCATTGCGGGTATCTCGGTGGGCACGCTGGTGAGCCTTGGCAGCGCACTGGCGCTGGCACTGGCGCTGGACCTGACCCGTGAGCAGTATGCCACCCTGCTGCCCAAATCCGTGACTACCGCCATCAGCATGGATGTGGCCGCTGAGCTGGGCGGCATTGCTGCCCTGACCGGTGCGATCGTCATTGTTACCGGCATCGTGGGAGCGCTGCTGGCTGAGACGGTGTGCAAGATGTTCCACATCACCGACCCCATCGCCAAGGGCGTGGGCATCGGAACTTCGGCCCATGCCGTGGGCACCAGCAAAGCCCTGCAGATGGGCGAGGTGGAAGGTGCCATGAGCGGCCTTTCCATTGCGGTGGCCGGTGTGCTGACCGCAGTGCTCTGCCCGGTGTTTGTGAACCTGATCCGGTAAAGGATTTAAAATAGCCGCTCTGGCTTTTTTCAGTAGAATTTATTTGTTGATCCGGGAACCTCAGTTTACAACAAAAATGAGATAGGCAACCCCTTTCGGGGAAGTCTATCTCATTTTTTCGTTGAGGCTGTTTTTATACGCCGCTGTGTTCCCGTTCATCCTTCAGGATGGCCGTCACGCTCTGCATGGTGCTTACTGCACGATGCAATTCTTCGTCGCCAAGCTCTGCACGCAGCGGGCGTAACAGCGCTGCATGAACGCGCGCTCCTCCGCCATCAGCTCCACAGCCTTGCTGGAAAGCTCCACATAGGTGCGGCCCGCTTCGCGGTCGGTCTTCCATGCCACAAAGCCCTTGTCCTGCAGCTTTTCAACGGCCTTGGAAAGCTCTGTCACCTTCAGGCCCATCACGGCAGCAAGGTCAGCCAGATAAACCTTACTGTCCGGGTGCTGTTCGGCCTGCATCTTGATGTAATATAAGATCAGGTAGTCCGCCCGCTGGATGGTGCTGAACACCTTGTCGATATCAAAATTGTGCAGGAAGAACCATTCTTCCGGGTGATGTTTCAGTTCCACGCTCATCATGTATCCTCCCTGTTATTCCCGCTCATTGCGGCGGATATATTCGTGGGTGCCGCCAAGGCTCTTGTAGGCCGGCGGATGATCTTGTTTGCGCTGAGCAGCTCTTCAATGCGGTGGGCGCTCCAGCCCATCACGCGGGCCACGGCGAACAGCGGCGTGTACAGCTCCATGGGGATGCCCAGCATATCGTACACAAAGCCGCTGTAGAAGTCCACATTGGGGCTGACACCCTTAAAAATTTTGCGCTCCTCCGCGATCAGCTGCGGGGCCATGTGCTCGATCTTGTTGTAAAGGGCGAGGTCCTTGTCGCGGCCCTTCTCGTGGGCCAGCTGTTCCACATAGCCCTTGAATACCACCTCACGGGGGTCACTGAGGGAGTACACCGCGTGGCCCATGCCGTAGATCAGCCTTTGCGGTCAAATGCTTCGCCGTGCAGCAGTTTTTTCAGGTAGCTTCCAGCTCTTCATCGTCCTCGGTGTCGTGCAGGTTTTCGCGGATGTTCTGCATCATCTGCATCACCATCAGGTTGGCACCGCCGTGGCGAGGGCCTTTGAGGGAGCACAGGGCAGCCGCCATGGCCGAGTAGGTATCGGTGCCAGACGAAGTGACCACGCGGGTGGTAAAGGTGGAGTTGTTGCCGCCGCCGTGCTCGGCGTGCAGCAGCAATGCCACATCCAGCACGCGGGCTTCCAGCTCGGTGTACTTCATATCCGGGCGCAGCATCCGCAAAAAGTTCTCTGCGGTGGAAAGCTCCGGGTCCGGCCGGTGGATGTACATGCTGCCGTCTTTTTCGTAGTGGTTATAGGCATGGTAGCTGTACACGGCCAGCATGGGGAAGATGCCGGCCAGCTGGATGCTCTGGCGCAGCACATTGGAAATTTCCAGATCACCGGCCTTGGGGTCGTAGGATGCCAGTGTGAGCACGCTGCGGGCCATGGAGTTCATGATATCGTGGCTGGGGCTTCATGATCACATCACGGGTAAAGTTGGTGGGCATGGTGCGGCACTCGCCCAGCACGCGGCAGAACTCTTCCAGCTTTTCCTGCGTGGGCAGCTCACCGAACAGTAGCAGATAGCCCGCTTCCTCAAAGGCAAAGCGGCTGCCGGACGACCCGCGGATCAGGTCTTTCACGTCGTAGCCGCGGTAGAGCAGCTGACCGTCGGCAGGCTTTTTCACTCCGTCCACATACTGGAAGGCGCGGATATCGGAGATATTGGTCAGGCCTGCCAGCACGCCCTTGCCGTTTTCGTCGCGCAGGCCCGCTTTAACGCCAAACTCCTTGTACAGGTCCTTGCTGATGCGGTCATGTTCGGCGCACAGCGGCTGCTGCTGGTCGAAGTATCCCATTACGTTCTGCAGATGATCCATTGGTAGTTGCTCCTTTCCCATTGCCGTCAGCTTGCGCTCACTTGGCAGGCCATCAGGAAGTTTTCTCTGCGAACAGCCCGGAACTTCGGTCCCGCCCTGCTGCCTGTGGCAGCAGGGTACCACCCCCCAGGACATTCGCTGGAGAAACTTCCTGCCGTCCTGCCCGAAAAAACCGTATTGATTCGGGACGGCATTCACTTACATTCAGAATACTCTTTAAGATTACAAAAAGGATATTTCGGTGTCAAGGTACTGTTTGTAAATAAAAAAAAGAACAAAATCGGAAAGCTGCCGGGTGCGCATTTGCCCTTTAGCGCAGGGGCAGTTTTTGAGACGGTAACGCACAAATAAGGCATCTTCCAGCCGAATCTCAGGGGACTGGCAACAAATAAAGCCACGACGAAACCGCATTTGTAAACGGTTCATCGTGGCTTTTTGTCATATCGAGCAGAGCTGGACAAATCCGAACTATTTCCTGCCAATTCATCGGCAGCCAAAGTATCCTCGAAGCGGACGGTTTGAGAGCCGTCTTTATAATTGAACGTGATCAGCATTCTGTCATCGTAGAGGAAAATGGCGTTCACAAAGATCTCAATCAGTGCCTTGCGCTGCTTTTGCTGCGATACATCGAACTTTCTGAATTTCATCAACCAGAATCGGATGAAGTCAGCATTAAAGGAAGGCTTTCTTAGCTTTTCGTCAGCAATTTTGGCGGTCAGTTCATCCTTTTGCGCTTCCAGCGCATCCAAACGCTCTTTGGTCGTCCGGGTGAACAAGCCTTCCTCGATTGCTTTCATCAGGTTGTCCAGTTTTCGGTCCACTTCCCGGAGCTGTTTTTCCAGCAGAGGATCGCGGTATTCTCCTGATTTTGGAAATCCATGACCAGCTGAACGATTCGTTCAATCACTGCATCATCCTGAATCAGCTTCATCGTCTCCTGAACGACCAGATTTTCCAACCACTCCTTCTGTACGGTTTTCTTGTTACAGCCTTTCTTCTTTTTGGCAGTGGCACATTTATAATAATAGTAGGTTCGCCCGGTAGCACTTGTTCCGCTCTCGCCGAACATCAATGCCCCGCACTTACCGCAGAACAGCTTTGTGGTCAACAAATATTCCTCATCTGCCTTTCCGCGAGCCGGAGCACGTTTGTTTTTCTCCATACGTTTTTGCACACGGTCAAACAAATCCTTGGGAACGATGGCTGGAATTGCATCCGGGACAACGATATCCCGGAAAGAAAGTTCTCCAATATAGCGGCGGTTCTTTAACATGGTGTTCATGCTGCTGCACGTCAGCTTTCCACCCAGCATATTACGAACCCCTTTTTCGTTGAGGTAGTTCATGATCTCAACGATTTTTTCACCGTTGTCGTACCGCTGAAAAGCCTCCAATACAAGCGGTGAAATCAGCGGGTCGATGCGATAGAACTTATCTGCGTCGATTTTATAGCCAATCGTTCCTGTGCCGCCTGTGCATTTGCCTTTCAGCGCATTTTCGGTCTGGCCACGAATGACTTTTTCGGAAAGTTCCGCCGAATAGTATTCTGCCATACCCTCCAGCAGCGTCTCCACCAGAATGCCCTGCGAGCCTTCTGCAATCGGCTCCATGACCGATATCAGATGGACATTGTTCTTTTTCAGAATCATCTTGTAGTTTGCACTGTCAAAGCGATTCCGAGCGAAACGGTCAAATTTCCAAACCAAAACGATTTCAAACAACTTTTTATTGCTGTCCCGAATCATCTGTTGAAAATCCGGTCGATTGTCTGTTTTGGCAGAAAGTGCACGGTCGATATAGTGCCTGACCACTGTAATGCCGTTTCTTTCAGCATATGCTGTGCATTCCCGAATCTGGCCTCAATGGATTCTTCACGCTGGTTGTCACTGGAATAGCGAGCGTAGATCACAGCATTCATGGAAAGCACCTCACTTTTACACATCATTGAACGAATGTACGTTTATTCAAGGCTGTTCTTCGTATAATGTATATACCATATTTTGCAAGGGAATGCAAGCTGTGTTTTTACTTGGATTCTTTGCTCTTTAATGTGCTCTTCCGATACTGCATCGGGCTCTGGCCGGTGGCCTTGGCAAAGCGGGTGGAGAAGTTACTGGCATCCCCGAAGCCTGCTTCCTGTGCGATCTCACTGATGCTGTGGTCGGTGAGCACCAGCAGCTCTTTTGCCTGTGTGATGCGGAAGTTGACCAGATAATTGTACGGCGTTGTGCCCATGTACCGCCGGAACAGGCGCAGAAAATAACTCTTGCTCATGTGCGCACTTGACAGCAGATCGGCAAGGGAAAGTTCCTGCCGGTAGTTCTTGCGCAGGGTCTCTGCCGCCTGCAGGATCAGCTGGCGGTTGGTGGTCATCTCCGCCTGCGCAAACAGGCTCTGTGCACAGAGGGCAAGCATCTCGTGCAGGGCAAGACCTGTCTGCACCATGCTGTCCACCGTGCCAAGCTCCATCTGCTCCAGAACAAGTTCAAACAATTCCTGCATCCTGACCCCGGTCAATTGGACCGGGGTCAGTTTTTTGTCCGGCAGAAGCAGCGGCTCCATGGCCGCAACACCGGCACCGTCCAGATGCACCCAGTAGTGGTGCCAGCAGCTCTGCCCCGGTGCGGTGCAGTAGCTCTGTGCCGTGCGGCAGTTGAGCAGCAGTGCCTGCCCGGTCTCCAGCACGACATGGTTCCCATCCTGCTCGATGAGACCGGCACCCCGGAGGGTGTAGAACAGGATATAGCTTTCTTTATCGGTGCGGGCGGTGGAGAACCGCTGTTGTGCATAGAATAGCCCCGCCTCGGTGCAGGAATAGGGCTGTGCACGCTCCGCTTCGCTGAGCGTCGTGCGCTTCCAGATGCTTTCCGGGGTCACATCCATGTTGTAAGTCAGCATTTTTCTCCCGCCTTTCTGCTTCCAGTATAGCGGCTTTTACCCTGTGATGCAAGAGTGACTTTTCACAAAGAATGCGTCACCTTTGCGGATGGAATCCGCCTTTCCGGGCCGCTATACTGGTACCGGAAAGAGACAGAAGGAGGCGCACTATGCACGAAAAATTTCTCGCCATCGACATCGGCGCATCGTCCGGGCGGCATATCATCGGCTGGATGGAGGACGGGACCTTGCAGACCGAGGAAGTCTACCGCTTCCCGAACAGTGTCCGGCGGGTGGACGGCCACCTGGAATGGGACATCGACAGCCTGTTTGCCAACGTGAAACAGGGCATCAAAGCGGCTTTTGCAAAGTACCCCGCCATCAAAAGCCTGTCCATCGACACCTGGGCGGTGGACTACGTACTTTTGAAAAAGGAACAGCCCCTTTATCCGGTCTATGCTTACCGCGACGGCCGGACACAGGCCGTTCTGGATGAGGTGCACGGCATCCTCCCGTTTGAGAAGCTCTACGAGCGCACCGGCATCCAGTTTCAGCCATTCAACACGGTGTATCAGCTGTATGCGGACAAAAAAGCCGGGCGGCTGGCGCAGGCAGACGATTTCCTGATGATTCCGGAATATCTACTCTGGAAACTCTGCGGCGTCAAGGCCCGTGAGTACACCAACGCCACCTCCACCGGCCTTGTCAACGCCAGATCAGAGAATACGACCCGGAGATCCTCTCTGCGCTGGGCTTGCCGGAAACCATGTTCCCGCCGCTGACCGCACCCGGCACGGTGCTGGGTCCGCTGAAGCCGGAGATCGCCTCCGAGGTGGGCGGGCAGACCAACGTGGTGCTGTGTGCCACCCACGACACTGCCAGCGCGGTGGAGGGCATCCCGATGGAGCAGGGGGAGGCACCGTTCCTTTCTTCCGGCACCTGGAGCCTGTTGGGTGTCAAACTGGCACAGCCGGTCACCACTCCAGAAAGCTGCAAAGCAAATTTCACAAATGAAGGCGGCGTGGGCTACATCCGCTATCTGAAAAACATCATGGGCTTGTGGATCATCCAGTGCGTGCAGAAGCAGCTGGGCATCTCCTTTGCGGAGATGGTGGAGCTGGCAAAGGCCAGCACCTACACCCGCATTTTTGATGTGAACGATGCGCGTTTCTCGGCTCCGCAGGATATGAGCGCGGAAATCAGAGCTGCCCTTGCTGAGACCGGTGCACCGCCTGCCACGGACGCTGACCTCATCAACTGCATCTATCATTCGCTGGCGTACTGCTACGGCGAAGCTACCGTGAGATGGAAGCCGTCACCGGGCAGCACTGGGACAAGCTCTACATTGCAGGCGGCGGCGCCAAGAATGCCACCCTGAACGAGCTGACCGCCCATTATACCGGAAAACAGGTCGTGGCCCTGCCCATTGAGCGACCGCCATCGGCAACCTGAAAATACAGATGAACATCCACTAAGGAGGACAAATTATGCTGGTTGAAACCAAAGCCCGCGTTGGCGTGTTCGCCATTGCGCTGGGTGCCTACCTGCCCCAGTTCCCGACCCTCGTGCCCGAATTTGAGCAGCAGTACGCTGCCTTCAAAAAGACCATCCCGGACACCGTGGAGGTCATCGACGGCGGCATCGTCACCACCAAAGAGCTGTCCATGGCGGCGGGTGATAAGTTCCGCGCTGCAGATGTGGACCTGGTGATCCTGCAGCTGCTGACCTACGCCACTTCCTACAACATGCTGCCTGCTGTGCGGGATCTGGATGTCCCGGTCGTGCTGGTGAACGTCCAGAAGAAGAAAGCCCCGGACTACGCCAACACCGATACGCCACCTGGCTGGGTGAATTGTACGCCTGCGGTGCCGTGGGCGAGATGGTGGCCGATCTGGAGCGTGCCGGCAAGCGTCATGCCGTCATCACCGGTGTGGTAGAAGGCGGCGACCCGCAGGTGCAGGCCGAGATCGAGGACTGGTGCCGTGCGGCTCAGGTGCGCCGCCGTTTCCGCGACACCAATCTGGCCCAGATCGGCCGCCCGTATCCCGGTATGATGGACCTGTACATCGACGAAACGAATCTCTACAACCGGATGTGGCTGTATACCAAGCAGTTCGACTGGGAAAAGATGTGGGCCATCGCCGACAACATCACCGACGAAGCTGCCATCCGTGCCAAGGCAGAGGATATCCTGAATACCTTCGATATCGAAGGCGGCGGCACGGTGGAAAAGGTCTGGGAGATGGCAAAGTATGTCGTCGCCTTTGAGCAGTGGGTCAAGGACGAGAAGATCGCCTTCATCGCGTCGCATTACGATGGTTTTGCCAAGGGCAAGGCCGGTGTGCTGGACAGCATGCTGATCCCGGCCTTCTCCATGCTTATCAAGCAGGGCGTTGCCTGTGCCGTGGAGGGTGACATCAAGGTGGCTATGGCCATGTCCATCCTCAAGACCATTGCAGGCTGCGGCCAGCTGAGTGAGATGTACTCCATCGACTTTGACGAGGATATCTGCATCATCGGCCATTCCGGTTCCGGCGATGCCAACATTTCCGAGAAGAAGCCCACCATGAAGATCGTGCCGGTGTTCCACGGCAAGACCGGCGGCGGCTATCTGACCCAGTTCTATCCGCACCTTGGCCCCGTGACCTATCTGGGCATCACGCAGGACAAGGACGGTCACTTCAAGTTCGTGGTGGCCGAGGGCGTCAACGAGCCTGGCCCCATCTTCACCTTTGGTGACACCAACATGCGCACCCGCTTTACCTGCGGGGCACGGGAGTTCTGCAACCGCTGGAGCGAGGCAGGCCCCACCCATCACATGGCTGCTGCCACCGGCCGCCACATCGATACCATCCTGAAGGTGGCAAAGATCTTCAATATTCCGGTGGACGTCATCACCCGATAAGCTGAGAGAAAAGAGAGGTATTTTATCATGGGCATTCTGGATATTGCAATCGTCAAGGGCTACATCCGCATGTGCAACGACGGCTGGCTGCAGGGCTGGCACGAGCGCAACGGCGGCAACCTGACCTACCGTATGAAGGAAGAGGAAGTGGCCGAGTGCCGTCCCTTCTTCAATGCACAGCCCGGTGAATGGGTCAACATGGGCGTGCAGGCCGACAACCTGGCCGGGGAGTATTTCATCACCACCGGTTCCGGCAAGTTCTTCCGCAATGTGGAGCCGGACCCCATCCACAGCATCGGCATCGTGGAGATCAACGACAAGGGCGACAGCTGGCGCATCGTCTGGGGCCTGGAAGGCGGCGCAAAGCCCACTTCCGAGTTCCCCAGCCACTTCATGAACCACAGCGTCCGCAAGGCGGCCACGAACGGCGCAAACCGCGTCATCTACCATTGCCATGCCACCAATGTCATCGCTCTGACCTACATTCTGCCCCTGACCGACCGCGACTTCTCCCGTGCTTTGTGGCAGAGCGCCACCGAGTGCCCGGTGGTCTTCCCGGAAGGTGTGGGCGTCTGCCCCTGGATGGTGCCCGGCGGTGCAGACATCGCCATGGCACCAGCGAACTGATGAAGAAATATCAGGCAGCCATTTGGGCACAGCACGGCCTGTTCGTTTCCGGCCCGGATTTTGACATCGCCTTTGGTCTGGCTCACACCATCGAGAAGAGTGCCGAGATCTATGTCAAGGTGCTGAGCATGAGTGGCGGCCTCATCCGTCAGACCATCACCGATGATGACCTGCGCGCCATCGCCCGCGACTTTGGCGTGACCCTGAACGAGGAGTTCCTCGACTGATTTTCTTAATTACAGTGATGAGCCTTTCAAGAACAAGAAACGATTGATCGATAAGAAGGAGAATAAGAGATTATGAGTGTTTTCCGCGATGATTTCCTGTGGGGCGGTGCATGTGCAGCCAACCAGTTCGAGGGTGCCTGGGACGTGGACGGCAAAGGCCCCAGCGTACCGGATATGTGTACCAACGGCTCCCACACCAGCCCGAAGTGGGTGACCACCCACATCCACCCGGACCGCCTGTACCCCAGTCATGAAGCCATCGACTTCTACCACCACTACGAAGAGGACATTGCTCTGTTTGCGGAGATGGGCTTCAAGACTTCCGCACCTCCATCAACTGGACCCGCATCTTCCCCACTGGCATGGAGAGCGAGCCCAACGAGAAGGGCCTGGAATTTTACGACCGCGTTTTTGACTGCTGCAAGAAGCACGGCATCGAGCCGCTGGTCACCATCAGCCACTGCGAGCTGCCCTACGCTCTGGTGGAAAGGTACAACGGCTGGGCCAGCGCGAGCTAATCGACTTCTACATGAACTACTGCAAAACCATCTTCGAGCGCTACAAGGACAAAGTCAAGTACTGGCTCACCTTCAACGAGATCAACACCGGCACCATGCCCATAGGCGGCATCCTGAACACCGGCACCATCCAGGGATACGAGGGTTCCACCGCCGATGTGCCAAACGACGAGCAGGCACGCTTCCAGGCCCTGCACAACATGTTCGTGGCCAGCGCCAGGGCTGTCAAGTATGCCCACGACAACTACCCCCAGTTCAAGATGGGCTGCATGATCTGCTCCATCACCAGCTATCCCATGACCTGTGACCCCGCCGACGTGGTGGCCAACCAGAAGCAGATGCAGATCATGAACTGGTTCTGTTCCGATATGCATGTGCGCGGTGAGTATCCCTATTATATGAAGCGTTTCTTCGCCGAGCACAACATCACCATCCATCAGGAGCCGGAGGATGCCGCCATCCTGAAGGCCGGCACCGTGGACTTCTACACCTTCAGCTACTACATGTCCAACTGCGTCACCACCCACAAGGACGCCGAGGACGTGGGCGGTAATATCGCCACCGGCAAGAAGAACCCCTACCTGAAAGCCAGCGACTGGGCTGGCAGATCGACCCCATTGGCCTGCGCTACACCCTGAACGAGATCTACGATCGCTATCATCTGCCCATGATGGTAGTGGAAAACGGCCTGGCGCTTACGATGTGAAGAGCGAGGACGGCAAGATCCACGACAGCTACCGCATCGACTACCTGCGCCAGCACATCGAGCAGATGGCCGAGGCCGTGAAGGACGGCGTGGATCTGATGGGTTACACCCCCTGGGGCTGCATCGACCTGGTGTCTGCGTCCACAGGTGAGATGGCAAAGCGCTATGGCTTTATCTACGTCAACAAATTTGATGACGGCACCGGCGACCTGAGCCGGGAGAAGAAGGACAGCTTCTACTGGTATAAGAAAGTCATCGCCTCCAATGGCGAGGATCTCTCCTGATTTTCTGGATCATCTCTGATATCGCGCGATTGTTGTAAAACAGTTTTTCCAAAAAAATGAGATAGACGGCCCGAAAAGAGGCTGGCCTGTCTCATTTTTTAGTCGCATTCTGAAAGTGTTATGAAACAGAAACGACAAGAACAGCATCAAATTCCACCTTTTCTGTCTGGCTTCTGACCCGAAGAAGTCCTTTTCCAAATTATAACGAGACAAACTGAAAACGCATCCTTTTCTACGAAAAAAATCAGAACGATCGTATGCGTCAAACCTTAGTTGCTCCGCAATATCCTGTTGAAAAATCTGTGGGAAGAATTTGACATTTTAAGGTTGCTTTTCAACGCGCACAGTCAAAACCACCGGCTGAGCCGGTGGCTTGAGTAAGCCCTAGAAGGGCATAATACTAGCAAAGCCCCTGCAAGGGGCCACGAGCAAGCATCTTTCATCTGCATTACTTGCCCTACTGCTCTAACGAGCAGTATCATAAAGTGCATCTTCTAAGATGACAATTTCTTTGTCATCTCGCTTCGCTCGAATCTTATAGCTAAAGCATTTTCTTCTCCACCAGCAGAGCTGGTGGTTGTCGCTCGCTCAAGCTACCCAAAACAAAGCGATGCCCCTTGTCAGTAACAAAGGGCATCGTTGATTATAGTTTTTTAGAACAGCTGTATGGTTACTTCACTCTTCAAGCCTTGTGGCTCGGTGGGCATATACTGCCCCAGAAAATCATTCATCCGGCGGCCAAGGGTGGTGTTCACCTCGATTTCCAACAAATTCTCCCCGGTGTGCAGGGAACCGGAGATTGCATAGCGGTAAGGAGGGCAGATCCGTACACCGCAGTCCGTCCCGTTCACTCGGACGATTGCACCTTCCTGTGCCGTCAGGGCCAGCACGGCGGGCCGTGCGGCCTGTGCTTCGTTCAGCGTAAAGCGGAATGCATACCGTGCCCGGCCTGCAAACGCGATGCAGCCCGGCAGACGGTGCAGAGAGAGCAGTTTTCCAGCGGGAGCGGGGCACCATATTCGGCGCAGCCAGTGTCGGCATCGGCCAGCGAAACAGTGCATGCTGTCAAATGAATGCAGTCCGCCGGAACACCGGCAGGCAGAGCCGCCACCGCCTGCACCTGCAATGCAGTCGGGTCATCCGGCACCAGAATGCAGCGGGATTCATAAGGAGCCAGTGTCAGAGCAAAGGCATCCGGTGCTGCCGTCACAACGTTGGCAAAGGCATCGTATACAAAGGCTGCACCGGGCTTTGCACCAGTCACAGTGGTGCAAAGCGGCTGCGTGCCTCATTCGTGAAGAAGTAGACATCACCGTCTGCCTGCCGAGCGTGGTAGTATCGCAGATATGGTGCCGCTGCGCTCAGATGCAGCGCAGGGATACTGTCTGCCGTAAGCGTCTCCACCAGCGCATCCAGCGTGGTGACGACCGCATGTTCCAGTACCGGTGCCGGACCGCCTTCACAGCAGCGAATGGGCAGACCGCCCACAAAATAAACTTTGACCCCAGCATCCAGATAGCGCTGTACATTCTCCAGCAGTGCAACAGGCAGCGCCTCGGCGTACGGGATGACCAGCGCGCGGAACTGCATGCCGTTCAGGTGCAGCGCACCATCCTTCGCGGTGTCCGCTTTCAACACCTCACAGGGCACCAGCTCATAGTCGATACCATTGCGGGCCAGCCGGGCCGCTGGTTTCTGGGTGAGCATAAACTCGCCGCTCCATTCGGCTTCGGCTGATACAGCAGCGCCACCGGAGCCACATGGGTGCCAGACAGCACTGCGGACATCCGGTTGAGGTAGTTGGCTACCTGCCGGAATTCCGGATATTGCGGATTATGGCCGTGGGCATAGAAATGCGGCGGGCAGTCCGGGTCCGGGAAGGGTGCCGCGTTGAAGGCGTGCGGCACAAACTGATTGATGCCGCGCACCAGCATATAGTCCGACAGCCACTTGCACAGGCGGTTGCCTTCGCCCCAGCCATAGGCACCGAACAGCTCACACATGGCACGGCCTTTCTTGGCAGGTCCAAGTGGGCCAGACTTGCCCCCAGCTTGCCCAACATATAGGTAAAAAACTCGCCGTCCCAGCCGGGGCTGTGCATGCCCTTGAACATTCCCTCATCCATACCGGGCAGCAGTTGCTGGATGACCACATCGATACCGGACATATCCTGATGCGCCATGGCGCGGTAGAAGTGCCCTGCACCATAGCCCAGACGAGCCGTGGCATTGTTGTCCTCGATGGTATGGCCGATGTGCTCGCAGTGGTGGGCATGGCACCAGGCCGCCAGAACACCATCAAAGTTGTCGCTGTACAGCTGGCTGACCAGATCCATATAGGTATACTGTGCCACATGAGCGCTCTCATCGCTGCTGTGCAGGAACAACAGCGGCAGCAACGCACGGATGTTCCCGGCAGCACGGTCTGTCAGAGCCGTTCCGGCCAGCTTTCCGGCCAGCTAGGTTCTCCATGCCACTCCGCAGCAGGTTCATGGCGCTGTTGTGGCCGATGGCGGCATCCTCCGCCCCGTGGATGTTGCCAAGCCGCGGCTCATCCGAGAAGAACCCGCACAGCGTTTTGCCAAACTCCTCCCCGAAGTGGGCATAGATCGGCTCATAGACGGTATCCAGCAGTACCTTGGTCGCCGCCGAATCCAGCGGGTTCAGATAGCCTTCCGTCTGTTTCTCGCCGCCCTTGTAGCTGACAGTGATGACGTTCAGAGTCCACTGTCCATCCGGCAGGTCAAAATCCACGGCCACGCAGGGACCTTCCTTGGGGTTGCCGGGCAGCGGCTGGCCCATGGAGGAAAGCATGATCTCCCCGTACGGGCATCTTCAAAAGTATAAACTTTGTCCGTCAAGTCGATGGTTGTGGTCGGGTCAATGGTTTCAAACGCGGTTTTGCGGCTCAGGGTCACAGCCAGGATTTTGTCACGCGGGTCGCGGAGGGCATACTTGAGAACAGCGGTCATGTTCTCCATCGGGCCGGCATAATCCAGCGTTTTGCAGCAGAGAAACTTTTTGCACAGCTCCGGGTGCTCCCGCTTGACCGCACCATCCGCAAAACCGGTGGGAAAGTGGCTGTCATCCAGGATCCACATCTCCATACCCGTGCGCTTTGCTTCGTCCAGCAGCAGGGCCAGATCCCGGAACCAGCCCGGACCGTTGAAATCCTTGTGCGGACGGGCTTCCACACAGAAGCCGCCGATGCCGCTTTCGCGGATCTTCTGCACCTCGCGGCGCAGTTCTTCTTCACTCTCTACGCCATGCACCCACAAAAAGGGATACAGGGCATTGGGGGTCTGTCCATGCAGGACATCACAAACGCTTTTCATGCTCGGGTCCTTTCCTTCCGTTTCACTCACTCTGAACATAGCACAGCACCCGTCCCTTTTGCAAGAGGCAGGTGCCATGCGGGAAATATTACGCTTTTTCGTCCGCGCTGGTCACAGCATAACTGCCGATTGCAGAAACCACAAACGCAATGGCTGCGCAGATCAGGAAGCCCCAGAAGCTGATATCCAGACCTGCGGGGTTGATCATGGACGGGATACGGAAGATGCCGTCACCGCCCCAAGTGTAGAACTTGATGCCCAGGATACCACCGATGACACCGGCAACGCCGCCACCCACGAAGGCGCAGATAAACCGCTTGAAGTTGGTCAGGGCCACGGTATAGATGACCGGCTCGGTGATGCCGCACAGCGCAGAAGCCATGGTGCCGAATGTCGTTGCGCGGGTCTCACCATCCTTCACCTTGAGTGCGTAGCCAGAGCCACACCAGCCAGTGCCCAGACGGTCAGGCCCAAGATGGCGTTGACCGGGCAGTAACCCAGGGTGGTAAGGTTGTTGAGGATGATGGGGAGCATGGCTGAATGGACACCCATCATGACGAACAGCTGCCAGAACGCGCCCAGAACACCGCCGCAGACCACAGGCACCGCATTGTACAGCGCGTTGACACCGGTAGCCAGAGCATTGGAAACGCCTGCCATGACCGGGCCGACCACCAGCAGGGTGAGCGGCAGCGTGATGACCAGCACCACAGTCGGCACGAACATCAATTGCAGCATCTGCGGGATGATCTTTTTCGCAGCCTTTTCGATCCAGCTTGCCACAAAGACGGCCAGCAGGATGGGCAGCATGGTCTGGGAGTAATCCAGCATCGTGACCTTGAGGCCGAAGAAGGTAAGCGTTTCCTCCGCGCCCACGAAAGCAGCCAGCTTCGGGTACAGCATCGCTGCGCCGATGACAGCAGCGGTATAAGGATTCATGCCAAAGACCTTGCCGGCCGAGAAACCGACGATGATGGGCATAAAGTACATCAGCGCATCGGCCGCTGCATACAGGATCAGGTAAATGCCGTTGTCACTGGTGAGCACACCGAAGGTGGTCAGGATGGTCAGAACGCCCTTGATGATACCACCGGCGGCCATGGGTGCGATCATGGGCAGGATGCAGCCGGAAATGGCCTTGAAGAACTTGTTGAAGAAGCTGTCCTTCTTGACCACACGCATGCTTTCGGCCTTGGCCTTGCCGGCAGCCATGGCATCCTCCGTCAGGCCCAGCTTTGCCTTGACGACGGGGCACAGGTCAGAGACATAAGTACCGATGGGGATCTGGTACTGTCCTGCACCGTGCACAACGCTCATCACGCCTTTGATTTTTTTGACCTCGTCATCCTTGACGATGCTCTCGTCTGCCAGCACAAAGCGCAGACGGGTCATGCAGTTCGTCACACTGACAATGTTCTCTTTGCCGCCGACTGCCGCGATCAGCTCATCGGCAAATTGATCGTAGTCTTTTCTTGCCATGATCTTGTTCTCCTTCTCTTTGACATCTTCCAAAATACGCACAAAAACTTGACACAGCTGGCATTTCATTGTATGCTTGTGTCCAAATCGTACCTGTATTGTACCGTATCCGGCACGGTGTCACAATCTCAAAAGCAAACTCCGGTGCTGACAAAATCAAACTTTTCGTCGAACGATACTGGCAAAGTTTAAGACACTCACTGACAAAATCAAACCTTTTGGGAGGTATCTGCCATGCTGGCGCGTGAGGCATTCCGGGAAATGCTCTTTCCCCTCAGTGAAAAAGAACTGCACTACCGGGAGCACCCGGAGGATTCTCTGATCTATTTCAAAAATTTCCGGTATGAGGGCGAAGCGACTGTTGTGACGGGTGCGGACAACAGCGATGAGATCCTGTTTTTTCCGTCCCCTAAAAAACAGGCGGCCTCCAATCTGCATGGTGTGATCTCCCCAAAAATTGCGCCCCGCGTGCTGGAGGGAGGCAATCTGGCCTTTAACAAGCAGACCCGTTTTGGCATGGTGCCGCTGCACCGCCACAACTACATTGAAATGAACTATGTGTACTCCGGCACCTGCGTGCAAGAGATCAACGGCCAGACGGTTGAGATGTACACCGGCGATGTGACCATTCTGGACCGGGATGTGGTGCACCGGGTGTTGCCCACCGGCGAAAACGACATCCTGCTCAACTGCCTGATGGGGCAGAATTATTTCAAGGCAAGCTTCATCGAGCGGCTTGCCGCCAGTGGAGCGGTGCCGCGGTTTCTTTCCAATGCGCTGAACGAGCGCAACGATCACGACCATTATCTGCTGTTTCATACGGAGCGGTCGTATATTTTCCGGGATCTGTTTGAGTGTGTGTTCTGCGAATATCTGGACCCTACCACCTGCACGGCGGGTGCGGTGGAGAATTATATGAGCCTGATCTTCATCGAGCTGGCACGCTGCTATCAGGCAATCAGGAACACGAATACCACAAATCCAACAAGAACTATCTCACCGAAGTGCTGCAATACATGGATGACCACTGCATCGACTGCACACTGGAAAGCACTGCAGCGCATTTTGGCTTCCACCCCAATTACCTTTCTCGCATGGTCAAGGAGGGCACCGGCAGTGCCTTCAAGGATCTGGTATCGGATGGGCGGCTGTCCCGCGCCGCCTTCCTGCTGTTGACCACCGAAGCACCTATTAGTCAGATCGCCAACCAGTGTGGCTATTCCAACCAGAACTTCTTTTATAAAAAGTTTCAGGTGCGCTACGCTGTACGCCAGCTGTATATCGTGCCACTGGCGGTGCCCTGGCAGAAGATATACGTTGAAAAGCAGAACAGTTTTTTATCCGAAACATAGACTTGAAATTTCAGTATGAATGGGTAAAAACTTATGGAAGTGTCCGCTATGCTGAAAGCTTCCAATTTTTTTTTATAAGTCCTACTATTTATTTGCTTTACCACAATAAAATACTCAAAACCATCTTGACGCACCTTGCAAACCATGATACCCTTTGTCACAAATC
>ENA-OQAZ01000725-OQAZ01000725.1-human-gut-metagenome-genome-assembly--contig:-NODE-725-length-17784-cov-5.568556_pt1 | contig 17784 bp, 18 predicted proteins | sample MGYA00242737_ERZ504531 | MGnify/ENA primary metagenome ERZ504531 (study PRJEB26092, sample SAMD00036244) | human gut metagenome | host: Homo sapiens | study: EMG produced TPA metagenomics assembly of... | reverse complement strand
ATGCTCATACACAAAGTACTTTGTGCCAGAAATATATAAGCCGTTCAAACAAAGATTTGTCCATTCCTATTTCAAAAAAGCTCCTAAGCATACTCATATTGAGTGTCTTTCCAAAAACGCCTTGGACGTGTAAAAAGAGTCACCTTTCCCCATCCCTGTAAAAGCTGTTCTATAAGCCTTGTCTTGTCAATATAATAGAACCCCAGTTTACGAATTTCCTCAAAATTTTCAATTCCAACCGGTAACTTCAAAGTATTTGCCATAAAAGCCTCCAAAAAAATAATCCGCTATACTTAATACTAGTATAGCGGAATGCCATGTAAAATACAATATTTATGATTCCTTATCTTGTCCAAATTCAGCTCTCATTTCTGTCCAGCAACTGTTTATTTCATTGCCACAATAAAGAATATAAAAATTTAACGGTGCCAGGCACCACCACTGGCACCACCACTGCATCTACATATTTTGTAATTTTCTTACAATAAACAATTGAAAATATTACTTATAAGTAATATAATATAGTTATCTTTAGAGAGAGGAGAATATAAAATGTGGAGTTAGAAAAAATTAGTATTTCGGGAATAAGTGATGTCTATGCTGTTTCAGCTATTAAAAAAGAATTTAAAAAGGCTGTAAATCAGCCATGGAAGAATTCTGAACCCTATCCAGAATATCAAAAAAAATTACTCGCTGATCTGGCAGTATTAGATATAGAAAAAGAAAAAGCTATCGATTTAGCAGCATTTGAAAAATTAACCAACGAAAAAGATTTATATAGTATACATAGACCGAACTCAAGAAAAAATGTACGAATTATCTATACCATTATAGATAGAAAGATAATAATTTTATTAACGGTATTTTTAGAGAAAAACAAAAGTGATTATCAAAATGCAATTTCAGTTGCCAAAAATCGACTCAAACAGCTTCAAGAATAATGTATAATCATACATAAAAGATACTATAGAAGAACAGAGGAATGAAACATGAGCATATACGACAAAATATCAAACGCACAGGAAACAACATGGCTTACTGATGGAATCGCAGAAGCAGAAGCAAAATCAATTATAGAATTAGCAAAAATATCAGCAAAAATCGAAAGGCGCCGCCTAGAATTAAATATGACACAAAAAGAATTTGCAGCATATATGAATGTATCACAAGGTATGGTATCACGTTGGGAAAGCAGAGAATACAATTTCACAATAAAAACTCTAAATGAAATTTGTCAAAAGCTTAATCTGCATCTTCAACTTGATTTAACCCCCGTTATTGGCAAGCAAAATTATACTGTTCTAAAATGGAATAGCGAATCCACTCAAAATAACAAGCAAAATAATTGGGTTAAATACATAAAAGATAAGGAGGCTATTGCATAATGGAACTGAATTTAATAGCTACAGGAATCGAATTACTAGGTGCTTCCGTTGCAAAACTTACCGTAGACAACACCATTGTCGATATAGAAAATGATGCCCAACGCAGCTTTGGAATGACTATAAATGAACCTCAATTCCAAAACATTGAAAAAACAAAAGAAATATTTTCACAAATGACAATTGACTTCGATATAATTATAAATCAATCTGATAATGATAATTGTAATATACATTTTACCATTACCGGAGCATTTCTTTCAAAAGGTAAAATATCAGAGGAAGACTTCAAACAGTTAGTTGCTATAAATGGAGCATCTGCACTTATTGGCATAGCTCGAGGCAAAATAGAATCTCTTTCTTCGTCAATTTTTAACAATGGAAAAATCGTCATTCCATTTGTAAATGTTATAGATTATTATAAAGCCACTATTTCATCATAATATAGGACGTACTAAAATGTTCTAGTGACATTATTACTGTTCTTCCAGGCGATGAAAAAAATGGCACAAAGGATATTAAAATACGTGTTATTGAAGTCATTCTTGATAATGGAACTAAGGAATATCTTGCAACAAATCTGTTTGACTCGACAATTACCCAGTCAATGTTTCAAGAACTATACTTTTATCGCTGGCCTGTAGAATTAAAATACAAAGAATTAAAAAGCAAACTTGCAATTGAAGAGTTTTCCGGTGCTACTACAACCTCTGTATTAGTGCGTCATTTTCTCAATCCGCTTATGAATTCCATCGCTAATTTTTTCCCACTTAATGCCTGGAAGCTGAATATTATACTTTCTAGCCCAACAACTATTGTACAGCAAATTCACATAATCATTTAACTCCAATGTGCCAGTATATGCTTCTTCCAAAAGTGCTGGCTAAGAGCAAGCATTTTGAGCCAACCGCTCACGTGCAGGATCTCGCAGAGTATGCTTCTCCTATCGTTTCGTGCGGTAATCAGACCGGTGAGGGCTGGTTCTTGACAGGTGAGATGCTTGAGCTCATCAATGAGGGCGTCACAAACATCATCTGTGCACAGCCATTTGCCTGCTTACCGAACCATATTGTGGGTAAGGGAGTTATAAAGAGAATCCGACATGATCATCCGGATGCCAATATCGTGGCTATCGATTATGATCCGGGTGCTTCCGAGGTGAACCAGCTGAACCGTATTAAGCTGATGCTTTCTACGGCACAGAAGAAGCTTAAGAAATAAAAAATTCGCCCATGCGTCCATGCATGGGCGTTGTTGGTTTTCGTATGCAATTCTACAGACTCTAAGCAGCTTCGTATATGCGGTCAAGGGCAAAAGCCCCGCTGCGCCGGGTTCTGTCTTTGATAACTTTCTACTTTAATATGTGCATATGTTGCTCGTTGCACTCGCTTATATGCTTGCTAGCTAGGACAGATGCTTCAAAATCTCATCATATTGGGTATACATCTTCTGCACTTCATTTTCCAGTGTATAGTAGTGCATGATATATGGCACCAACAGCACTAAGAATAACAGTGTAAGTACAAGAAGCATTGGGTTGCTTATCATGATGGATGCAATTATTGACATCATGGTGAGTATGGCAAAGGTTACTGTCACTATGAGGTGCACGAGGCGCTCATGCTGGAAGAAGGCTATTTGTGTCAGGTGTTCCTGCAGTATTTTCTTCCACTCTTCTTTTGATATCTTATCCGGATTGGCAAGCAGATTGTCAATCTTAAGTCTATAATTAATTATTCGTTTTTTCATTTTATTTTCGACCTTCTTTTATCAATCAGACGGCAGTTTTTAATTAAGCTTGGATTTAATTTCTTCCATCCTTGTATCATCCAGCTTATAAAATCTCTTAAATACAAATATGCCCACGATGAGCAGGATAACAGACGGAATCGTCATCCACATACGAAGAGCATTAAGTGTATCCTGTGTCTGTACTGCAGCCGCGGTATCCAGATGTATCCAGTCAACCACCAGCCCAGCCAGAAATACCGCTACACCGGATGCGAGCTTTACCGTAAATGTCTGCATTGAGAAAATGACCGACTCCTCTCTCGTGCCATTCATCACCTCACCATAATCAACAGAATCTGAAAGAAATATAGTCATGATAACATTGAGCATACCATAGCCCAGATAAATCAAAATACCCGGCAGGCAGAGTATGTACCAGCTCTGCGGTGTGTAAAGCTTTGCAAATGCCATGATAAGTATCACCGCAAAGCCTGCTATCTGAATAATAAATCCTGATATAAAAAGCCGGCTTTTGCTGAATCTCTTGCGAAGCAGCGGTATAACCATCATGACAAGCACCTGTGCTGCAAAAGCAACTGCAGCAAATATGGAATATGCACCCTCGTTTCCCACATCAAACCGGAAGAAATAAAGCACCAGGTTGCCACAGATATTGAGTGATGTATACACGAGAATGATTGATACTACAACAGTCATGGCCTGATCGTTCTTAAATAAAGCTTTAAACATATCAGATATCTTTCCCGGCTTCTCATCACAGGCAACCGGTCTTTCAGGCACACATGCCACGCATACAAGCTCAGAAATCACAAATACTACCGCTATAATAAGTGCCCACCACTTAAATCCAATCCTGTAGTCAGCCATAGAGCTTCCTGCACCAAGAATCGGCACCACTGTCATCGTAAGCACCGTAGGGATAGCAGCTCCAATGCCAGAGCATGTCCTCGCAAGCGATGTAAGCTGCTCCCTGTCGCTGCCCGGCTCAGTGATTGCGGGAATCATAGACCAGAACGGAATATCCATAAGCGTATATGTGATGCCCCATGCAAAGTAAAACACCGTAAGCCACACTCTCTGCGCTGAATCACCCATAGACTCAGGAGTGGCATATAAAGCATAGATGGTCACGGCATTGAGCACCGTGCCGGCAAAAATCCAAGGCCTGAACCTGCCCCACCCGGTACGTGTCTTTGCTACGATAATGCCCATCACCGGGTCATTAAATGCATCGAAAATCCTCGCCGCCATCATCACCGTACCAATAAACACACTGCTCATCCCAAGCACTACATTGTAGTAGTAGAGCAAATACGATGAAATAAGCATATACACAATATCTTTTCCAAATGCACCAAATCCAAATGCGCACTTTTGTCCTGTTTTAAGCTTCATAGAAATACCTCCAAAAAATAATCCGCTATACTTAATACTAGTATAGCGGATTGCCATGTAAAATACAATTTAAATCATTGTATTGCCACAATAAAGATTACATTTGTCATAGAATTTCTTTGTACCTACAGCTTCTCACCAACCACCCTGCACCGCTTCCTGCAAAAAGCAATGCCATAGGCTAAAATATCACACCTGCCCTCATCCCGCAGAGCCTCATCATAGCGCTTATTCTTAATCTGTGCCATAGCAGTCTCGCACGCTGCGTCAAGCTCCTTCATCTCCTTAGCATACTTCACCTCTATAACAATTCCCGCATCCGGATCCTCCGGCATGATTAAAATATCGCTAAAACCATCTCCCGACTCACGATTTGACTTAATAAGCCAGTCCGGATTGCTTCCTCGAAGCAGACCCAGAAGCAGGCCATGATAGAAATTCTCCTTCATATCATCAGGAGCCTTGGTATCGAGTATGCTAATCATGCGGCCCATCACGATATTAAGCTGCCTGGCAATCTGTTTCTCATCTTTATCCAAAATTGCTTTGGATAAAAGCTTCATGGTGTCATCATCTTTTGTAACTACAGCCTTGAACCACTCCTGAATCTGGAGAATAAATACTTCACGCACCTCTTTATTCGGAATCACAAGCTTATAGGCATAGCTCTCACTGTCAGGCACCTTCACCTCTCCGATTTTGGTGAGATACCCTGTGGTAAAGAGTACACTCCACAGATTGTCAATAGTATTGTCAATCTCATCATAGGTCAGGTCAAGCCGAAGCTGCTTCTCTACAAACCCACCTGCCACAAGCTTCTCAATCTCATCCCTTGTGGTCTGGTCAGCCCTGTCCACAAAGCGCTTCACCATGTCATTTCCACTACTGTTAATCCAGAACGCACTCGGTCTGGCTGACAGATCCGAAACAAGCTTCTTGGCAAAATTTATCACATCCCATGGACAATATATATCTGCATTACCGAAATGATATCCATCATACCATTCCTTTGCATCCGGATACCTCTCGCTCCTGTCATAGTCTAAAAGCAGCTTCATAACTTCATCATCAGTGAAACCAAACTGCTCATCATGGTCGATATCCACAATAGAATTGATTTCAAAATTATTGAGCCCTGTAAAAATACTCTCCTTTGACACCCTAAGGCAGCCTGTAAGCACAGCAAACTGTAAAAACTCATTGGTCTTGAGCGCCTGCCCGAAAAGCCCCCTGATGAGAGAAACCATCTCCTTGTAGTAGCCATTCTGAAAAGCCTTGTCGAGCGGAACATCATACTCATCTATGAGAATAACCACTTTCTGACCATAGTGCTTATACAATAGCTGTGAAAGAAGCTGTAATGACGATATAAGCTTATCTTTACTAAAAACAAAACTGCCGTCCTCTATAATAGTCAATCCCTTATACTGTTCTCTCTCAAGCATCGTAAGCTTATCACTGTCAGCCAGAAAAGAGACTCTGCTTATTTCTTTGCCAATAACTCTTACAAGAGCATCAAAAGCCTCGTCATACGTCAATCCCTCCACACCCTTGAATGAAAGAAATATGACAGGATACTTACCCATATGCTCATCACAAAGCTCTTTATTGCCTGAAATATATAAGCCATCAAACAAGGTCTTATCTGTGCCTATCTCAAAAAAGCTTTTTAGCATACTCATATTGAGAGTCTTGCCGAAACGCCTAGGGCGTGTAAAAAGAGTGACCTTTCCCCAGCCCTGTAAAAGCTGCTCTATAAGCCTTGTCTTGTCAATATAATAGAAACCCAGTTTACGAATTTCCTCAAAATTTTCAATTCCAACCGGTAACTTCAACGTATTTGCCATAAAAGCCTCCAAAAAATAATCCGCTATACTTAATACTAGTATAGCGGAATGCCATGCAAAATACAATATTTATGATTCCTTATCTTGTCCAAATTCAGCTCTCATTTTGTCCGGCATCTGCTCATTTCATTGCTACAATAAAAATTACATTTCCGTTACCAGATGCACCTTTTAAGATGATATGATGCCCATCCTGAATGTACTGACATGTAGCAACTCTAAGAATCTCACCTTTTGCACTTACTGCCATGTGATTTTCTGCACCTTTGGATTTGGATATTCTAACTGTTGTAATAATCTTGCAATTCTTTTATATGATCCACTTCCTTCGGATAGCAGGCGTTGAGAAAAACATCCAGCGAAACCATCTTCGTGAATAATCCTCTCTTATTCCCAGCAAACTTATAATCAGCCACATAATAATTATCAATTCCAGATTCCACAATATCATGTTCGAGCATATAGAGACCACCATCAAAAGTATCCTCATTAATCTGATAAAGTAATTCTAATTCGCAATCCGGGCTTCCATCGAAGTCTCCTTCATCCTCATTCCACTCTAAACTACCTTGCGTACACTTCACCACACTATTATGCTGTACTCCAGCTTTTAAATCTCCGGCAACCCAAAAGCCTCGTTCTTCTTACTGCAGTTGCTATAATACTCTATTCCCATTCCGTGGTAGTGCCCATCCTGTACATAGCCTTTATATATTTTCGTACTTTTACATCCTGCTTTCAATCCATAGTTGTGATATGTATCGCAATCTATGTCAAACACGCCGTAAGCAATCAGTTCCTTGTAATCATAAATAGCGACATACTGATTATCAGGATTCACTTCTGGCCATTTGATTTTTGTTGCATTCCTTATATCTTCTACTTTAGAGAACATTTTTTTGAAGTCTTCATCTTCGTATACATTATAGGTTTCCGTAACATCAATTCTATCCTGATCTAATTCGCCCTCAACCAGCTCAAATAGAATTCGATCCCATACATCTAAAATCTGATGCACATTATCATCATATTCCTTTTCCGTCCCATATACTCCCAATGCTTGTAACAAATCATATACTTCACGATCTAATAACTGAAAAATATCACCACAGGCTTTATGTCGCCACTGAAATTCACTTCCCATAATTGGTTTAATCCAATCTCTAAATAAAAATTCTCGTTCTTCTTCTGCGGTATATGTTGAAACCCCATCTTCATCCGATATTTCCTTTTGCACGGTTTCGACAATTTGCCACAATATTTTTAACTGACGATTTGTCAATACCAATGCCATTGTCTCCTCGTAACGGTTCAAATACTCACGCACCCGATTTGCAACTCCCACTTCACGCTCACCCACATCTGTCATGAGCCATCGAATTGCCTCTACTACGACTGCACCCATCAGTTTCTTTGCTATGTTTTTTTGCGTCTTTTCGTTTTGCTCCGCATCGTTTTTACCCTTATTGTAGATATACAAAGCAATGAATATGGTCGCTGCCAACGTAAAAATGGATACTATAACTGCAATCAGCGATAATAATTCTCCTCTCTGTTTCCTTGTAGTGTGATAATACATATCAAGCGTTATCCCAAGCGCCACAGCAGTCATTACACCAATCACCCAATACCATTTATTCTTCCGCATCTATACCTCCTTGCAAAATTTTTCTCGTCTTCTCCGTCGATACTCCGCATCTTCTTTCTTATGATGAATGTTTATGATTCCTTATCTTGTCCATCACCTGACCTCTTGATTGTCCAGCCATAGACCATTATACTGTCCTTATTAAGAGAAAAGGACAGCATATTTTTATCAGAGAGCAGTGAATTTCTTTGTACCTACAGCTTCTCACCAGCCACCCTGCACCGCTTCCTGCAAAAAGCAATGCCATAGGCTAAAATATCACACCGGTCCTCATCCCGCAGAGCCTCATCATAGCGCTTATTCTTAATCTGTGCCATCGCAGCCTCGCACGCTGCGTCAAGCTCCTTCATCTCCTTAGTATACTTCACCTCTATAACGATTCCCGCATCCGGATCCTCCGGCTCAATCAAAATATCACTAAAGCCATCTCCTGACTCACGATTGGACTTAATCAGCCAGTCCGGATTGCTGCCACGCAGTAGACCGAGAAGTAAGCCGTGATAGAAATTCTCCTTCATATCATCAGGCGCCTTTGTATCGAGTATACTTATCATGCGGCTCATCACGATGTTTAGCTGCCTGGCAATCTGTTTCTCATCTTTATCCAGAATTGCCCTTGATAAAAGCTTCATAGTATCATCATCTTTTGCAACAACAGCCTTGAACCACTCCTGAATTTGGAGAATAAACACCTCACGCACCTCTTTATTAGGAATCACAAGCTTATAGGCATAGCTCTCACTGTCAGGCACCTTGACCTCTCCGATTTTGGTGAGATAGCCTGTAGTAAAGAGCACACTCCACAGATTGTCAATCGTATTGTCAATCTCATCATAGGTCAGATCAAGCCGAAGCTGCTTCTCCACAAATCCACCTGCCACGAGCTTCTCAATCTCATCTCTCGTGGTCTGATCAGCCTTGTCCACAAAGCGCTTCACCATATCATTGCCACTGCTGTTAATCCAGAACGCACTCGGTCTGGCTGACGGATCTGAAACAAGCTTCTTGGCAAAATTTATCACATCCCATGGACAATAAATATCCGCATTACCAAAATGATAACCGTCATACCATTCCTTTACGTCCGGGTACCTCTCGCTCCTGTCATAATCAGAAAGAAGTTTCATGACCTCATCATCAGTAAAGCCAAACTGCTCATCATGGTCAATATCCACAATAGAATTGATTTCAAAGTTATTGAGCCCTGTAAAAATGCTCTCCTTTGACACGCGAAGGCAGCCCGTGAGCACCGCAAACTGTAAAAACTCATTGGTCTTGAGCGCCTGCCCGAAAAGCCCCCTGATGAGAGAAACCATCTCCTTGTAGTAGCCATTCTGAAAAGCTTTATCGAGTGGCACATCATACTCATCTATGAGAATAACTACTTTCTGACCATAGTGCTTATACAACAGCTTTGAAAGCATTCGTATACTATCCTCAATATTGTCATCCTGCCCATGAAGCATCTTTGTAAACAGTATTCTATCCTCATCAGTCAATACATCACTGGTCTTCAAATAGTAATGTCTGTCAAGCTCATCCTTTAAAATAGCACACAGCATACGTCTTGCCGTAGTAAAGTCTAAACCATCCACACCCTTGAATGAAAGAAATATGACAGGATACTTACCCATATGCTCATCACAAAGTACTTTGTTGCCAGAAATATATAAGCCGTCAAACAAAGATTTGTCCATTCCTATTTCAAAAAAGCTCCTAAGCATACTCATATTGAGTGTCTTTCCAAAACGCCTTGGACGTGTAAAAAGAGTCACCTTTCCCCATCCCTGTAAAAGCTGTTCTATAAGCCTTGTCTTGTCAATATAATAGAAACCCAGTTTACGAATTTCCTCAAAATTTTCAATTCCAACCGGTAACTTCAAAGTATTTGCCATAAAAGCCTCCCAAAAAATAATCCGCTATACTTAATACTAGTATAGCGGAATGCCATGTAAAATACAATATTTATGATTCCTTATCTTGTCCAAATTCAGCTCTCATTTCTGTCCAGCAACTGCTGATTTCATTGCCACAATAAAGAGTCATATTGTGTTCACAGTACCTGACCCCAATGTGTTTTATATTTTATTGTTTTCTGTATCGGGTTATCTTTCTCCAGTTTTCCGGGAAACCCATTTTTTCATATAATTCCTGTTCTGATATACTGTCATGTTTCTTAAGGTATTTATCAATCAGTGCTTTAAGTTCTTTTATAAATTCCTTATACCAGCCATCGCTCAGCATATATCTTAAAGCAATCACAACTGAAAACAAATCATTTTTCCCGTTCACATATTGTGTACCTTTTTTAACAATCTTTAACTTCATATGTAACGGCAAATCCGGGATACTATCGGTAGTTCTATAAGTAAATAATCGCTCACCATGCGCACAGACATTTCTGAATTTTACCATTACAGCCAAAATAGAAATCATTTGACTTTCGTTAATACAAGAATAATTCCTGCTAACCTTAATCTGTATATCTTGCGGAAGCAACATGTACATTTTGGAAATATTTCCGAATGTCAAAGCATTTGTAAGTACCCATAACGGAACATTTCCATATTTTCTCTGTGCATGATTTATGTAATGATAATCTGTCGGTTTTGTAACATACCCTTCTAATATCTTTATTAAACGATCAATATCTCTTTGGTTTTTCTTGCCCACATAATTGTAATTTGATGTATCAAGATATTCTTTTTGGTTCTCACCATTCTTCTCTGTAAAATAGTAAGAGACTTGTGATTTTATTTCGTTTTCTACTTTGATAAGATATTTCAAAAACAACTGCCTTAAAGATTCATCAAAATAATATAACTCTACAATATCCTCAAATTTCGTTCCATCCTTATACTTCTTGGTTGTTGGATTTTTAAAGATATCCTTATACCCTCCAATTAATGAATAATAGCTTGTCTGCCTTAAAATCTCTTTAGCATATTCCTCATCATCAATTTGCAGATTTTTCTCATTCTTCAGTTTTTCTATTTGCTGATCATAACTCAAAAAAATCTTTGGCATACACAATATCTCCTTAAAGTAAAAAAGAGGAGCCCCCGCAGGTTCTCCCCCGGTCGCAGGCTCACAGGTTTCTGCAACGCGATCACTGTATTTATCTTACTCGACTTTGAACTTCATGTCAAGCAATTTCTACAGTTACTTATAGTATATGCCACAATTATTCAATCAATACACATATCTATATTTATACCAAGTCTACAGCCATCTAGACAGAGTTCTCTGCGCCCACAATTAGAGCATTTCACTTTTTTCCTTTCTCTAAAATCAATAAATTTTTCTCCCTGCCAAATTTCTCGTATTGTTTTACAACTCATTGACTCAGATATGTCTTTATCCCATATACCAAATGAACATGGATAACAGTTCATCCGGCTATCTATATACATTGAAAAGGTTGCAGCCTCACATGCATCTATACTAGCTACTGGAACAGCATCTGTCCACCGCAATAAAGCAGGTGTAAAGCATGTTGTTGATTTATACTTAAAACTGACCCGGGTCAATTTTACTTGACAATCAACAATAATAGGGCGGTATGAAAAATACCGCCTTTTTCTCCAACGGGGTTGTTACCAATTATTGGATTTTATTACATAAGAGCATTGTGCTCTCCATGATATCCTCATAGCTGATACCAGCCGCATACGGATATTTCTTCTGATAAGACTTCCAGAGTTGTATGTAACTGCGCGTCATCACTGACGGCAGCCATAATTTTAGGTGCTTCCTCTTTCAGATTTTCCGTGCTTCTTTTCTTGCAGGTTGCTTCAAATGCCTTATTCAGTACATCGGTATCAATATCCTGCTCGTAAATAGAAAGCAATGTCTTAATATCATAGAAGTCTCTCATTCTGGTATTTAAAAGACCTCTTGCAAGTACCGTCTGAAGTTTTTCAGCCAGAATTGTCTCCAGGTTATACGACCACAGGCTAATGGAGCGGTCATCCAAGAGCAATTTATATTTGTACTCGATTGCCCTTGATGTAATAACATCTCCTGTAGAAATATCTATCTTCATCGGTGTCACGAGTTTTCCCATAATGGCATTCATGGTAAACCGAATACTGGATACTCCATCTCGTCCATGATATTGGAAACTTCCTTGACCTCAAAGGTCACTCCATCATATAGATTCGCATGAGCGTTCTGGCATCTGCCTTGTTCTCCTTTGCCACATTCTTAATTCTTCCCTTAACCTGTTCTGGTGTCAGCTGCATTTTACAATAATACCCCCATATATCTGCGGATCACATTATCGACCCGAAATAGCTTTGCATATTCCATAAGTCGATTCAGATCTTTATCTTTTCTGGAAACATACGTCTTCAGAACTGAACTGAAATCCTGTGCTTCAATACTGCTCCGGCTTCTTATCAGGTCGCAAATGGTCCGTTCCAGATCATACATTGGAATCATATTCCCATCATTGTCCTTCACGATGATTTTTCCGACATCCAGTAATTCCTTTTTAACCGTATATACTTTACAACTTCCATCCGCTGTAAGCCGATGTGCATTGTAGCCGCTGTATATAGTAAGTGTATGGACAAAAGGTCCCCGGTCTGTCAGACATGATAATAAAAAGCTTCGTCATGTGAAAAAACAGCATTCGGGCATCTCTGATGAAGTACATACAGTTCATCTACCCAATCCGATCCCGTAGAATAAACACCACGGCCAACCTGCTCCAATCCGTTCTCTCGGACATATTTGTAAAACTTAAATTTTGAAATTCCAGATTTTCCCGCGATTCTCGCCGTAAGGTAATCATAATTTTGAACTAATCTTGTCATCTCATTCATGGAATCACCATCCTTCCGTGCTTATATTGTAATCGAAATAAGCACGGTAGTCAAGTAAAATCAAACGAGCGTGCTTATTTCATATTTAATATATGCACACTAGTCGAGTTTTATTCTGTCAAAATTTGTCAAATTTTTTTTAGCAAAATACTTCAAATTTTAATCACATTTTCATTCCTTGACTAACAAAAAAGCTCTAACTACATTACTCATAATTAATGCACTAGCTTAAGTTGCAATCTGCCGTATTTCTAAAAACTCATCCACATTTTCGCTCACATCTTTCCATTTCAATACAACATCTGCGCATGCATTTTTTTGGTAAAATTCCAGGGCAAGAGCGCATGCGGCTTCTCGGCTTAAGGTTTTATGAATCGCTGTTTTTTCGTCATCTTCTTTTGTGATGACAGTTTCTTCTAATAACTGATTCAGCTTCAGATTGATGAAGTCTATATTTTCAGAAGCAAGCAAATTCATTTTCGCTGCCTTTAGCAGGAATCGCATCAATGCAAGTTCGGTTTCAAAGTCCGCATGAAGCAGACGTATGGAAAAGATTTCACAGCTTTTTTTGATGAAGTGTAGCATGACAGAATTTTCATCCGGCATCTTTTTACTATGTGATATCCGATTTAATAGTTTATTTGCCAAATGAATGCTTTCGGCATTGCACGTCCAGAAATCATGTTCCAGTTTCTTGGAATCACAATCGTCTTGCGCATGAAGCTCCGATGCTGCGATTTCAAGAGCAACTGCGCTTCCGTAGACTTCTTTCACGGCCTGCTTCAGCTTCTGGTAAGCCTGTTCTTCTGGCTCACTCATCTGATAATATTCTTTTTCCCACATGGAAATGAGAAGTCTTAGGGCAAAGATACAACATTGACGAAGTCGCTCTTCAGCGCCAAAGGCACTGTGCTTCCAGTGAATCATTGCCTGGATCAATGTTTCTAATGTATTCATCCATTCTATGGTATTCAGATTTGTAAAATCAATGTCATCAATAGCCCAAAGTAATTCGGCATATTCTCCGCCACATCGACCGCTGAAGTGTGCCTTACTGCTGTCCTGCTTTATAAGTTCGCAAGTGTTTTCTATTATTGCTTTTAAACATACCGGATCATTCTCTTTCAGGCGATAGCGAATATAGACAGAGCGGAGGTCATTTTCCTTTTCTAATTGTTGGATCAAGTATTGTTTATCATTTTCGTCCATTTCTATTAACTGCCACAGTGTTATGAACCGATTCTTTGCACCTGAACGAATGAACTCATTCTCTGATTCAAGCTGCTGCTTTAGCTGTGGAAGAATATTGTAATACAAATCCGGTTCCATTTGATGTTTCTTCGTAGTAACGCTTATATCGTTTAACGGATCATGATATTTTGAAAATTGATCGGAAGCAACAGGAAAACGAAGTAACTTATGGATTCGTTCCCATTGCTGTTCTGGTGTATATGCGTGGACAACTCCTTTTAATAGCGAACCAAAACTCGGAAGCTCCGTCTGTCTGTTACTTAAGCATAACTTCAGAAGCAAATCCAGCAATTCATCCAATACTCTAACCGAACATTTATAGGTAAAGCGGAAAAGAATTTCTGGTAAAACTTTAGCAGCCTGTTCATAAACAGATTTTGGAACCCAGAGATTGTCTCCTTTTAACTGTTCAATCACACTTTCAAATATGTATAGATAATCATGGGCGTCCTCGTCTGCCTGTTGCTGCGTAAGTAGTGCCAGATCTGCTCTTCCAAATAGATAATCAATATATTTGGTCTCTTGTGAAATAAGCATCTGCACCAGACACCAGTATGGATAATAACGATATAACCGTTTGATAGAGCCCTCAAAACCTCCGGCACAGGTAACATTTCCTATCCTAAATGTATGGCCTGTCTGTTCAAAAAATCTCCAATATTCCATAGAAGTATAAATATCGGTATTATCACGACCATAATGCATGGAATAAGTTTTACTAAGGTTATATTGATATTTTATCGTCTGTGGCGGTGTGATATGTTGTTCTGCTTTTAAGTGCCAGTCATATTTACTATTTTCATCCCACCAGGAAACAGCATTTGCTTGATGAATACATTTTTCGAGGTTTGCGCTATTGCCATATTTCATGCTATCTGCCTGATGAATGAAATTCACCAGCGATACGCAGCTTTCTTCTATGGACGCAAGATAAACATTTTGTCCATCCTTCATCAGCTGTTTCCGCACGGTGATCAGATCTTTCATCAACAGATCGATCGCCTTTTCATTTTCTCCGATAGTAGAGTACAGATAGGCTTTGATGATCGGCCAGTAGACATCGCCTTCTGAAATATTCCATTTTTCCAGGTGTTCTTCCAGGTCTTTTGCTTCAAAACGAAACAGATGCAATCGACATTCTTCTGCGCAAAGGAATTGCCGATCCTCATAATTTAACTGTTCCTTATGAATCGATTTCTTACATGCCTCCACTTGTTCCCAATTACCAAGCTCCCTGTAGGTACGAAGTAAATGAAGATAGATTGTCTGTATTTTGATCCGAATTTCTTTCGTTACTTCCGGTTCCAGTTGACCTGCTTCCAATAGACTCCAAAAGCATTCTGCTGTTTGCGATAAAATAGGACGTCCTGCAATATTTAAAAACTTCACGTACTCATACATATAATCAACCTGGGTAGGATATGAAAGTTTATCAATTTTTCCAAGGGGGTCAAAGTGATCAATCATATAGCTGGTTTTACTCTTCAAATCCCATGGAAGGAAAATCCAACCTGGATAGCTCAAACATAACCGATGCATTTGTTCAATATTGGATTCAAAAGTGGAATCTTTACATTCCTCGCCAAAATCGAACCAACTTAGCTTAGTTGTTTTTTTATCAACGCAAGCCTTTAAGCGAGCAAAAAAGGCATTCAGACGCTCCACAATGCTTTTGGATGGCCAAAGCTCCTGCAGATCGACTACAATAATATTTTTCTCAAAATAAAGCCGTTTCTGGCTTCTGCCACATGAGTAACCGCTATCATATAGATTTTCTGAGAACTGCTTTTGGACAGATGATCATGTATCCAGCCAATCCATCGGATGAAATTTGGGTCCTCACAGGAAAATCCAATCATGCAAAAAACATTTTCCAAAAGGGACTGCTGTACGGTATTCACCATAGGAGCGAATTTGACCGGATAAATCCGATAATCTTCTTCGGTGATAATAAACGGTCTATGAGAAGGAAAAGAACCATGCAGTTTCACGATTCTAGGCGCATTGCTGCTATTTACTAAATCTTCCTGACATACCACGACATTGTACCGGCGGTTTGTGATCTGATCAGCGGTACGTTCCAATAATGTGTCATAATTGGTTGTAAATACATCACACCATGGAAGTTCCATTAATTTTTTATATAGCCTGGATGGTACAAAATCCTCATCCGGAACTGCCTGCTTTAATATTTTTTCTAGTCCTGGCCGTCCAACCATAATCTCGACTTCTTCCGCCAGGCGCAGGGAACTACAGTAATTTTTACCCGGATACTCACTGTCACCATACAATTTCTCATAAAACAGATCCGAAAGTTGGTTCCAATTCAAAAATTCACGACCGGCAGTGCTGATTTTTTCTGCGTTTTTAGAAAAACCAGCTCCGACCATAACCGCAGCATGATCATCCGCCAGTGCCTGTCCGATTTCTAAAATATATTGTTCTTCTGTATACATAAATTTTGCAGACCACCTTTTTTCGATACACGTTCTATCAATATTATCTATCATTGATTTTACCATCCGAAAATTTAAATAGCAAGGAAATGTCTCTGGACCCAGCTCCTATTTTACCTTACAATGTTTATTGTAAAATATAATTACCCTCACGAAAGACCCTAAAACCAGCCCCTATCGAAGATCCCTAAAAAACTATGCTTTTTTTAATGCCTGACCCCAAAATGTGTGGAGCGTTTACGGTCGAATAAAGAAAACGGTGTAAAATAACCTCACTAGACACCAATCCAGTGAGGTCATATAATTACGCTTTCTGTTTAGGTACAAACTCAATCTTAAGAGCCATTCCCATACCATCCGCTAATCTTTTAAGCAAATTAACAGAAGGGTTTCGTGTTCCATTCTCAAGCTTGCTGATATCAGCCTGATTAATACCAGTGCGTTCAGCCAGTTCCTTCTGTGTCATATTCTGAGAAGTACGAGCATCCACAATAGCTCTTATAACATCCATCTCAGGCTGAATAGCTTCATATTCTTTTCTGAACTCATCATCTTTTAACTGCTTAGAAAGCATATCATCAAATGTTCTCATCCTACATCACCCTTTCTATGAAATCCTTTCTTCTATCCTTTGCAATCTGAATCTCCTCTTTAGGAGTTTTCTGTGTTTTTTTAACAAACCCATTCGTCAATATTATTTTTCTCTCATAATAGAAAAAATATAAGACTCTGGTAATATCACTTCCAAATTTACAACGCAATTCAAATATTCCGTCATCCAGATGTTTACTATAAGGTTCTCTAAGCATATTTCCATTTTCTTGTAATATACCGAGCAATCCAAATATTTTAGCTCGCATCTTAGGATTAACAGAATCAAGAAATTCCTCTACCGGAACCTCACCATTTTCCTTTTCATATGCTATCAGTTTAAATTCTGTCATATAATCTCCTTTGTAAATATTATATGGTATATATGCCATAATGTCAATTATTTGTTACTGAATTACTGTTTGTGAACTTCCAGAAACCCTAAATCCAGCCTATATCCATTCATCGGCATTCCTATAATTTCCCCGAGCCATAATATGATAGATTGGGGTTTGAAGTTTATGATTCAGAGAAAGTGAACACCTGGAGAGACTTTTTTGAAAATCTTAAAAGTCGCGGTTTGCGCGGTGTAGATATTGTAATATCTGACGCACACGCGGGGCTTGTTGAAGC
>ENA-OQAZ01000724-OQAZ01000724.1-human-gut-metagenome-genome-assembly--contig:-NODE-724-length-17790-cov-4.953858_pt1 | contig 17790 bp, 35 predicted proteins | sample MGYA00242737_ERZ504531 | MGnify/ENA primary metagenome ERZ504531 (study PRJEB26092, sample SAMD00036244) | human gut metagenome | host: Homo sapiens | study: EMG produced TPA metagenomics assembly of... | reverse complement strand
TAACGAGAATGAGAAATAGTATAACTTCCATTTGTATGTTATGTATAAATCTAAACTTGTATTTTGCAACAGCCTCTTGCTGTTATAAGTTAATTTCTGCCGGAGATTTTGATTTAATGATTTGATTTATAAAACTGGCAATGATACAATTAGCGTAATTTGAAAGAAAGCAGAGAAAATATGAGTGAAAAGTTACTGATTGTTGAAGATGACAAAAAATTAAATGATGGAATCCGTCTGGCTTTAAAGAATGATGCTTATTTCTTTTATCAGTGCAGAACTTTGCAGGAGGCTAGAGAGATCTTGAAAAAGGAAGATATCACATTGGTTTTGTTAGATGTGAACTTGCCGGATGGGAATGGGATTGATTTTGTAAGAGAAATAAGGAAAAACAGTCAGGTGCCGATTATTCTGCTTACAGTAAATAACATGGAAGTGGATATTGTAACAGGATTGGAAGCTGGGGCAAATGATTATATTACGAAACCGTTTAGCTTGATGGTTTTGCGTGCAAGAGTGTCTGTGCAGCTTAGAAATAAAGAGGCAGCAGCTAAAAATTCTATGGAGCTTGATGGATTTGAGTTCTATTTCGATAAAATGGAATTTTTCAAAGATGGAGAACCTATTGAACTTAGTAAGACAGAACAAAAGCTCCTTAGAGTGCTGTGTGAAAACAGAGGAAAAGTATTGAAACGGGAATATCTGATTGACGAGGTATGGCAGGGAGATACAGAGTTTGTGGATGCTCATGCTCTGACTGTTGCAGTCAAACGCCTCAGAGACAAATTAGAAGATGATACGCAGAAGCCTGAATATGTCAAGACGGTTTATGGAATTGGTTATACATGGGCGGTGAACGGATGATAGAAACAATTATGTTGATTGTAGTTATATTTGTCCTGAGCGGAGTTTTTTGGTACAGCTTTTTTTATCAGAAAGAAAAAAAACTTTTGAACCGGCTGCAGCGAATGCTAGATTGTGCAATAGATGGAGAATTGGAACGGACAGAAATATCAGAAGAAAAGTATTCTGCTCTTGAAAACAGCATGAAACAATATATAGACAGTAGCTTTCTGGCAGGAAAAAATCAACAGGAACAGAAAGAAGTGATACAAAAACTTATTTCAGATATTGCGCATCAGACACTAACTCCTATTTCAAATCTGAAAATCTATGGAGAAATACTCTCTGAAGTGAGTAATGAGAATCAGGAGGAGATAGCTACCATTTTAGAGCAAACAGAGAAATTAGATTTTTTGATACAATCATTGGTCAAATTATCACGGATGGAGAGCGGAATTATAGCAGTACATCCGGAGGATACTGCTATTGCACAGATGTTTGCATCCGTACAGCAGCAGTTTAATATAAAAGCAATGGAGAAGGATATTTCCCTGAATCTATTTGACACGGATTTACATGCTATGTGTGATGCAAAATGGACTGTGGAAGCACTTGGAAATATAGTAGACAATGCGATTAAGTACACATCATGTGGGGAAAATGTTCAGATAAAAGCCGAGCAGTATTCTTTCTTTGTAAAGATCGATATCATTGATGATGGCATTGGAATAGAAAAAGAAGAAATACCAAAGATATTTGGAAGGTTTTATCGGAGTCTGTCAGTGGCAGACCAGCCAGGAGTAGGAATTGGCTTATTCCTTGCAAGAGAGATCATTCAGGCACAAAAGGGGTATATAAAAGTGACATCAAAGAGAGGAAAAGGTTCTACATTTTCTGTGTTTCTTCCGATAGCAAAGAAGGAATAGTATCAAAACTGTGATATTTCAGAAACCAAATGGAGACATTGTTATGATAAAGTCTGTATTGTAAAGATCAATACAGGCTTTTTTGATGGGAGGATGGCATGAATATATTAAAAGCAGTAAATTTACGAAAAATATATGGGCAGGGAGAAACAGAAGTCAGGGCTCTTGATGGTATAAACCTGGAAGTAGAAAAAGGGGAGTTTGTAGCAATTGTTGGAACTTCTGGGAGTGGAAAGTCTACGATGCTTCATATGATTGGAGGATTAGATAATCCAACATCTGGCAGGTAATTGTAGATGGACAGAACTTAAGCCATATGACAGATGAAGAGCTTACCATTTTCCGACGTAGGAATATTGGTTTCGTATTTCAACAGTATAACTTGGTTCCGATGTTGAATGTATGGGAAAATATTGTTCTTCCTGTGAAACTGGATGGAAAAAAGGTAGAAAAAGGTTATGTAGATGAAATTATTGATACACTAGGTATTCGGACAAAATTGGAAAACCTGCCAAGCGCTCTATCCGGTGGACAGCAGCAGAGAGTGGCAATTGCAAGGGCTTTAGCTGCAAAACCTGCCATTTTGCTCGCTGACGAGCCGACAGGCAATGCAGAGTTAGTACGACAAAAATTATAAAAAATGAATGTCCATGCTTCCGTCTTCATGCACCAGCACAGATTCGACAAAAGACTTCCAGAAGACGTTCTTTTCCTGATTGCTGAAAGTGTTGTACACAGCTTCCCAGTCATCGTTCAGCAGCTTGCGGACGCTGTCGAGATTACGAACAGGGGCAGCAGGACACTTCTGAAGTTCTTCGATCTGCTTTTTGAATTTATCGTATTCACTTCTGTACGCTTCTTTGTCGATCAAGTCATCCATAAACAAATCGTACAGCTTCTTGATCTTGCGTTCAATCTTTGATATTTCTTCGACAGGATTCTTCTGCACAGCGCTGGCAGCAGTCACTTCATACTTCGCAACATAGTCTGACAAAGCTGGTCTGATATGATTCAACATGTATTCTTCGACATATTCTTCACGATACGTTTTGCCACGATCACACAGCTTTGATTGCGCCTTGAAGTTGCACCGATAGCTTTTATATGCTTTTTCTGTGCCATCTGCCATGCGCCTATATGTAACAGTGCCAGTCATAATGTGATTGCAGGAAGAACAGACCAGAAGACCTGAAAAAATATAAAATTGTTGCGTGTGCCTGATCCGAACATTCCTGATCGCAAGTTTCTGGATGCGCTCAAAGCGTTCAGACTGATTGTCGCAGGGCAGAAGTTTAGATCATCGCGATACTGACCTTTGAAAAGCGGATTCTTCAAATATCTTGCAACTGTATCATAGCAAACACGAATGTTGTATTTGTCTTGAAGAAAAAGCTGTGTGTCACGTTTGCTGCATGTAGCTTCAAAATGGTCAAACATATCAAGTGCAAAACAATTCCATTCAGGATCAATGATGACATGCTTTTCTGCATCCAGCTTCAAGCCGCGTGGAAGACTGCCTGACACATAAGTTTTATTTTTCAGCTTATAAGCGAACACATCTTTGATTCGGTCAGAATCACGATCACATTCATCCTGTGCAACAGACAGACGGATGTTGATGTGCAATCTTCCGTTCGTGGTCGTTGTGTCATAGTTTTCTGTGACTGCCTTCACTGTACGCCATTGGCTTCCAGAATTTCTTGTATTTTGTGATAGTCGCCGATATTCCTGAACCATCGGTCAAGTTTAGTAAATATGATCAGGTCGAAAGCATGAGCCTTCACACCATCCAGAAGCCTGACGAACTCTTTTCGTTTGTTGAACTTTTTTCTTGCTGTCAGGGCTTCATCAACGAACGTGTCAACAAGTATCATTCGATTCACTTTGATGAAATCTTCAAGAATCAGATCTTGTGCTTCCAGCGTGTCGCCGTGAAGCACCTGATCATCGTGGCTGCATCTGATATATTTAACTACACGAAGCCCGAAAAGTTGTGGGTTTGGAGTAAAAAAAGACATATAAAAACCTTCTTTCTGGTAGCGAAAGAAGGCTTGATATGATAGAATGTAAAAGGACATAATATCATCGTGGGCGGTCTTCCGCGATATATTTTGTTTTAATGTTTCACAAGGGAAGTCGCTGGTCACGGCTTCCTTTTTTATTTGAATAGAGTGCCTGAAGCGTGTACATAATCAAAACTAGGAGGATGACGCAATGGAAATCCTGACGTGGCAGGCACGAACAGACAGACACTTGACTTTGAAACAGTTGGAAGCCCTGACAGGAATCAGCAAGTCAACACTGAACACGATTGAAAACGGCATCACATCGCCGACACTGCGCCAGCTTGAAGCAATAGCAGCTGCACTTGATGTCAAGATCACTGATCTGTTTGATTCTGAATATAAATGAAAAACTGTGCGCCGACAATGTTTCTGACGCTTATTTCCTGATATATGGAAATAACTGGAAGCGGTCTTTTATTCCAGCATTTTCCATGTTACAATCCCGACAAGAGAAGGGAGGGAAGCCGATGATCCGAAAGAGAATCAACACGCTTCTGAATAAGTTGTCGGACGCACAGCTGAAGCGCATATATAAATACATAAAGTATGTATACATACATAGATAAAGTAAAAGGAAGTAGGACTGGTCAGGTCACTGCTTCCTTTTGTTTTGCTTAAATTCTTTATATGCTTTGTGACGCTTAAAACCAAAATATAAAAGCGGCGCAGCAATCACAACGCACACAGGATTGAAAGCAACGAAGAAACCTAACAGCATGAAAATACCGAAGCCAATCAGAACATTTCCACTTTTAGGAACTGGAACAACTTCAACAAGCTTTTGTTCTTCATGCTTAATAATATTATCAACCGAACGATAAACGCCAGTTGCATACACAGGAACTTCAGGAACATCGCCGAAAATTTTATAAAAGCAGAATAGTGTTGCTTTTGCATCGTCAAGTGCATTGTGCCAGCTACATTCACTATATGAATAATATTCTGCACACGTCTTCAACTTTTGCCATTTATATTCGTTGTAACGCTTTTGTCCATAAATTTCAGCAAATGCAAGCATTACATCAACGACAATAGAATTTTGCTTCGCATGATACTCAATGCCAGAATTAAATATAAAAGGCAAATCGAAGCCGTGAATGTTATAACCGACAATCATGTCTGCATTTTCTAAAATGCGTTGAATAGTATGTGCATAATATAAAAGCGGTTTACAGTCTTTTACCATTGAAGGCTTATGTGGTTTACTTTTTCAGCATCAGTCCAGCATTCGTGACGAACAGGCTTCACATACTCACTGAAAAGGATTGCGCCAGAGCCGTCAATGATAGAAAGTTGAAGGATTTCATCATCATAGTGATTCAGTCCTGTTGTTTCTGTATCAAGACAAATAATGTTCAATAGATCACTTCCTTTATTCAGTTTTATCCCAACCAACCTTCTTGACTAGCTGCTTCATATATTCTTTGATTCTTTCACGGCTTCCAGCTGGTAAAGACACATACATTTCAACAAGTGCTTGTCAAAATCGTTCAATTCATACTGCGTGCATAATTCATCAACGATTGTCTGCGGCAGATCGTCAAACATTTCCCCTTCGCCATACATCAAATAGTCGTAATTCACATTGTATTCACGACAGATCGCCTTCGACATCTGTTCAGTCAGGTTGCGATTGCCTGACTCTATATTTGAAATAGCAGTCTTACCAACACCCAACTTTTCGCCAAACTTTTCCATTGTCAAGTCTAACGTTTTACGAATTTCTTTCACGCGTTCGCTTTGCGTCATGATCAACACCTCTCTTTCTTATCCATAGAATAGCACGCTAAGAACAAAAGGTCAATAAAAAAGTTCACAAAGAAAACAAAAAAGAGTTGACAAAGTTTTCAACGTGGTCTATACTGTTCACATAGACAACAGAACAGACCACAGAAGGGAGCAAATAAAATGACGACAAAAAAGATTTATAGAAATAAGAAAAACGAAAACAAGTTCATTGAAGTGAGAAACGATGGACATTATCACAATACAGTCAGACAGTACATGTTCTGGAAGAACACAGGAGTGAAGAACCTTCTGGGCGACAGATGTCTTCATAGATGGAAAGCAAGAAATCTGAAAGCATTGCTTGAAGATTATGAACTTGTAACAGCATAGAAGGGAGCGAACAACATGAACGTAACAGTATCAACAAAAGAAAAAGCATGGCAGCTTGCAGACAAACTTTTTCCGACAGATTACATGAAAGACGAACACGACAGCCTTCGCGCTGGTTATCCAGTATTCAACACAACATCAACAGATGATAAATACACAGGCTTCCACATATCAGACCTGAACACAGCACTTGAACTGAATATGGGAGCAGAAACAATCAGGATCAACATTGAGGATCAGGAAGCGGAGATCAAGAACAACTTCGACAAGCTGCTTCAGTATGTGAGCGACAAAAGAAAGTCAGCAGAACTTCACGAAAGACAGAAATACAACTATTACTGTGACAGACAGGCTGGTTGCTGGAACTGGACAAAGGAACAGGATGAAGCATATCAGAAGGAATGGGACGACATCATCATTCAGATGCACGCATTGAAAGACCTTGAAAACGCGATGAACCTTGCAAGAACCAAAGGGATCATATAAACATTACAGAACGAAGGGAGGAAACAACATGGCAGCAGTTACAAACGAAAAGAAGAACCTGAACAGCCAGACTGAAGATGTCAGCGAATTTATTATGCTGCTGAAGCAGATGTCTGACAGCGACAGAATGGTCATCAAAGGGATGATGATGTGGGCGGCAGGAGAAAACAGACCAGTGAAAACAGCCTAAAAAGGGCATAGGATGTCCCCGACAGAAATGTCGGGGAGTAAATGAAAGGAAAGTACAACATGAACACAAAACAGAATTTATTCACAGAAGAAGAACTGGCAAAGGTTACGGACGAAGCAGAAAGAAAGCACCTGATCGAGTGCACGCAGGATCAGTCAAAGATTGATATGAAGTACATGGAGATTATGAGCAAATATGACTTGTGGGAAAAAGGGAAGCGCAGCAGATACTTCCACGCAACAACACATGAAAACGCAGAAAAGATCATGCAGGACGGAGTGATCCGAAAAGGAATGGACGGCGGTGTGTATATCTGCAAACAGCCACTTGAAGCAGCGCGATTCGTTGCAATCCGCGGACACGAAACAGGAACAATCTTTGAAGTAGAACTGGAAGACAGAAAAGTGTTTGAAGCACACGATCACAATGAAGAGTTCTTCGGATGCAAAGCATATATGTACACGGACGACATACCGACAGCAAAGGTTGTGAAAATATCAAGATATTCAACAGAGCAGGAGGACGACAAAGAATGAAAGTTTATGAATTTATGGCAGTAATAACAGGAAGCAGAAGAATATGTTTTTCGGATGAAAAAACACCGATGACAGCGAATGAGTCTGGAAGAAATACAGAACAACAGAAAGATGGGCGGCTGAAATTGATGAAGTTCACATGGTAGCGAAAGAAATACCAAAGGCAAATTATTTCACAGAATGCACGATAAGACTGAAAAAATAAAGTCGAAACAGGGCGCAAGCCCTGTCGATGAAGGATGGCAACCTTCATCCTGACGATGGCAAGCTGAAAGCCAGTCGGATGAATACTGTGAAAACATAGCGGCGTGTGTGTACTGCCAGAATTACACATGGATGGTCAACAGGTTTTAGGAATGTTTTTAATGCGAAAACAAACGACACAGCATAATACATGACCAGAAGGGGGAATGTTGAAAAAATTATTTTGGACTTTGCGAAAGCAGTATGTGAAGAAACAGGAGGAAAAGCAATGGAATACAACAAAATCATTCGGGGGGGTGTCTGGAATATATGAAACAGCTGCCAGACAAAAGCATTGACCTGATTGTCACTGATCCCCCATACGGAAAGAAAGCAGACAAAGGCACAAACGGCTTCGGACAGGCGAAAAATAGAAGATATGCAGGCGGCTGGGATAGCAAAAGACCAGACAAAGAAGTGTTCGATGAAATGCGCCGCATATCAAAGAACATGATTATATTCGGGGCAAATTATTTTGCGGACATGCTGCCAGTATCAAATTGCTGGATATTCTGGGATAAAAAAGGCGAAGTGAAATTCAAGAACCCTTTTGCAGATGGCGAATTGATATACACAACATTCAAGAAGCCAGTGAAAAGAATTGTATTCAGGCAGCAGGGTTCATCACAGACAGCAAAGATGTGAGATACCACCCGACACAAAAGCCGTCAGAACTGGTTGCACAGCTGATTGAAATGTTTTCAGAAGAAGGACAACTGATCTTCGATCCATTCATCGGAAGCGGCACAACGGCAATCGCAGCAATAAGGACTGGCAGAAAATATATAGGTTGCGAGATTAACGAAGAATTTTGCCAGATATGCGAAGAACGAATAAAACAGGAGGAAACACAATGGCGAACATAGATGTCATGTACAGCAGCAAGACGGATCAGTGGGCGACACCTGACGACTTCTTCAAAGAACTTGATCAGGAATTTCATTTCAACCTTGATCCTTGTGCTGACGAACAGAACCACAAATGTGAAAAGTATTTCACGAAGGAAGACAATGGTCTTTCAAAGGACTGGGGGGGGGTATCGCGTGTTTTGCAATCCTCCGTATGGTAGAGCAATTACAGACTGGGTTGAAAAGGCATACAGAGAAGGAACGAAAGACAACACGATTGTTGTTATGCTGATACCAGCGAGAACAGACACAAGATATTTTCACGACTTCATTCAGCACCGATCAGAAATCAGATTTGTGAAAGGGCGCTTGAAGTTCGGGAACAGTAAACAGGCAGCCCCATTCCCTTCGATGGTAGTTATATTCAGGGGTGCTGGAATGTAGGAAGGAAAAGCAATGACAGCGAATTTTGATGAACTTGGCTTCATAGTGGCTGCGGAATGCGTGCCAGATACATGCACGATTTGTCCGTTCTGGCTGACTGACATGGGGCTATTAAAAGACGGCGTGTGCTTCTTGACAGGGCATACAATCCCATTGCTGAACGGAGAAGGCGACAGAAAGGTCATGGAAGACTGCCCGATCTTACAGCTGAAGCATACAGATTATAAAAATATCGTGAGGATAAAGAAAGAGCATGTGGAAGATATTCTTTACATACAGCGACAAATCAAAGCTGACAGTGAAACATAAAGGCTGCATCACATTTGAACAGGCTTTGAAGTATCACATCAGATATGGATTGATTGCGGATGCAGCAGTCTTTCAGCAATATCCGAAGAAAGACAATGCGGCAGTCAGTCTGGAAGAAAAATTGAAGGAAATCTGGAACACTGAAGAAATCGGCACGACATACGATGACTTTATGAAGTCCATGTCTGCTGAAGCATTCAGGAAAGCACTGGACGAATTGAAAGAGAAAATCACAGGAAAGGAGAAACACGCATGAATACACCAGATGCAAGAAGAATATTTGAAGCAATAGCATTGATCCTGTCAAACAGGAACGATGGCATCAGGGTGCAGCTGTCAGAAATAACACAGAAGGCGGCGAAAGCATCTTGAAGGGCAAAAAAGAAAGCTTCGGACTAGCTTGGCGGCTTCCGAAGGCGATCCAGATTGTGACTTTTTAAGGTTTGCACATCTATAAAAAATTATACAGCAGACTTCCAAAAAAGTCAATAAATCAGGGACTTTCAAAAGGCTTCGCGTCCTTGTAATAGATAGTAACAAATCAAAGAATATACAAATATCTATAACAGGAGCAAAGAAGGACATGAAGAGAAGGAAGAAAGCTGTGTATATAGATTATGACTATGAAGCAGCATACCAGAAGATGTTGACTGACTTGGAAGAAGACAACATGTGCAGGATGCTGAATGAAGGCAAGGTCAGATCAATATATGCCACTAAGGAGATAAAGGCAGCAGAGCAGATGGATGTTGAAATATATCCAGAGTTCAGAAGAGGACAGAAAGAGCAAATACCAGACGAAGCAAAGCTGAAGAAGCAAAGACAGGCACAAAGAAACCTGAATGAGAAGAACAGCAGGAAGGAATGTGAACGGACGATCAATGCGAACTTCACGGACAATGACATCTGGGGAACACTGACATATACAGACGACAACATGCCGAACAGCATGAAGGAAGCACAACACGACATGACGCTGTACATAGGACGATTGAACTATGAACGAAGAAAGAAGGGGCTGGCGAAGCTGCGCTATGTGTATGTGACAGAGTGTTCAGACAAAGGACGCTGGCATCATCATTTTGTATGTGACGGCGACATGGGACTGGAAGCGGTTGAAAAAAAGTGGAAGAAGGGGCGCAGAAATCAGGTGCGCAGGCTTCAAAAGGACGAAAACGGACTGTCAGGAATGGCGAACTATATCACAAAGCAGAAACATCCCGAAAAGAAAGGGAAAGAGCCAAAGCCAGTCGGGAAATATCAAAAGGCATGGAAAGCCAGCAAAGGACTGAAAAAGCCTGAAGTACATAAAAATCACTATAAGTTCAAGCAGAAGGACATTGACGAAGTCGTGACAGGACGATGCGAACTTGAAGACAAGCTGAAGAAATGGTATGCAGCAGACGGCTACAAGCTGACATCGTATGAAGTCAGATACAACAACATGAATGGCAGATTTTACATATACGCAAGGATGTACAAACAGCCAGAGAAAGGAGAAAAGATTGATAAAGCAACAAGTAAGGTTAAGCAGAAAACAGCGAAGAAGAAGACGAAGAAGAAGACAGATGCACGATGCAGCACTTGAAGTCGTTCAGGGCATAAAAGGCATACTCCAAAGACTGGGCGCGCTGATCAGAAGAAGACCGAAGCTGTCAGCAGTAGTCTTGATCGCAATCCTGATCATATATGTGACAGTGATGGAAGTGCTTGCGTTCAGAGGAATGATGACGAAGGGGGACGCAGTGACGGAACACACAAAAACAACACAGGCAGCAGAACAAACAGAAAGTGACTTGGATGCAGATGAAGAATATCCATTCAATACAATGTCACAGGATTGGAGTGGCGAAGACATGGAAGGATTCTGCTATCACGAAATATCAGACGAATGCAAGGCAGCAGGCGGCAAGTTTCCAGTAATGGCGCAGATATATACATACATTGTTTGTCAGAACTATGGTGTTGACTATGAAATGGTGTTCGCGCTGATCGAACAGGAAAGCGAATGCAACTGGAACGCTTCAGGCGATGGCGGCACATCATGGGGATATATGCAGATAGCGCAGAAGTGGCACACAGAGAGAATGGAACGCCTGAACTGCACTGATCTGACAAATCCATATCAGAATGTGACAGTCGGCATTGACTACCTGAAGGAGATTCAGGACAGCTTACAGGAAGTTCCAGAAGATGTGCGTCCATATTATGTTCTGGCGGTCTACAACTACGGAGCAGCAGGCGCAAAGGAAAACTTGTGGAATCATGGTGTGTATAAATACAGCTACAACACAGCGATCATGGAAAGAGCAGCGCAGCTGAAAGCAGAGAAAGAAAGACAGGACATGAAGGAGGAATAAAAGTGGACAACAAAAAAAGATTGTGCTTGGAAGATGCAGTCACAAAAGCAGAAATCTATGCAGTGAAAGTGATTGAAGAAGAACTGAACCGAAAAGGAATCGCACCGAACAGCATTGAAAGAAAAATCATCATCACACGCACAGCGGATGTGCTGGCGGCACACAGGGAAGAAGTCAGGGATATGTATAAAAAGTCGGGATTGCTTCTTCAGGACTGGATCATAAAGATGTCGGGCATAAAAGACTGATCGCATTCAAGAAAATGAAGCAGCTGGGATTCACTGGCGATGTCATGCAGGACATGAAGAAGATGGAGGAAGCGCGATGAATATGAAGTATGCGATGCGTTCGGAAGATACCGAACAGATCAATGTCATCAGCTGGGCTTCTTGGCAGATGCAGAAATATCCTGAACTGAAATGGCTGCATCATATACCGAACGGCGGCAGCAGGAACAGAGTCGAAGCAGTAAAGCTGAAGCAGATGGGCGTGAAGTCAGGCGTGTCGGACTTATGCCTTCCGTACCCAAAAGGAATATATTGCGGACTGTACATCGAAATGAAGTATGACAAGGGCAGACACCAGCCGTCACAGAAAGAGTTCTTGACCGATATGGCAGCAGCAGGACACTATGTCGCGACATGCTACACGGCAAGGGATGCGGTTGAAGTTCTTGAAAAATACTTGAATTTGAAGCGTTTACAGACACACATTCATGTGTCAGATTCAGACACCGCAGTCACGGAAACAGCAGAACGCATGAAAGAGCCGAACAACAGCGTATGGAAAGACGGCGAAGTGAAACCGCTGAAGGTGTAGGACATGAACGGATATGCGGCAGCAGTCAGACAGTTTTATGACATATACAGACCGATTGCAAGAAAGTATGGGCTGCGGATGTCAAGCCACATTTCAATATACGATGATGGCTGGATAAAAATATACAAGGGCGAAGGAGCAGGCAGACAACAGATCATCAAGATTGAAGAAGCGAACGACACAGACCTATACGACAGGGCAAGGGAAGCAGTGATCAGCTGGGAGAACAGCAAGAAGGAAAGAAATGCAAGACGATAGAAAAGCACATCAAATCACATTGCAGGAACTTGGGATCATACCGAAAGAGCCAGAGCGAAAAGAAGTCAGAAAACAATATGCTTTTCCTTGCGGCGGTTGCGTGTGTAGCCACTGCGCAAACAATGTGGAAACGCCAGACACATGCACAGGAGAAATGAAAGAACCTTGCTTCACATGTGACTATTGCAAGCATTATGACGGAAAAGGAACAGACAGGCGACTTCAAGATTGTGACAAATACATTGTGACGGACGAACATGCAAGAAGGTTAAGAAGACACATGAAAATAATAAACAGGAGGAAAGCACATCAATGAAAATAATAGCAGTAATGAATCAAAAAGGCGGCATCGGAAAGACAATGACCGCAGCAGCTATCGCCTACATAATGGGCGAAGAAAAAGGAAAGAAGGTGCTAATCTGTGACGCGGATCAGCAGGGCAACATATCACTTCTTTACGACAGATTTGATCCTGAAGGACAGGGAATGTCAGAATTGCTTGAAAATCATCAGGCAGCAGGCGGCGCATATTCGACAACAGACCTGATCCGAACAACACCATATGGAAATATTGACATAATACCAGCGAACGGATATTTGATGCGAACAAACATGACACTGCTTCAGGAAGAAGGAGAAGATCAGATTCTTCGATTTGCAGCAGCAATGAATGAAGTCAGAACTATATATGATTATTGCATTGTTGATTGTGGTCTGATTATGGACATGACAGTCACAAATGTGATGATTGCAGCAGACCTTGTGATCGTGCCTGTCAAGATCGGCGGCTTCGAAATTGAAGCAGCTGCAAACATGGACAGTCAACTGACATCGTTCAGAAGGATAAATCCTGACATTCGCATGAAAGTATTGATGACGATGCGTCAGAAGAACCAGACGACACTTCAGGTTGAAGAATGGCTGAAAACACAGTCAGGACACGATTGCTTTGCAACAGCGATCAGGCGATCAATAATCGCAGAGAAGTCAACAGTCGCACAAGTGCCGCTTCCAAAGTTTTCAAAAAACTGCATCGTGACGCAGGACTATCGTGCAACAACATATGAATTGATGAAAGAGGTGTGAACATGGGAGTGTATGAGATAATCACAGGAATCACAGAAAACGAAGAAAATCTGAAAGTCGAAATCAGGCAGACGGAAGGAACGCTGGGAGGAAATCTTGTGTACATCAAAAACACAAAAACAAACAAGGCGTATTCCTTTACATTAGCGGACGGCGATGAATATGGCGCAGACGCAATGACACGAAATGCAGTCGCAAAGCTGCATTCGGATATGTGCGGCTGCAACGAAAAGACACTTGACAGAATCGAACATGCGCTGGGAATAAAACTTGAAACATGGCAGTCAGAATATATCCTGTCAGAAGGCATCACATATCCGTATGAAGGAAGAAGGACAGGGAAGACGCTTGCATATCAAATCAAGACGCTTCTGATTGCACACAACGACATAACGATCTACGGCAACGAAGCGCAATACTACGTTGACGAAATACATGGCAACATATACGAAAAAATTATGTCATAGACCTTGCAAGGCTTTCAGAACACCTTCGCAAAGCTGGCATCGGAGTTCCGAAAGTGACATTGAAACTGGACAAAATGAGAAGAAGGGAGGACGGAATGCGATGGAATTGAAAGGACAAGTCACAATCAGCATCGAAGACTTTGAAAAGCTGAAGGCAGCAGCAGAGCAGAAAGAGTATGCGGAAAACAGACTGACTGCATTCAAGGACAGAATGTCACAATTTTACGAGATTGAAGACACAGAGTTCTGGAAACAGGTCAAAGAGATTGACAGCAAACCAATGACAGACAGACAGATCGCTATGGCACTATCGAAGGCGAGGGAAACATTGAAGATTGTTGTCGATACAAAAGCACTGAAAAAGACGATCAGGTCAATGATAAATAAAAAAGATTATTTAGACGATGACACACACATTGACCTAAGCAACACAACAGACAAAGAACTGAAAGCAATAGAAATATGCTTCAGAGAACAGGAGGACTGACAATGGCGTGGAATGTAATGGAACAGCTGAACGCAAACGCAAAGAAGGCAGCAGTCGGGGACAACACACCGAAGGCACACTTCAGGACACAGGATGTCAGCATCAATAAAATGTACAGCAATGATAAAAACTTCTATTCGGTTGAGGACATCGAACCGCTGGCACAAAAGATTCTGCTTGTTGGATTGATGGAAAATCTTGAAGTCGTCCACGATCCTTGCGACAGGGGCGAATATAGAATCATAGCAGGGGAAAGACGATGGCGTGCGCTGAAGATACTTGTTGAAAAAGGCTATACAGAATTTGAAAAGGCAACGTGTCAGATTCAGACACCAGCGTCAGAGGAAGAAGAAACACTTCGCCTGATCATCGCGAATGATTACAGAAACAAGACAGTGTCAGACCTTCTGGAAGAAGAAGACAAGCTGAAGAAAATATTGCAACGCATGAAGGAAAACGGACAAAAAATCATGGGAATTGACCTGAACAGCGGTCGCATTCGCGATGTCGTTGCATATTTCTTGAAAATAGCACCGACAAAGGTTGCGCAGATCGAGAGCATCAACAAGCGTCTGATCCCTGAGTTTTCAAAAGAACTGAAAGAAGGTCGCCTGACTTTTTCTGCTGCCTATATGATCAGCGGAATGAATGAAGAAACACAAGCAGAAATGCTGGAACGCTATCAGGAAAACGGCTTGACCTACAAGGAAGTGAAAGAGATCAAGCAGCAGCAGGAGGAAAAGGCAGCAGCGGAACAGATTGAAGGTCAAATGGACATTGACCAGTTCACAGAAACAGAAGAAGAGATCGAAGAACCTGAAGACGATGCAGAGGACACAGAGGACGAAGACGAATGGGAAGACGCACACCCTGAAAGCATCACATCGCTGTGTTATAGCTGCAAGAGATATTCAGACTGCAATGTGAAGACAGGAACATGTCAAAGCTGTGATCAGTACATCAACAAGGCAGAAGCCGAAAAGACTGAAGAAGAAAGATATAGCGAAGAACAGGACGCGATTGACAGAGAAACAGCAAAGAAACTTCGCGAGAAGGCAGACGAAGAAAAGATGCAGCAGCTTCCTTCACAACAGGAAAAGAAAGTGCATGATGTGAAACTGGGGGCAACATTCTTTGATGATGTCAAAACAGGGCGAAAGACATTTGAATTGCGAAAGAATGACCGCGGCTATAAAGAAGGCGACACAATCGTGTTGCATGAATACAAGGACGGAACAACGACAGGCAGAACAATCACAAAGAAAATTGTGTACATGCTGGAAGATTTCACAGGGCTTGAAGACGGCTATTGTATTTTAGGACTGGGAGAAGTCGAAGAAACGCTTCGGGAAGCAGCAGCAGGCGCAGGACAGGACGCAGACAACAGAACACTACAATATGGAGCATAGGAGGAAAAGACATGCAGTCAAAAGAAGAAATTAAGGAAATGGCGCAGACATTCAGAGAAGCAGCAGACATTCTGGACGAGATTGCAGAACTTGACGACAAGGAAGGCATGACAAGAGAGGAAAGAAAAGAGAAAGAAGAAGAACTGTCAGCAAGATTCTTGCTGAAAATGATTAAGATTCAGCAGGCATAAACAGCAGAAAGGGGAAACAGCATGAATGAAATAATCTGCGATAAATGTGCGGTGACATTCACACCTGACATGATAGAGATTCAAAACAGAGTGATCATACAGGACGAGGAACACAACGACATCATCGAACAGTATTATGAATGCCCGATCTGTGGCACACATTACACAATCACAATCACTGACAGGGTGCAGCGAATAGCGATTCAGAAGCGCAGACAGCTTCAGACGGCAGTCAAGAACGCGATCAGGGCAAGAAGACCAGCAAGGGCGCAGACATACAAGAACAAAGAAAAAGAACTTGCAGACGACATTCAGGCGCGTGCAAAGATGCTAAAAGAACAGTACGCAGAATATACGGAGGAATAAAAACATGTATGAACATTTCACAAAGACACAGCAGCAGTTCGATGTCAGACGCGGCGATGTGTATTATATCAACAACAACAGAGGACAGAGAGGAAACGAGATCAGGAAGGACAGACCAGCCGTCATTGTGTCGGCTGACTTCCTGAACAAACACAGCGGCGATGTGGTCGTTGTGTTCCTAACATCACAGCCGAAGAAAGACATGTCAACACATGTGACGATCAGAACGACTGGAAGGGTATCTGAAGCACTATGCGAACAACCAACAACAGTCAGTGTTGAAAGATTGAATAACAGGATCGGAAGCGTAACCGACAGAGAAATGCAGCAGATCGACATTGCGCTTCAGATAGCATTGAAACTGGATGCAGGAGCAGACGCGAAGGAATATGTCGAAAATCAATCGGGGGGGCATCGCGCGAGCAGATGATCAGACTTGAAGCGGAGCGCGACACGTACAAGAAACTTTATGAAGACATGATATGTCGAAGATAACAGGAGGAAAGAAACATGCGAAGTATATGGATTGAACAGGCGATCAGCAATCTGGGTGGAATTATCGTGATTATATTGCAGCTGGGATTCATTGCAGTCCTGACAGCACTGATCATCCTGATTGTTACAGAGATAATCAAGGCAGCAGTCAAAGGAATCAAAGAGCAAAAAGGAGCAAAGAAGAATGAATAAAGTCATATTGCTGGGAAGACTGACAAGGGATGCACAGACACGATACACAGAAGGTACAGAGCCTATGGCAATATCACGCTTCACGCTTGCAGTTGACAGGAGAACACAAAGAGATCAGGAAGGACAGTCAGCTGACTTCATTTCCTGTGTAGCATTCGGAAAGACAGGACAGTTCTTCGAGAAGTACGGACAGAAAGGGACAAAGTTTGCGGTCGAAGGTCGCATTCAGACTGGAAGCTATACAAACAGAGAGGGACACAAGGTCTATACAACAGATGTCGTCATTGAAACGGCTGAATTTGCGGAAAGTAAAGCGGCAGCAGGAGAGAACCAGCAAAGACCGCAGCCAGCACCAGACAACGGCGATGGTTTTATGAGTATACCAGACGGCATTGACGATGAATTGCCTTTTACATAAAGGCGCAGGAAGGAGTGAAAGACATGAAGCTGAAGGAATATGCAACAAAGATAAAAAAACAGGCTTACTGGCAAGAATACAAAGCCACAGAAGGAAGAAAAAGACGATCTGTCAGAGAAAATCGCAGAACGCACACAAGAACTGATTGCAGAAGATAGACAGGAAACTGCAGAGCAGTCAGCATGTTGGAAGGCAGCCTCGAACGAACAAACGAAAGAAAACCAAGCAAGGAA
>ENA-OQAZ01000723-OQAZ01000723.1-human-gut-metagenome-genome-assembly--contig:-NODE-723-length-17843-cov-3.921991_pt1 | contig 17843 bp, 24 predicted proteins | sample MGYA00242737_ERZ504531 | MGnify/ENA primary metagenome ERZ504531 (study PRJEB26092, sample SAMD00036244) | human gut metagenome | host: Homo sapiens | study: EMG produced TPA metagenomics assembly of... | reverse complement strand
CAACGATGGAGACGAGCTGCGCCGCACCCTGACCGACCTGTTGGCCCTGCGCCCGCAGGTCGCAGCATCGCCGCCGTGCCAGCCGGTGTGACCGATTACCGCAAGGGTCTGTACAAGCTGACGCCCTACGATAAGGAAACCGCCGCCGCCACGCTGGATATTCTGGAAGAATTTGCACAGAAATGCCGCGCCGAGTATGGCCGCAGCGTCATCTACCCAAGCATGAGTGGTATCTGACCGCCGAGCGCCCGCTGCCTCCGGCAGAGTTCTACGATGCGTTCGCGCAGTTGGAGGACGGCGTCGGTATGTGGCGGCTTTACCACGACACCTTTTTGGAAGAACTGGAAAACTACACGGGTCTGGTGATGCCTCACAGTATGGATGTGGTTACCGGCACGCTGGCCGGGCCGCTGATCCGGGAGTGCGCCGATGCGCTGATGCAGAAGTATCCGCAGGTAAAGATCACCGTGCACGAAATCAAAAATGAGTATTTCGGCGGCAACGTCAGCGTGGCGGGCCTTGTCACGGGCACCGACATCATCAAGCAGTGCAGCGGCAAACTGCACAGTGACCTGCTGGCCGTGCCCGAGGTCATGATCCGCGACGAGAAGGGCCAGTTCCTTGACGACATCACGCTGGAGGAGCTTGGCAGGGCGCTGGGCTGCCGCGCCGTCAGCATCCCCACCGACGGCGGCGGATGCTGCAAGGCAATGCTGAGCACCCACAAGCGCAAAACGATAAAATTCAAACGATAAGAGAGTAGAGAGGGAGGAAGGCAGACATGGCAAAACCGATTGTAGCCATTGTGGGCCGCCCCAACGTGGGCAAGTCCACCATTTTTAATAAGCTGACCGGTCAGCGCCTCGCCATTGTCGAGGACACCCCCGGCGTCACCCGTGACCGCATCTTCTGCGACTGCGAGTGGTCCGGCCACAAGTTCCTGCTGGTGGACACCGGCGGCATCGAGCCGCGCATTGACGACGGCCTGCTGGCCCACATGCGCGAACAGGCACAGCTGGCCATTGATTCCGCAGACTGCATCGTCATGGTGACCGAGCTGTCCGCGGGCGTCACACCGCAGGATCAGGACGTTGCCGGAATGCTTATGCGCAGCGGCAAGCCCGTAGTGCTGGCTGTCAACAAGTGCGATAAGGTCGGCGAACCCCCGATGGAGCTGTACGACTTCTACAGCCTCGGCCTCGGCGAGCTGATTCCGGTCTCCGGCGTGCATGGCCACGGCACCGGCGACCTGCTGGACGCGGTCTGCGCCCACCTCAACTTTGAGGAGGACGAGGAAGACACGGATGACCGCATCACGGTTGCCGTCATTGGCCGCCCCAACGTCGGCAAATCCAGCCTCATCAACCATATTCTGGGCGAGAACCGTCTGATCGTCGCCAACGAAGCCGGTACGACCCGCGATGCCATCGACACGATGGTGGAGAACAAGTACGGCAAGTTCATTTTTACCGATACCGCCGGCCTGCGCAAGCGCGGCAAGGTCGAGAGCGGCGTTGAGCGCTACAGTGTCCTGCGCAGTCTGGCCGCTGTCGAGCGCAGCCGTGTCTGCGTCATTATGATCGACGCGACGGTAGGCTTCACCGAACAGGACTCCAAGTCGCCGGCTACGCGCATGAGCAGGGCAAGGCCTGCATCATCGCCGTCAACAAGTGGGACGCCGTCGAGAAGGACAGCTACACGATGGACGCCATGCGCAAAAAGCTGGAGGAGGACTTCAGCTTCATGTCCTATGCCCCCATCGTCTTTATCAGCGCCAAGACCGGTCAGCGCGTCGACAAACTGTTTGAGACCATCCACTTTGTGGATGTCCAGAATGGTACCCGCGTGCCCACCGGCGCACTGAACGAGATGCTGGCCCGTGCCACCGCCAAGGTCCAGCCGCCGTCTGACAAGGGCAAGCGCCTGAAGGTGTTCTATATCACCCAGATCTCGACCCGCCCACCGACGTTCGTCTGCTTCGTCAACCAGAAAGCACTGTTCCATTTCTCGTACCAGCGCTATCTGGAAAACCAGATCCGCGAGACGTTCGGCCTGACAGGCACCCCCATCAAGATGATTACCCGCGAGCACGGCGACGGCGCGGTCAAGGCAGGAAAGGTGTAACCCATGGTGAAAAATATCCTTCTGGCCTGCGTGCTGACCGCAGCAGGCGGCTACCTGCTGGGCAGTATCCTGTTCGGCGTGCTGATTTCTAAAGTCATGTACAATGACGATGTGCGCAATCACGGCAGCGGCAACGCCGGCATGACGAATGTGCTGCGCACCTACGGCAAGCTGCCCGCCGTATTCACTACCCTCGGTGACGTGGGCAAGAGCGTTGCGGCTGTCAACCTGGGCCGCTTTATCTTTGATGCGCTGCTCTCCGGCACGGGTGCGGCCTGGCAGAACCCGCTGGATCCCGTCTGCGGCGCGTACCTGGCCGCGATTTTCTGCATGATCGGCCACAGCCGCCCGATTTTCTTCGGCTTTAAGGGCGGCAAGGGCGTGTTGGTCGGCGCGGGCGCGGCCCTCGCCACCGAGCCGCTCGTCTGCGCCGTGCTGCTGGCCATCTTCCTGATTGAGGTCGCTGTCACCCGCATTGTCTCTCCGGGCAGCATCATCATTGCTGCACTGTACCCGGTGGGCACTCTCATCAACCTGATTGCCCGCGGTGCGAACCTGCCTACCATTCTTTTCAGCACGGTTTGCTGCGTCATCATGGCCGCTATGGTCATCTGGCTGCACCGCTCCAACATTGAGCGCCTGAAAAACGGCACCGAGTACCGCTTTGGGCAAAAGAAATAAACTGTCCTAATGGCACCGCATGATTTTGGTCATGCGGTGTTTTTTGTACATGGTGTGCAATAATGAAAATCTGTTATACTGAAGGCGTGATGTGACATGACAAAAACCATAGAAGCCATCTGGCAGCTTTTGCAGCAGCACCAGGGCGAGACCTTCCACACCGCCAAGGGGCTGCCGTTCACCTATACGATCCGCGGCGGCGAACTTTTCGTGAACCGCGCCGGAAGTCGATCACTGTCTCCACGGTTCGACGTGCGCTGGAAAAAATTACACTGCTCGAGGCCGCAGGGGAGGTCATCACCGGCCCCAAGAAAATCGGCTGCTACGGGGCCAGCTACCTTTACCCGGTGCTGTTGGCGCTGGACGTTCTGGAAAGACCAGCCCTGCCGGGGCAGGAAGAATTTACCGATGCCGCAATTGTGAACAAGGTATGAAATCTGTACAAAATACACCCCATACGTGAAAAATAACTGTTGAAATACTCTGCAAACTGTTGTATACTGGTAGCATTGAGGCAGATAATGGAGGTCAGGCGCCGATGAAGGTCTTTACGATGTGGCACGTCATCTTGTATGGCTGACGCAGTTTGGCCTGTCGGTGGTCGTACCGCCGACGCTCTGCATTGCCGGTTCGGTCTGGCTGCGGCATCGGTTCACATTGGGCGGCTGGGTCGTAGCTGTCGGCGTTGTGGTCGGGGTGCTGGCCGCGGTAAGCTGCCTGCGCTGCTCGCTGCAGGCGCTGGACCGGCAGGGCCGCCCCGCCAAAAAAGACAGCGAAAAAACATCTCCTATATCCTTTGACCGACATTAGAAAGGGGAGTCCACCCTTGCAAAAGCATCGTGATGTATTGCAGCAGGCAAGCCGCCTGGCTGTGGCCGTGGCGCTCTGCATTGCCGCTATGCTGGCGGTCTATGCGCTGACCGGGCACTTTACCAACGCTGTGCTTCTCGGCGCTCTGATTGGCTTTGTGATGGCGATGGGGAACTTCCTCTCGCTGAGCATCACAGTCTCCAACGCCATGAATCGTGCCGCCAACGGCGGCAGCCCGCAGAAGGCGCAGCTGGAGATTCAGACGTCGAGCGTCGTCCGTCCGGTCATTCTGGTCATCATTTATATCCTGCTGTTTCGTGCAGAGCTGTGTGACCCGCTGGCGGCCATCCTGCCGCTGCTCTTTGCGCAGTTCTGTATCAAGCTCATCGACTTTTTCCGCCCGGATTCCCAGGCGGCACAAAAGACAAAGGACGGTGATTCCACCCCATGAATGGTCCGAAAATCTACTTTACCATCCCGTTGTTCGGCGGCATCGGCATCACACAGACAACGGTCTCGTCGTTTGTTGTCATGCTGCTGCTTTGCATAGCGGCGGTCGTGCTGGGCAGTAACCTGCAAAAGCGGCCAAGCCGCCGTCAGGTGCTCGTCGAAAAAGGCGTGACGATGCTCTATGACATGGTCGAAAGCACGATGGGCAAGCATAACAGTTATTGGACACCCTACATCGGCGCGCTGTTCCTCAGCTCGATCTGCGGTTCTTTTATCGGCATGACCGGCATTTTCCGCTCGTCTACCGCTGATTTGTCCACGACATTTACCTGGGCACTGATGACCAGCTTTCTATGCTGGGGCTGTTCCATCAAGCGCAATGGCGTGGGCGGCTGGCTGAAGGGCTTTACCGAGCCTATCGTGGTCATGACGCCGATGAACCTTGTTTCCGAGATCGCACAGCCGATCTCGATGGCGTTCCGTCACTTCGGCAACATTGCAGGCGGAAGCGTCCTGACAAGCCTTGTCTACTCGGCACTGGCGACCGTTTCTGCGGCGGTGCTGGGTCTGGTCGGCAAGAGCGTCATTGTGGGAGTTCTCGTTCTGACAGTCGGCGCGGCGCTGTTGTACAGCGGCGTCAAGACGAAAAAGCTGGCGCGCAAGATCTTCGGCATCGTTTTCGCCGTGACCGGCGCACTCTCCCTTTTGGGGCTGACAGGCGTACCGTTTCTGGAGGTCGGTGTCCCCGGAATCCTGAGCCTGTATTTCGATATTTTCTCCGGCGGCGTACAAGCCTTGTTTTCAGCCTGTTGACAATGGTGTACGTGGGCAATGCCTGCCCGCCCCCGGAGGAAGCCTGAATCCGTATTTATTATTTAGGAGGATATTTCTATGGAAGCTGCAATCGTAAAAGCTGCCTGCGCAATCGGCGCTGGTATCGCAATGGGCTTTGGCGCCATCGGCCCGGCTGTCGGTGAAGGTAACGCCGTCGGCAAGGCACTGGAGGGCATGGCCCGCCAGCCGGAGATGGCCAACGACCTGCGTACCAACATGATCCTGGGCTGCGCCATCACCGAGTCCACCGGTATTTACTCGCTGGTCATCGCGCTGCTGCTGCTCTTTGTGTTCTGATTAAACTGCTGAATTGGAGGAATAGCTCATGACGGGCTTTGAAAGTTTTGTAGGCGTCAACCCGTGGACTGCGCTGTTTACCTTCTGCAATATGCTCATCACCTTTGCAGTGCTGAAAAAGTTCCTTTTCAAGCCTGTGAAGAAGATGATCGATGACCGCCAGCAGGAGATTGATACGATGTATGCCGACGCGGATGCCGCCAAACAGAAGGCTGCGGATCTCGAGAAGGAGTACGCCGACCACCTGCAGAGCATCAAGGATGAACGCGACGCCATGCTGCGCGAGGCAACCGCCCGCGCCCAGAAGCGCGAGGAGGAGATCGTCGGCGAGGCCAGGGCTGAGGCGGCGTCCATCCGCGCTGCGGCGGAGGCAGACATTGCCCAGGAACGCAAGAAGGCTGTCAACGACCTGAAAAACGAGATCGGCGGTATGGCTGTCGAAATTGCCGGTAAGGTCGTGGAGCGCGAGATCAACGAGTCTGACCATCAGGCCCTGATCGATGAGTTTATCAGGAATGTGGGGGATGCCTCATGACCGAGCTTGCAAAGCGCTACGGCGGCAGCTTGTATGAGCTGGCGGCAGAGGAAAATCTGACCGACGAGCTTTTGCAGCAGCTGCGCACCGCGGTAAACAGCATCGAAGCCGAGCCGCAGTACCTGCGTCTGCTCTCGACGCCCAGCGTTCCCAAAAAGGAGCGCTGCGCCCTGCTGGACAAGGCGTTCGAGGGAGCCCACCCCTACCTCGTCAGCTTCCTCAAGCTGCTGTGCGAGGAGGATCTGCTGGGTGAGCTGCCGGGCTGTCTGCGCGCGTATCAGGACTGCTACAATGTTGACCACAATATCCTTGAGGTCACGGCAGTATCGGCCATTGCGCTGACCGCGCCCAGCCGCGAAAAGCTGCTGGCAAAATTGCAGAAAATGACAGGCAAAAACATCGTCCTGACCGAGACTGTGGACCCCGCCGTTTTAGGCGGTCTGCGGCTTGACATGGACGGCACACGCCTGGACGGCACCGTGCAGCGCCATCTGGAGCGCCTGCGTACAGAAATCGACGGTGCAGTCCTTTAAGTAAAATCGCACCCATTCTATAGATTGTGTGGTGAACCAAACAGTGCAACTGAAACCCGAACAGATTTCCCGCATCATCCGTTCCCAAATCAAGTACTACGAGAATGCCATTGAGCAGACCGAGACCGGAACGGTAACGATGGTGGGCGACGGTATTGCGCGCGCCGCGGGGCTTGACAACTGTATGGCCGGTGAGCTGGTCCAGTTTGAGAGCGGCACCTACGGCATGGCGCAGAACCTGGAAGAAAACAGTGTCTCCATCGTCCTGCTTGGTGATGATGAAGGCATCAAGGAGGCAGTACCATCAAGCGCACCGGCAAGGTCGTTTCCGTGCCGGTGGGCGAGGGTATGATTGGCCGTGTGGTCAACGCGCTGGGCCAGCCCATCGACGGCAAGGTCCCATCGAGGCTGCCGACTACCGCGCCATTGAGTCCCCGGCACCCGGCATCCTGGACCGTCAGCCCGTCAAACAGCCTTTGCAGACCGGCATTAAGGCCATCGACTCGATGATTCCGATTGGCCGCGGCAGCGTGAGCTTATCATCGGTGACCGCCAGACCGGCAAGACCGTCATTGCCACCGATACCATCATCAACCAGAAGGGCAAGGACGTTCTGTGCATCTATGTTGCCATCGGTCAGAAGCGCTCTACCGTGGCAACGCTGGTCGAGAATCTCGAGAAAAACGGCGCTATGGCGTACACAACCGTCGTCTGCGCCACCGCGTCCGAGCTGTCGCCTTTGCAGTATATCGCCCCCTACGCAGGCTGCGCCATGGTGAATACTTCATGAACAAGGCAAGCACGTCCTGATCATCTACGATGACCTGTCCAAGCACGCTGTCGCGTACCGTGCGCTCTCGCTGCTGATTCGCCGTCCCCCGGGACGCGAGGCTTACCCCGGCGACGTTTTCTACCTGCACAGCCGCCTGCTGGAACGCGCAGCCAAGCTGAGTGACGCCAAGGGCGGCGGCTCGCTGACCGCACTGCCCATCATCGAGACGCAGGCGGGCGACGTTTCCGCCTATATCCCGACGAACGTCATTTCCATTACCGACGGTCAGATCTTCCTTGAGACAGAGCTGTTCCACGCGGGTATCCGCCCCGCCGTCAACCCCGGCATCTCGGTTTCCCGCGTTGGCGGCAACGCCCAGATCAAGGCCATGAAAAAGGTCGCCGGTACGCTGAAGCTGATTTACTCTCAGTATCGTGAGCTGCAGGCTTCGCCCAGTTCGGCTCTGACCTGGACGCCGACACCAAGTCCCGTCTGGCCCAAGGTGAGCGCATCGTCGAGGTGCTCAAGCAGGACCGCAACAGCCCCGTCGCCGTCGAAAAGCAGGTTGCCATCCTGTACGCGACCATTCACAGCTACCTGAAGGATGTGGCCGTTGCCGATATTGCAGAGTATGAGCGCCGCCTGTATGAGTACCTGACGAGAACGTCACCGCCGCGGGCGTGATGGAGACCATCCGCACGACGGGCGATCTGAAGCCCGAAACCGAGGAGCAGCTCAAGCAGGTGCTGGCTGACTTCACAGCCCAATTCCTCAAAGAAAAATAAACTGCAAAGGAGGTGCCGCCGATGGCCGGTTCCATGAAGGAAATCAAGCTGCGTATCCGAAGCGTCGAAAGCACCATGCAGATCACCAAGGCCATGGAGCTTGTGGCATCCAGCAAGCTGCGCCGTGCCAAGGAGCGCGTCGAGGGCAGCCGCCCATATTTTGAGACGCTCTACAGCACGCTGTATGACATTGTCAGCGCGGACTCGGGGTTCGACAGCCCGTATTTCGTCAGGCGGGATACGAACCGCCGCCTGTATATCGTTATCGCGGGTGACCGCGGTCTGGCGGGCGGCTACAACTCCAATATCCTCAAGGCCATCGAGGCGGACGCCGAGGGCGCGGACTATTGCGTACTGCCCATCGGCAAAAAGGCCGTCGAGCACTTTGAGCGCCGCAAGGCAGCCATCCTGACCACCGCCTTCGCGGAGGCAGGGGATTTGTCTGTCAGCGATTGCTTTGAGATTTCCCGCCTCGTCTGCCAGAAATTCCTAGCAGGGGAGTTTGACGAGATCCGCCTTGGTTTTACGCAATTTGTCTCTATGCTGACCCAGACGGCCACCGTGCTGCCGGTCCTGCCCTTTGACGCTCAGCGCCCCGAGCCGGGCCACGAGCGCGAAAGCCTGATGATGTATGAGCCGGACGGAAAGACCGTCTTTGACGCCATTATCCCCGAGTATCTCGCGGGCGTCGTCTACGGTGCCCTGTGCGAGAGCGTTGCCAGTGAGCAGGGCGCGCGCCGTATGGCGATGGACGCCGCCACCAAGAACGCAGGCGAGATGATCGACCATCTGAACCTGTACTACAACCGTGCGCGTCAGGCCGCTATCACCCAGGAAATCACCGAGATTGTGGCCGGTGCCGATGCGGAGTCTTAAGGCAACACCGCACAATTTCCGCCTTACAGCTTAAGCACCGCTCCGGCGGCTGCGGCACGGCACCTGCGTTGCCAAAATGTTCGATAATACGCAAAGTATTATCTGCGCTTTTGGCTTAGCAGCTGCCGCACCTCGCTCGCCGTATCGGCACTTAGAATTATGCGGTATTGCCTTAAAGAAAAAGCCCACTAAAGGAGTGTGTGCTATGCCAGAAAAACACATCGGAAAGGTCGTACAGGTCATGGGACCTGTACTGGACATCCGATTCAGGGACGGTGAACTGCCCGCCCTTCTGAACGCCGTTGAACTGGAAAACAACGGCAAAAAGCTGATCGTTGAGGTTGCCCAGCACATTGGCGATAACGTCGTGCGCTGCATTGCCATGGCGGCCACCGACGGCCTTGTCCGCGGTACGGATGCCGTGGATACCGGCGAACCGATCAAGGTGCCCGTTGGTGACGAGTGCCTGGGCCGCGTGTTCAACCTGCTGGGCGAGCCCGTCGACGAGCAGCCCGCGCCGGAGAACATCGAGCGCTGGCCCATCCACCGTCCGGCTCCTGCCTTTGACGAGCAGGAGTCCGCCACGGAAATTCTCGAGACCGGCATCAAGGTCGTTGACCTGATCTGCCCCTACGCCAAGGGCGGCAAGATCGGTCTGTTCGGCGGTGCCGGTGTCGGCAAGACCGTTCTGATTCAGGAACTGATTTATAACATCGCCACGGCCCACAACGGCTATTCCGTCTTTACCGGCGTCGGTGAGCGCACCCGCGAGGGCAACGACCTGTACGGTGAAATGCGCGAGAGCGGCGTTCTGAACAAGACAGCGTTGGTCTACGGCCAGATGAACGAGCCGCCGGGAGCCGTATGCGCGTTGCCCTGTCCGGCCTGACGATGGCGGAATACTTCCGCGACGTCAAGCACCAGGACGTGCTGCTCTTCATCGACAATATCTTCCGCTTCACCCAGGCCGGTTCCGAGGTTTCGGCGCTGCTGGGCCGTATGCCTCTGCCGTCGGCTACCAGCCCACGCTGGCCACCGAGATGGGCGCCCTGCAGGAGCGTATTACCTCCACCCGCAAGGCTCGATCACGTCGTGCAGGCCGTCTATGTGCCCGCGGATGACCTGACCGACCCCGCGCCCGCCACGACCTTCACCCACCTGGACGCCACCACGGTTCTGAGCCGTGACATCGCCTCCCAGGGCATTTATCCGGCTGTCGACCCGCTGGACTCCACCTCCCGTATCCTCTCGCCCGAAGTTGTCGGCCAGGAGCACTACGAGGTCGCCCGCGCCGTGCAGCAGGTGCTGCAGCGCTACAAGGAGCTGCAGGACATTATTGCCATCATGGGTATGGACGAGCTGTCCGAGGAGGACAAGATCACGGTGGCCCGGGCCCGCAAGGTGCAGCGCTTCCTGTCCCAGTCCTTCCATGTTGCGGAGCAGTTCACCGGTATGCCCGGCCAGTATGTGCCGCTGAAGGAGACCCTGCGTGGCTTCAAGATGATTTTGAACGGCGAGTGCGACAGCATCCCCGAGAGTTGTTTCCTGTTCGCCGGTACGATTGATGATGTCCTGGCCAAGGCCAAGCAGCAGTAAGGCGGTGGGAGTATGGCAACTTTCCCGCTCAAGATCATGACGCCGGACGGCGTTGCGTTTGATGGTGCGGTCACGTCGGTATCCTGCCGCACCATCAACGGCCAGCTTCAGCTGCTGGCGCGGCATATCGACATCTGCACGGCGCTGGGCATGGGCGAGGCTCATATTAAGCTGGAGGACGGCACGGTCCGCCGCGCAGCCTGTATGGGCGGTATGCTGAGCATGCTTGGCGGCGAGTGCCATCTGCTGGCAACGACCTTTGAATGGGCCGATGCCATTGATGCCGAGCGCGCCGCCCGCAGCAAGGCCCGTGCCGAAGCATTGCTGGCCCAGAAGAATCTGGACAAGCGCGACATGCAGCTTGCCGAGGCCCGTTTAAGGCGTGCCTTGGTGCGCAGCAGCGTGGCCGCCCGCAAGGATATTTGAATCCGACTGCCCTCGCCATTTGGCGGGGGCGTTTTATTTTTTGAACCCGCCGCAAAGCGCTGTGGTCAGTGTCTCAAACGCCCCGCCGCGCTTGCCTTTTGTGCCCGCACACGGTATAATACAGATATGAATACTGCAATGATTTACATCCTTATTATGAATGTCATCGGCTTTTGCCTGATGGGCTGGACAAGCACCGCGCCCGCACACGGCAGTGGCGCGTCCCGGAGAAGATACTGTTTGGCGCGGCTCTGCTGGGCGGCAGTGCCGGTGCGTGGGCCGGTATGTACGTGTTCCATCACAAGACGCGCCACTGGTATTTTGTAGTGGGCATACCGCTGATCCTTGCGGCCCAGCTGGCGCTGGCTGTTTATTTTACGCGCTGAACCAGGCAGGGGAGGTGTCCCGCCGTGTCATTTTTTACCGCGCTGTTCTCCGGGCACAAAAAGTCTGCCGCTCTGCTGACGCCGCCTGACGGCATGCGGGAGACGGATATTGCGCTGGAAAGCAGTACCTGCACCGGAGAGACGGTCATCGGCTTTCGATGCAAAGCGGACGGTCATCTGCTGAACGCCGTTGTCGTGCGCAGCCGTGCGGATATTGAGACATTTTACAAAAGCTACGGCTTTGTGTACACAGGCAAATTTGATAAATAATCCACAAACCACTCTTGATATTTTATTAACTTTATGAATTATATTGCCTTGCTCTCTCTTTTCGCACATATATTGCACAGATTTCTGCCATTTCGCACGTTTTCTTTGCAAAGCGCAAAATGGGTGCTATAATAGCAGTGTAAGTGCTAAGCAGCTATGTGCTGCATAAATACTGGAGGAGTATCAGACAATGTCCATTTTCGAAAATTTTGAGAAGAAGCTGCAGGCTGAGCCGAAGTCCATCGTCTTTACCGAGGGTACCGACGCCCGTATTTTGTCCGCTGCAAGCCGTCTGCTGGCAGGCAAGACCCTGAAGGTCATCCTGCTGGGCGAGGTCGAAGCCGTCAAGAAGGCCGCTGCTGACGGCAGCTTTGACATCACCGGTGCCGAGATCATCGACCCGCCAACTACGAGGCTTTGATGAGATGGTCGCCAAGATGGTCGAGCTGCGCAAGGGCAAGATGACCGATGAGCAGTGCCGTGCCGCTCTGTCCAAGGGCAATTACTTCGGCACCATGCTGGTCAAGCAGGGCAAGGCTGACTGCCTGCTGGGCGGCGCAACCTACTCCACCGCAGACACCGTCCGCCCGGCTCTGCAGCTGATCAAGTGCAAGCCCGGCATCAAGTCTGTCAGCTCCTGCTTCATCCTGACCCGCGGCGAGGAGAGCATCGCCATGGGCGACTGTGCCATCAACATCGATCCCTCCGAGGACGAAATCGTCGAGTCCACCGTCGAGACCGCTCACACCGCAGAGATTTTCGGCATCGACCCCCGTGTTGCACTGCTGTCCTACTCCACCAAGGGTTCCGGCAAGGGCGAGACCGTCGACAAGATGCGCAACGCTACCGCCCGCGTTCAGGAGGCTCACCCCGAACTGAAGGTCGACGGTGAGCTGCAGTTTGACGCTGCCGTTGCTCCCGAGGTCGGCCAGCTGAAGGCCCCCGGCTCCAAGGTCGCCGGCTATGCCAACACCTTCATCTTCCCCAACATCAACGCCGGCAACATCGGCTACAAGATTGCCCAGCGCTTGGGCGGCTTTGAAGCCTACGGCCCCATTCTCCAGGGCCTGAACGCCCCATCAACGACCTGTCCCGCGGCTGCAATGCCGAGGAAGTCTACAAGATGGCCCTGATCACCGCCGCGCTGATCTGAGTTAAAATCCCTACATAAAAAGCAACCGCCGCCCGCGATATACAAAACGGGCGGCAGTTTTTTGTGTGGCAGGAGGGCGCATATAGAATGCACCCCCTGCGGAAATTGCAATTTTCTTATGATATAAACTAAATTTTCTGCGTGTCAGGGTCGATGCTTGCATCCGCCCCTACAAAAAATGTCCGCTGCAATTTTAACGCAGCGGACATTTTTTATGAACTACCAATCAATAGTGCAGCTTTTCCGCATCCAGCCCCTCCAGCACGGGCAGCATGGCGGCGGCCTCGGCGCGGGCGGCAATGGGTCCATCATCAGGTAGTTGCCGCACTCGACGGCGGATGCGCCGGGAATCTCTCCCTCGTACTCCGCCATCCAGGCAAAGGCGCTGCGGGTCAGGTCAAGCGCCTCGGCGGGCGTCAGGCCGGTGGTCAGCAGGTAAAAGCCGGTCAAACAGCCCATGGGGCCGACATAGACAACGCCCTTGCTGTACTTGCTGTTGCGCGCATAGGTTGCGAACAGATGCTCCAGCGTGTGAGCGCGGCGGGGGAAAGATAGCTGCCCTTGTTGGGCTGCTTCATGCGGATGTCCCAGGTCAAAATCTCGCCGTCAGCACCGTCCTGGCGGGAAAGGTACATACCCGGCAGCAGCCTGGTGTGGTCAACACAGAAGCTCGCGATACGTTCCATCGTGGTCCGCCTCACTTCGCCATCGCCTGCACAACACCGCGGGCGCAGTCCATGGAAATCGTCATGCCGTCCTTCAGCGTGCGGGTGGCATTGGTAGCACCAACGATAACGGCCTTATCCAGCGTCAGACCGACAATGGCGGAATGGCTGTTCGTACCGGCCTCCTCGGTGATGATACCGGCAGCCTCACGCATGAAAGGCAGCGTGTCGTTGGTGGTGAAGGGTACGACCAAAATCTGGCCGGGTTTGAACTTCTTGGCAGCCTCGGTGGCGTTGCGGCACACGCAGACCTCACCCTTGGCGTTGTGGCTGCCGATGCCGACACCGGCCAGCAGGGAATCGCCGACCATGTGGACCTTGATCATGTTGGTGGTGCCGGAGATGCCGACGGGAACACCGGCGGTGACGACGACGAGGTCGCCGTCCTGCACAAGGCCCGCGCTCTTGGCCTTCGCAACCGACATACTGATGAGCTCATCCGTGGAGGTCGCGTAATCCATCAGCAACGGGGTAACGCCGCGGTAGACGTTCAGCTGGCAGCGGGTAGTTTCATCCAGCACACAGGCGATAATTTGGGTGTCAGGACGGAAGCGGCTCAACAGGCGGGCGGTCTCACCGCTCTTGGAAGCCGTGATGATGCGGAAGCGCCGATGTCTGTAGCGGTGGTGCAGGCGGCATGGCCGACGGCAGCGCTGATGTTCAGGCGGCTGTTGTCCGTACCGGAGTGGTGGACCAGACTGTCAAAGCTGGAGTCTGCCTCGGTGGTCTCGGCAATCGTAGCCATGGCCTTCAGCGCCTCGACGGGGTACTTGCCCGCGGCGGTTTCACCGGAGAGCATAACCGCGCCGGTGCCGTCGTAGATGGCGTTGGCCACGTCGGTGATCTCGGCACGGGTCGGGCGGGGGTTGACGATCATGGAATCCAGCATCTGGGTAGCGGTAATGCAGATCTTACCGGCGCTCATGGCGCGGTCGATCAGGTGCTTCTGGATGGCCGGGATCTCGGCAAAGTCGATCTCAACGCCCATATCGCCGCGGGCAACCATGATGCCGTCGGCCACGGTCAGAATCTCGTCGATGTTGTCGATGCCCTCCTGGTTCTCGATCTTCGCGATGATGCGGATCTTGGAGTTGTGCTCGTCCAGGATGTGGCGGATATCCATAATGTCCTGCGCGTTGCGGGCAAAGCTGGCGGAGATCAGGTCAAAGCCCTGCTCGACACCAAACAGAATATCGCTCGTGTCGCGCTGGCTCATATACGGCATGGACAGATGCACGCCGGGGACGTTGACGCCCTTCTTGGTCTTGATGATGCCGTCATTGCAGACCGTGCAGGCAATGTCGGTGTCGCCGACCTCGTCAATGCGCAGCTCGATCAGACCGTCGTCCAGCATGATCCGGCCACCGGGCTTGACGTCGTGGGGCAGCTCCTTGTAAGTGACGGAGCAGATTTCGTTCGTGCCCTCTACGCTGCGGGAGTCAGGGTGAACTTCTGGCCGGTGGTCAGCTTCTCCACACCGTTCTTGAACTCACCCAGACGAATCTCGGGACCCTTGGTGTCCAGCATACAGGCAATGGGCAGGTCCAGCTCCTTGGACAGTGCGCGTACCTTGTCATAGCGGCCCTTGTGCTCCTCGTAGTCGCCATGAGAAAAGTTGAAACGCGCGACGTTCATGCCGTTCTCCATCAGCTGGCGCAGAATGCCCGGCTTATCGGTGGACGGACCCATAGTACAGACGATCTTGGTTTTACGCATAAAGCTTATCCTCCGTTTTACATTTCTACCTATTTATATACTTTAGCAAACCTCAGCGGTATTATACTACAAGTCCGCCGTGGGAGACAAGAGGAAAACGGCTTTCGTCTGAAAAAAAACGCACAAAAATTGTTTCCTTTCTGCCCGTTAATTTTTACACAATTTCAGCTCGTTCCGTGCAAATTCTGCCACAGCCCGGTACAGCCCGACTTACAGGCCACCGGCGTTCTTCTGTGCCCGGCGGGTCCGATTTGCAAGCATGGATTGCATGTTTACTTTTTGCGGTGTTTACGGTATAATAAAGCCATGAATAGTCCTTTACCACTTACTATACAGGAGAAGCATCATGGCAAAACGTGTATTTCTGATTGTGCTCGACAGCTTCGGCGTCGGCGCAGAGCCGGACGCGCCCCTTTTCGGCGACGCCGGCACCAACACACTGGGGGCCATTGCAGGGCATCCCAATTTCAGGGGTGATAACCTTGCCAGGCTCGGCATGTTCAATCTGGACGGCGTGACCTGCGGCACCCACGCAGCCGCCCCCATCGGCAGCTATGCCCGCCTGCGTGAAGCCAGTGCCGGCAAGGATACGACCATCGGCCACTGGGAAATCGCGGGTCTGCTGAGTGCCGAACCGCTGCCCACCTTCCCGGACGGTTTCCCGCAGGAGCTGCTGGATGCGTTCACCGCCAAAACCGGCTATAAGGTTCTGTGCAACAAGCCCTATTCCGGCACCGACGTCATCCGCGACTACGGCGAGGAGCACATGAAAACCGGCGCACTCATCGTCTACACCTCCGCCGACAGTGTGTTCCAGATCGCTGCGAACGAGGCCATCGTCCTGTGGAAAAGCTGTACGAGATCTGCGCACAGGCGCGGGAGCTGCTGACCGGCAAATACGGCGTAGGCCGCGTCATTGCCCGCCCGTTCGTGGGCGACTGCGCCGCCAACTTCACCCGCACGCCGCGCCGCCATGACTACAGTCTGGTCCCGCCGCACGACACGATGCTCGACGCCATCCTGGCCGCAGGCAAGCAGACCATCGGTGTCGGCAAGATCCACGACATCTTTGCGGGCAAGGGCATCGGCGAAACCATCCGCACCTCCGGCAACACCGAGGGTCTGCAGGTCACGCTGGAGCTGGCGGACCGCGATTTTGAGGGTCTGGCCTTCGTCAACCTCGTCGACTTTGATATGCTCTACGGCCACCGCCGCGACATTGAGGGCTACGCCGCTGCCGCTGCCGAGTTCAACGACTGGCTGCCCGGCTTTATGGCAAAAATGCGCCCGGGTGACATCCTGATGGTCACGGCGGATCACGGCTGCGACCCCAGCTACACCAAGACCACCGACCACACCCGTGAGCACGTGCCGTTCCTGATTTACGGCGACGAGGTCAAGCCCGGCATCAACCTGCACACCCGCTACAGCTTCGCCACGATTGCCGACACTGTCTGCAAAGCGCTGGGCGTTGACTACTGCCCGGCGGGCTGCGGTGTTTATGATGAAATTGCCCGCTAAGGTGGGCGTGCTTTTGCTGGACCTGCTGGCCGCAGTGCTGGTCCTCTATTCGGTTTCACTGATTTTTCTGTCCAACTTCAACATGGGCAACCTGATGGTCTGGCTGCTGACGGCCTGCGTGGCCGGGTACGCCGTGTTCCGCCGCCCGCTCAACCTGTGGTTTTCCGCGGGCGCAGGACGGGTCGTTTTCTGGGTGCTGGCCGTTCTGGCCGGGGTGTATCTGGCGCTGATCGCCTTTGTGTCGGTCAGCGGCTATATGAACCCGCCCACGGGGGACGAAAGGGTCATCATCGTGCTGGGGGCCGGGCTGCATAAGGATAAGCCCAGCAAGCTCCTGCAATACCGCCTGAATAAGGCGTATGACTACGCCGCAGCCCACCCGGACACACTGGTCATCACCAGCGGCGGGCAGGGCCGCGACGAATGGCTGCCCGAGGGCGACGCCATGCGGGACTACCTGATTGCCAAAGGACTGCCTGCGGACCGCGTGCTTGCCGAATCCGGCTCGACCTCCACCGAGGAAAACTTTGCCTTCTCACTGACCATCCTGCGGGAGCATGGCTTTGATGAGACAACGCCCATCGTCTACGTTTCCAATGCGTTCCACTGCTACCGTGCCGGGAAATACGCCGCCCTGGCGGGCTTCACCAAAGCCACTGCGCTGCCCGCTGCAACGCCGCTGCGCAGTGTGCTGCCATGCTATCTGCGGGAGCACTGGCACTGCTCTACTACTGGGTATTCAAAACGTCCGCCAGCGGACCGATGCATGCGATGGTCGGCCTGCTGGAGCTGAATAAAAATTTCTTTTATAAATAGGAGGGGACTGCCATGCAGATCCGCTATTACAAGGAGTACAGCCGGTTTCTGAACCGTTTTATGGAGTTTAAGGTCTACGGCCACGCCGGACGCCCCATCGTCATTTTCCCGTGCCAGAGCGGCCGCTTCTTCGACTGGGAGGACCGTAATATGTGCAACGCGGCGGCCCCTGGATCGACAGCGGCAAGCTGCAGATCTTCACCGTCGACAGCATCGACCCCGAGAGCTGGGACAATAACGGCCCCGAGCGCCCGCGCATCGAGATGCAGGAGCGCTGGTACAACTATATCTGTGAGGAGTTCGTCCCCCGTTTGCTGGAGATCAACCGCGAGCAGGGCGAGGACCACACAGGCTGCATCCTGACCGGCGGTGCCAGCATGGGCGGCGGCCACGCCGTCAACTTCTACCTGCGCCGCCCCGACATCTTCAACGGCACGATTGCCCTGAGCGGCCTGTACTCCTCCGGCATGTTCTTCGGCAGCTACATGGACGACCTTGTCTACCGCAATTCTCCCTGCGATTACATGCGCAACTTCC
>ENA-OQAZ01000722-OQAZ01000722.1-human-gut-metagenome-genome-assembly--contig:-NODE-722-length-17864-cov-5.624514_pt1 | contig 17864 bp, 22 predicted proteins | sample MGYA00242737_ERZ504531 | MGnify/ENA primary metagenome ERZ504531 (study PRJEB26092, sample SAMD00036244) | human gut metagenome | host: Homo sapiens | study: EMG produced TPA metagenomics assembly of... | reverse complement strand
CCCGCCAGGCTCCGACCGTAGGTGATGTCGGTCTTTTCTGCCCAGCTGTGGGCGGTGAGCCACGGTCGGGCTTTTCGTTCTGCACGCCGTCCTCAAAGGACTGGTGGAACAGGCCGAAGTGATACCGCAGGCCCACGCCGTCGCCGGGCAGGTTCAGCGTTGCCAGAGAGTCGAGGAAGCAGGCAGCCAGACGGCCCAGACCGCCGTTGCCCAGAGAAGGTTCCGGCTCCACCTCTTCGATATCGGAAAGGCTCTTGCCGACGGCAGCCAGTGCATCGCGGGCTTCATCGTACAGTCCCAGATTGATGAGGTTGTTGGACAGCAGCTTGCCGATGAGAAATTCGGCGCTGATATAGTACAGCTTGCGGCCGGTGACCGGCTGCACACGGTCGGCGCTCTTCTGCCGGACGAGTTCCAGCAGCGCGAGATACAGCTCCTGATTCGTGCAGTCTGCCAGCGGCTTGCCCGTGAGACCCTGTAACGTTTCGGTAAAGCTCATAAATGCATCCTCCTTTGTTAGGGTGTATCTGAAAAGTCGAAAATTTAGTCTATTTCTACAAGCACAGCCGGATCTTGCGTGAAACAGCCTTGGATCTCGCTTGTGCTTGCGAAATATTCGTCATTTTCTTTGTTTTCAAATACACCTTGCGGAAAACAGGTTTGACATCTGTACTTCCAGATATACCACATAAAACAATCAAAATCTTGCCTAAAAAGCGCAGACTGTGGTACAATCCTATCATCGGGAGGTGAAACGATGCAAAATCAGGCATCTTTGCAGGAGACCAAGCAGCATGGTGCCGTGCGGTTTCCCTTCAATCTGTATCCCTGCACCATTCCGGGGGACTTTCCGCAGGTGGCGCTCCACTGGCAGGAGAGCATGGAGCTGGTCTTTGTCAAGCGGGGCACAGGACTGGTGCAGGTGGGCGCTGAGAGCTGCCCGGCCCGCATGGGGGACATCTTTATTTTTACGCCCGGCACCCTCCATGCCCTGCGGCAGCCGAAGGGCAGTGCATGGAATACGAAAATATCATTTTTGAGCTGGAGCTTCTGGGCGGCGCAGAGGACCTTTGTGCCGAGAAATATCTGCTTCCGCTGCAAGCGGGCGCTTGTCGCTGCCTGCGCGGCTGACCCCGAACGACCTGTGCTATCTGCAGGCCGCCGCCTGCCTGCGGGAGGTGGAGGATGCCAACCGCGCCAAGCTCCCCGGCTACGAGCTGCAGGTCAAGGGAGCATTGCTGCGGTTTCTTGCCCTGCTCCTTGCACAGGGCCGGCAGCGGCTTGCCGCCGAGACAGCCGACACCCAGCGGCTGAAAACGCTCCTGCAATGGCTCTCGGCCCATTATACCGAGGAACTCCGGGTCGCCGATGCCGCCGGGGTCTGCTCCTTCAGTGCCAGCCACTTCATGCGGTGGTTCCGGCAGATGACCGGGCAGAGCTTTGTGGCCTTTCTGAACGAGTACCGGCTCAACGCCGCCGCGAAGCGCTGCAGGCCACGGAGGAGACGGTTCTGACCATCGCTTCCCGGTGCGGGTTTGAGAACCTCTCCTATTTTAACCGGGCGTTCAAGGCGCACTTCGGCATGACACCCCGGGAGTACCGGAAAAAATAAGCAAAACGAGGCCGTTCTGCCTCTCTGGAAAAGAGAGGGAACGGCCTCGTTTTTTGCACATCAGATCTCCGGCGGCGGGCAGCAGCTCTCCCGTTGGATGAGCTTATGCGGCACGATGATCTTGGTTGCCAGAAGATTCGAGTTCTCGATGTGGTTGATCGAGCTGTTCCGTGCCGTGGAGCAGGCATTGGGCAAGCGGGAGATCATTGCAGAGGATCTTGGCTACATGAGCGACACCGTCCGTCAGCTGGTGCGGGACAGCGGTTTCCCCGGCATGAAGGTGTTGGAATTTGCCTTTGACTCCCGCGACACCGGCAGTGCCAGCGACTATCTGCCCCACAACTACCCGGTGAACAGCGTGGCCTATACCGCACCCACGACAACGAGACGCTGGTATCGTGGTACCAGACTGTCACCGATGCCGAGCGCGCCATGGTGCGGGACTATCTGTACGACTACGCCACCCCGGAAGAGCAGCTCTATAAAAGCATGATCGCACTGATCCTGCGCAGCGCAGCGGCGACCTGCATCATCCCCATGCAGGACTGGCTGGGGCTGGACAACTCTGCCCGCATCAACAAGCCCTCCACCGTGGGCCAGAACTGGCGCTGGCGGCTGAAAAAGACCCAGCTGACAAAGAAGCTTCAAAAGGAGATCTGCCAGCTGACCACCCGCTACGGCAGGATGAACTGGGCGTGACAGGATAGTGTTCTGGACTTGATTTTGGAAAGTTTATTGCAGAATAGCGGCAGAAGTAATACTTATTCAAAAATAAAAATGACAAAGAGCAAATAAAAAAGTACAGAATATGGATCGACCGGTCGAACAGCTGGTTCACATAGTCCTTCTGGGGGATGCCGATGGTCCACAGGCTGTACTTGTCATCCATGGGGATGATGCCCTTTGCCATCATGGTATTCACCACCGGGATGTGCAGCCGGTCGGTGCCCACTTGGCCGGTGATGGCCACCAGCGGCGCACCGTTCGGATAGGAGTGCGCGAGGCGCACCACAAAAAAGCACGAAGCAGCAATGCTTGGTGCTTTTTCTTTTTGACATGTGCCGCGGGATGCTTTATAATAAGAATGATTTCAGATGTCTGCGGGGCGGTGCGCCCTGCGGTAAAATTACGGCAAGCAAAAAAGGAAACTGCTATGAGAGAAGAAAAGGCCAGCGCATTGCCGCTGCTGCTGGACGTGCGCAGAATGGACGAAAATAACCGGGCTTACGCTACCGTATGCTGCGCAAAAATATTATGACCTTGCAGCTGCAGCCGGGCTGTCAGCTGAGCGAGGCCGAACTGTGCGAACAGCTGGCCATGAGCCGCACACCGGTACACGAAGCGCTGATGATGCTGAAAAGCGAGTGGCTTGTGGATGTTCTGCCGCAGCGCGGCAGCATTGTGTCCAAGATCAGCGTTCCATACCTGAACGAAGGCTTTGCCATGCGCCGCATTCTGGAACCGGCGCTGCTGCGCGGGCTGGCCGGAAAGCTGACAAGGGAACAGCTGAACGAATTTCAGGAACTGCTGAACCGGCAGAACGAAGACCTTTATCTGGATCAGGATGCAGCAGATGACTTCTTCATCTCGCTGGATAACGACTTCCACAGGCTTTTGTACCACGATTCCGGCTACGACCGCATCTGGGAGGCCATGCACAACGTTACTTCCCATATGGACCGTGTGCGGTATCTGGACTCGGCTTTGCCGGGGAAATATTGCCTCGGTGCAGAAAGAGCACGAGCAGATCTTTGGCTATCTGCGGGACGGCCTGCCGCTGGACGTGGACGTAGAAGCTGTTTGAGCATCACCTTGGCATGTACCGCGAGAATTTCCAGAAGATATTGGAACGGTTCCCGGATTTCTTTGTACGGACATAAACCAAAAAGAGCACCCGCTGCTGACCCTTACAAGGCCATGGCAGGGGGGTGCTTTTTTGGTTCAATACGGATACGGCTTTACGCCGGGCTGCGGATATCAATTTACGACGGCAGTGTTTCTGATGGATTTTGCACCAGAAATGCTGCTTTTTCTGTTCAAAACCCGGAAAAACAGCAGTTTGTGCTCTTGAATTGCCCGAAAAGCTTGCAGGAATGCAGGTTTTTGTGGTAATATTTAAGATGTGTTCCCGTTGAGGGGAAGAAAGAGAGGGGTAATCAAATGATCAATATCTGCATCATTGCCACCATTGTGATCTATCTGGTGGGAATGCTGCTGGTTGGCTTTGTCTACAGCAAGTCCAACGAGGACAGCAGCGATTTCTACCTCGGCGGCCGCACGATGGGCCCGCTGGTCACGGCTATGAGCGCCGAAGCCAGCGATATGTCCAGCTGGCTGCTGATGGGTATGCCGGGCCTTGCATATCTCACCGGCATCGCGTCGCCGGGCTGGACGGCCATCGGCCTTGCTGTGGGCACATGGCTCAACTGGCTCATCGTGGCCCGCCGCCTGCGCCGCTACTCGGCCAATCTGGATGCCATCACGGTGCCGCAGTTCCTTTCCCTGCGGTTCCATGACCAGCGCAACCTGCTCAATGCGCTGGGCGCGGTCATTATCATCGTGTTCTTCATCCCGTACACCGCTTCCGGCTTTGCCGCCTGCGGCAAGCTGTTCAACAGCCTGTTTGGCGTGGATTACATGGCGGCCATGATCCTGTCCGCTGTGGTCATCGTGGGCTACACCATCATGGGCGGCTTCCGCGCGGTGTCTACCACCGACCTGATCCAGTCCGTTGTCATGAGCATGGCGCTGATCGCAGTGCTGATGTATGGTGTCAGCGTGGCAGGCGGCTGGGACGTGGTTCTGGACAACGCTCGCAGCCTGCCCGGCTACCTGACCATGGCTGCAAGCCACAATGCGGCAGACAACACCGCTACCTCCTACAGCCTGCTGGACATCGCGTCCACGCTGGCATGGGGTCTGGGCTACTTCGGCATGCCCCACATCCTGCTGCGCTTCATGGCCATTGAGGACGAAAAGAAGCTGGTGCTCAGCCGCCGCATTGCAAGCGTGTGGGTGGTCATTGCCATGACCGCTTCCATCGTCATCGGCATGGTGGGTCTGGGCATGACCAAGGCGGGCGCACTGGAGTTCCTGAGCGGTTCTTCCAGCGAGACCCTGATCGTGCGCGTGGCCAGCCTGATCGCTCAGCACGGCGTGCTGGCAGCCATTCTGGCAGGTCTGATCCTTGCCGGCATCCTTGCCGCTACCATGTCCACCGCCGACAGCCAGATGCTGGCAGCGGCCTCCAGCGTATCCCAGAACATCCTGCAGGAGTTCGGCCACATGAAGCTGACCGAGAAGCAGAGCCTGTTCGCTGCCCGCCTGACCATCATCTGCATCAGCGTGGTGGGCGTGGTGCTGGCCCGCGACCCCAACTCCAGCGTGTTCGGCATCGTCAGCTTTGCATGGGCCGGCTTCGGCGGCGCCTTTGGCGCGGTGGTGCTGTGCTCCCTGTTCTGGAAGCGCTGCAACTGGCAGGGCGCACTGGCCGGTATGCTCTCCGGCGGCCTGATGGTCTTTGTATGGAAGTACATCATCAGCCCGCTGGGCGGCGTGTTTGGCATCTACGAGCTGCTGCCTGCCTTCCTGATGTCTCTGCTGGTCTGTGTTGTGGTGAGCCTTATTACCCCGGCACCCTCGGCAGAGATCGAGGCAGAGTTCGACGCTGCCAAGTAAAAACGATTTAAAATGCCCTCCGCTGCGCTCTGGGCATAGCAGCGGAAAAATGATTGATGCTTATGCAAAAGAGCAAAGCCGGCGGGCTTTGCTCTTTTGCTTTTTCACGGGTGGGGACGCAGAGGAAAGCGGCATTTAATTCAAAAGGATCAACCATGCTTCGCAGCATGGAAGCAGAAATCCAAAACAGAAAAAGAACAGAAGATCCAGCACGAGCCGCATCAGACGGGTAAGCGGCGTGCCGAAAGACATGGCGTGAATGATAAAAAGATTCACCTCACCCCAGCGCCGGTAGTAACCGGTTTGCTCAAAATTGTTCCAGAGCTCAAGAGATAGAAATTCAAATCCGGCAAACAATGGAAAAATGACCAGGGAGGACATCCAGCCGTCGGCCTGAAGCAAACCATCGCTGAGAGTCCGCCAGTGCACAGCTAATCTGCCTGGACAGGCAAAAATTCCCCACAGGGCAAGTGCAATGCTTAATGCAAGAAGAGCAGTACGCACAGAATGCCAGTCTACAGTGTGCTGGCGGCGCAGCATGGTGAAAAAATCTTCCAGAGGAACGGGAGGAGTGTCATCTTTTTGACGGGAGTCATGACAGTGCATCAGGTCAGCGAGGGTCAGGCCCAGCACATCGGCCAGCGGCTCCAGCGTGTTGATGTCTGGCAGCCCGATGCCGCGTTCCCAGCGGCTGACGGCTTTATCCGTAACGTGAAGCTGCTGAGCCAGTTCGGCCTGCGTCATGTTCCGCTCCCGGCGCACTTGTGCAAGGAATGCACCAAATTCTTTTGCATCCATTCTGCTCACATCCTTTTCCACAGGATAACACAGAAATGTGGAAAACACAACCGACGGAGCGTTTACCTGCCGGTCTGCAAAACAAAAAGGACGTGCTCCCTTGCGGGAACACGTCCTTTTTTATCGCTTCAGTATCAGGCAGAGATCAGCTTACAGCTGGGGGCCGGCAGAGACCAGAGCCTTGCCGTGCTCGTTGCCCTCGTACTTCTTGAAGTTCTTGATGAAGCGGCTTGCCAGATCCTTGGCCTTCTCTTCCCACTGGGAAGCGTCAGCGTAGGTGTCGCGAGGATCCAGAATGCCGGTGTCCACGCCGTTCAGCACGGTGGGAACTTCGAAGTCGAAGTAGGGGATCTTCTTGGTGGCACATTGTTGATGTCGCCGTTCAGGATGCGTCGATGATGCCGCGGGTATCCTTGATGGAGATGCGCTTGCCGGTGCCGTTCCAGCCGGTGTTGACCAGATAAGCCTTAGCGCCGCTCTTCTGCATCTTCTTGACCAGCTCCTCAGCATACTTGGTGGGGTGCAGCTCCAGGAAGGCCTGGCCGAAGCATGCAGAGAAGGTGGGGGTGGGCTCGGTGATGCCGCGCTCGGTGCCTGCCAGCTTTGCAGTGAAGCCGGACAGGAAGTAGTACTGGGTCTGCTCGGGGCTCAGGATGGAGACCGGGGGCAGAACGCCGAATGCGTCAGCAGACAGGAAGATGACATTCTTTGCAGCGGGTGCAGAAGAAATGGGGCGGACGATGTTCTTGATGTGGTTGATGGGGTAGGACACACGGGTGTTCTCGGTGACGCTCTTATCAGCGAAATCGATGTGGCCCTCGGCATCCAGAGTGACGTTCTCCAGCAGAGCGTTGCGCTTGATGGCGTTGTAGATATCGGGCTCGGAGTCCTTATCCAGGTTGATGACCTTTGCGTAGCAGCCGCCCTCGAAGTTGAACACGCCGTTGTCGTCCCAGCCGTGCTCGTCATCGCCGATCAGCAGACGCTTGGGATCGGTGGACAGGGTGGTCTTGCCGGTGCCGGACAGACCGAAGAAGATGGCAGTGTTCTCGCCGTTCAGGTCGGTGTTGGCGGAGCAGTGCATGGAAGCAATGCCCTTCAGCGGCAGGAAGTAGTTCATCATGGAGAACATGCCCTTCTTCATCTCGCCGCCGTACCAGGTGTTGACGATGACCTGCTCCTTGCTGGTGATGTTGAACATAACAGCAGTCTCGGAGTTCAGACCCAGCTCCTTGTAGTTCTCGACCTTGGCCTTGGAAGCGTTGTAAACAACGAAATCAGGCTCAAAGTTTTCCAGCTCCTCAGCGGTGGGCTTGATGAACATGTTGGTGACGAAGTGTGCCTGCCAGGCCACTTCCATGATGAAACGGACAGCCATGCGGGTGTCCTTGTTTGCGCCGCAGAAAGCATCCACAACGTACAGGCGCTTGTTGGACAGCTCCTTCTTTGCAATCTCCTTCACGGCAGCCCAGGCTTCCTCAGAAGCGGGGTGGTTGTCGTTCTTGTACTCGTCGCTGGTCCACCAAACGGTGTTCTTGGAGTTTTCGTCCATCACGATGAACTTGTCCTTGGGGGAACGGCCGGTGTAGATGCCGGTCATAACGTCCACAGCGCCCAGCTCGCTGACCTTGCCCACTTCGTAGCCTTCCAGGCTGGGCTTGGTCTCTTCCTCGAACAGCTGCTCGTAAGAGGGGTTATACACGACCTCGGTCGTGCCGGTAATGCCGTACTTGCTCAGATCTACCTTTGCCATGATACTTATACCTCTTCTTTCGTTCAGATCAATTCTGATCGCGCGACGCACATGCCCTTAGCCAATGGGCAGTGCGGGCGATGAAGAAATACAGATGCGTATTCTCCTGTTTATCATTATACATAAAAACATTCCAAAATCAACCAGAGGGAACAAAAGGTTCTTATAAATGTAACAAATTTCATTCAGAATCTTAGCTGTTTGAAGTGATTTCATAAGAAGGAAGGGGAACCGCAGCGAACAAAATAAAGAAAAGAGACCCAAAACACAACTTTGATAATATTTTGTCGATTCTGGATGCAACCGGGTATTCCAGAGCGGAAAAACCGGGGCGGGAGGCCCGCAGCACAAATTTCTGAAAAACTTGAAATTTCCTGTTGACAAAGTACGACTGCTATGCTAAAATAATCGAGTCGGGAGCGAAAACCCGATGCGAAAATGGACGTATGGCCCGTTGGTCAAGCGGTTAAGACAGAGGCCTCTCACGCCTTTAACATCGGTTCGATTCCGGTACGGGTCACCATTTTATAGTAGTAAAACGGCTGTATGCCGTTTTATATAGATGCCTCTTTAGCTCAGTCGGTTAGAGCACCTGACTGTTAATCAGGGTGTCGCCTGTTCGAGTCAGGCAAGAGGCGCCAGTAAAGCGATGGAAATGTTCCATCGCTTTTTTCTTTTTGTTGACAGAAAATTGCACAGGGGATATACTGGAGAGTAAGAAATATCACGATAGCGGCATCCTTGTGGTCAGCGTCCTCACCCTCTCAGGCGCTTGAGCGCCAGCTCTCCCAAAGAGAGAGCTTCTGACGAAACGGTGAAGCTGCCCAAGGCTCCCCCTTTGGGGGAGCTGGCATTGCGAAGCAATGACTGAGAGGGTGAGCTGCCTGAAAAGGAGAAATCACAATGAAACAGATCATTTTGACCGGCGACCGTCCCACGGGCCGCCTGCATGTTGGCCACTACGTTGGCTCTTTGAAGGAGCGCGTGCGCCTGCAGAACACCGGCAAGTTCGACGAGATCTATATTATGATCGCTGACGCGCAGGCCCTGACGGACAACGCCGATAACCCGGAGAAGGTCCGCCAGAACATCCTGCAGGTGGCACTGGATTATCTGGCCTGCGGTCTGGACCCCAACAAGGTCCACATCTTCATCCAGTCCATGGTGCCTCAGCTGACCGAGCTGAGCTTCTATTATATGAATCTGGTCACGGTGAGCCGCCTGCAGCGCAACCCCACCGTGAAGAGCGAGATCCAGATGCGGAACTTCGAGACCAGCATCCCGGTGGGCTTCTTCACCTACCCCATCAGCCAGGCAGCGGATATTACGGCGTTCGGTGCCACCACTGTGCCGGCCGGTGAGGATCAGATGCCCATGCTGGAGCAGTGCCGCGAGATCGTGCACAAGTTCAACGCCGTCTACGGCGAGACCCTGACCATGCCTGAGATCATGCTGCCCCAGAATGCCGCCTGCCTGCGCCTGCCCGGCATTGATGGCAAGGCCAAGATGAGCAAGAGCCTGGGCAACTGCATCTACCTGTCGGATGAGCCCGAGGACATCAAGAAGAAGATCATGTCCATGTACACCGACCCCAACCACCTGCGGGTGCAGGATCCCGGCAAGGTGGAGGGCAACCCCGTGTTCATCTATCTGGATGCTTTCAGCCGCCCCGAGCACTTCGCCGAGTTCCTGCCGGAGTACCAGAACCTCGATGAGCTCAAGGCCCACTATCAGCGTGGCGGTCTGGGCGACGTGAAGATCAAGAAGTTCCTCAACGCCGTCATGCAGGCCGAGCTGGAGCCCATCCGCAACCGCCGCAAGGAGTGGGAGCAGCGCCTGCCCGAGGTCGTGGAGATCCTGAAGGAAGGCAGCGCCGTGGCTGAAAAGACCGCTGCCGCCACCCTGGCCAATGTCCGCAAAGCCATGCGGATTGACTACTTCGCGGATAATAACCTGCTGAAATAATCGTTTGTAAAACGTAAGCCGCTCTTTCCGGTGCCAATGCCGGAAAAGAGCGGCTTTTTTTGGTAAGCGCAATTGCTGGCTGACAGATTTTCAGCTGCAAATGGTGATTGTTGCCCTCCGTGTCTGAGTAGAGCGGAAAAAGATTAACAAATCATCTATTGCATCTCCTGAGGGAGTTGGTATACTCAAGGAAGAACCATAAAAAGGAGGGCTGTGATATGAAACAAAAGGGAATCTGGCTTCGGAACGGATGGAGGCTGCACCATCTGAATGCGGCAGAACTGGCGCTGGCGCTGCTGGTGCGGGAAAAGCCACTGACAGCGCAGCAGCTCTCTGCGGCGTTGACAGAAAAGGGAACCCGGCTGGATCGTAAACAGTTGGGAAAAATTCTGGCAAAGCTGGAACGTGCAGGCGCAGTTGAAACGGCGGCAGGGAAATACATCTGCCAGAATGAAACGATTCTCCACTATCCGACGACGTACAGTGAAAGTCAGCTGCTGGATATTATCGGCATGACCCAGAACACCGTAAATGGTCAGGCGGTATTCAGTGGAGTGCCGCCTATGAGCATCAGCTCCCGTGGCAGCAGCGGGGTTTGAAACAGGATATTATAAAACAAGCGCCGCGTTCCCTTGGGAACGCGGCGCTGTACTTATTTATTGAACAAATCACTGTGGGTTCCGGTGCGGGCCAAAGTCAAAACGAGCACATTGTCTTCGATGCGGTAGATGAGCAGCCAGTCTGGCTGGATGTGGCATTCGCGATGGCCGATCCAATCGCCGGTCAAAGCGTGGTCTCTGTTTTTCTCTGGGAGCGGTTCCCCACGTGATAAGGTGCGGATGATATTATCCAGAAGATCAACGTCGAGATGCCGTTTTTGAGCAAGTTTGTAGTCCTTCTTGAATTGGTTCGTCCAGACGATATCGCGGTTCATCGCTTCAACTCCCGAAGAGCCTCTTCTACATCAGAATAGTGCTTTACATTCGGGTCCTTTGCGATCCTTTCTGCCTCCAGCATAGCGGCCATGGTCTCCTTGTTGGGTTGATCCATTTTGATCTCAAATGGAATGCCTCCATCCCGCAGGGACTGCCGGACAAAGACATTGAATGCAGTGGAAAGGTTCATGCCCAGCTCCGAGAACAGGGCCTCGGCCTGTGCTTTTAACTCGGAATCCATCCGAATGCTGATATTTGTGGTTGCCATAAAAATCAACTCCTTCCAACTGTATTATATCGCATTGCACATAGATTGCAATACATTGCACGAAAAATTAACATCTATGAGGATAAAACAAGCGCCGCGCTCCCAGTTTGGGAACGCGGCGCTTACTGTTTATTTCAGGCGAAATCAGTTGTTATATGCGCGGGTCTTGATCTCCTCGGTGACCTTTGCGATGAATTCATCCACTTCCATGGTAGTGGTCTCGCCCTTGCGGTCACGGACAGAGAGGTTGCCGGCCTCGGCTTCCTTTGCACCCAGAACCAGCATGTAGGGCACACGGTCCACCTGCTGTGCGGCGCGGATCTTGTAGCCGATCTTCTGGTTGTCGTCGTCCAGAGCCACGCGGACACCGGCCTCCACCAGCTTCTCGGTGATGCTCTCCGCATACTCGAGGGTCTTTTCGGAAACGGGCAGGACCTTGACCTGAACCGGTGCCAGCCAGGTGGGGAACTTGCCCTTGGTCTCCTCGATCAGGTAGGCCATGAAGCGGTCCAGGGAGCCCAGGATCGCACGGTGCAGGACAACGGGGGTCTTTTCGGAGCCGTCCTTGTCCACATAGGTCAGGTGGAACTTTGCGGGCAGGCAGAAGTCCAGCTGGCAGGTGGACAGAGTATACTCAGCACCCACGGCGGGCTTGACGTTCACGTCCAGCTTGGGGCCGTAGAAGGCGGCCTCGCCGATCTCCTCGGTGAAGTGGATGCCCAGCTCGGTCAGCACTTCGCGCAGAGCGTTTTCGGCGTGGTTCCACATGGCATCGTCGTCGTGGTACTTCTTCTTGTCGGCGGGGTCACGCAGGGACAGAACGCAGCGGTAATCGGTGATCTTGAAGTCCTTGTAGGTCTCGAAGATCAGGTTGCAGACATCGGCGACCTCGCTCTTAATCTGCTCCGGAGTGCAGAACAGGTGGGCATCGTTCTGGCAGAAGTGGCGGCCGCGCTCAATGCCCTTCAGGGTGCCGGAGGACTCGTAGCGGAAATCGTGTGCGATCTCACCGATGCGCATGGGCAGGTCACGGTAAGAGTGGGGACGATTTGCGTAGATCATCATGTGGTGGGGGCAGTTCATCGGGCGCAGGACGTAGCTCTCGCCTCCATCTCCATGGCGGGGAACATGTTCTCGCGGTAGTGATCCCAGTGGCCGGAGGTTTTGTACAGGTTCACGGTGCCGATGCAGGGGGTCATCACGTGCAGGTAGCCGCGTGCACGCTCCTTCTCCTTGATATAGTTCTCCAGCTCCTGCCAGACGGTGTAGCCTGCGGGCAGGAACATGGGCAGGCCGCGGCCCACCAGGTCGTCGGTCATAAACAGGCCCATCTCCTTGCCGATCTTGCGGTGATCGCGCTCACGGGCCTCCTGCTGCTCCTTCTCCCAGGCTTCCAGCTCTTCCTGGTTGTGGAATGCCACACCGTTGATACGGGTCAGCATCTTGTTTTCCTTGTCGTTCTTCCAGTATGCACCGGACTGCTGGGTGATCTTGAAGGCCTTCAGCGCCTTGGTGTAGGTCAGGTGGGGTCCGATGCACATGTCAACGTACTCGCCCTGCTGGAAGAAGCTGAACTCGGTCTCGTCGGCCAGATCAGCCATGTGCTCGATCTTGTAGTGCTCCTGGCGCTCCTCCATCAGTTTCACAGCCTCGTCACGGGGCAGGATGAAGGCTTGATGGCCAGATTTTCCTTGCAGATCTTGCGCATCTCTTTTTCGATGTTGGCCAGATCGTCATCGGTGAGCTTGATGTCGCCCAGATCGACATCGTAGTAGAAGCCGTTCTCGGTGGCAGGGCCAAAGGCAAAGTCAGCCTCGGGGTACAGGCGCTTGATGGCCTGCGCATGATGTGAGCAGCGGTGTGGCGGATAACATGCAGTTCCTGGTCCTGCGGGCACTCGTCCACATGGCCGTCTTTGTAGATGATCTTCATAGTGGTTCTCCTTTTGATGAAAGTTAAAACAAAAAAGCGCTCCATCCCGCTCAAATTTACGGATGAAGCGCCTGAAGATTTCACGCGTTCCACGGTTCCACCCGAATTGCGTGCCCTTGAGAACACGCCACTCGCTGTGCTGTAACGGGCGCACCCGGCAGAGGTTCTCCTCTGCGCTCTGCGGTGGTAGAAGCCCGATGCACGGCAGGCTGCTTGCAGCACCCGGTATTCGGGGCAGCCCTCTCTGCGTCATGGGGAACGAGCTTCGGTTTGTCCGCATCATCGCTTTGGTCAGGATGAAACTACGCTGATTGTAGCACGATGGCGGCAAAAAATCAAGCTCTCCGCGGCGAAAATCTGCGAAAAATCATTCTTCTTTTTTCTTCAGCTTGACCCGCCACTTGTGGGAGGCGTACTCCGGCCGCAGCTTGTTGGTGACAAAGGTCTGGCTGCTGTAGAGGCCGTGGTGGCCCGAGAGCATGTAGCACACGCCGCAGCCCAGCGCAATAAGCTCCAGCCCCTGCCCGCCAAACAGCTCGAATCCCAGCAGGATGGAGGGGATCAGGGCGTTTGTGGCTCCGCAGAACACGCAGACCAGACCGATGGCACCGGCAAACCCGGCGGCAGGCCCAGCCATGGCCCGGCGATGCAGCCAAAGGTCGCCCCGATGTAGAAACTTGGGACCACCTCGCCGCCCTTGAAGCCTACTGCCAGGGTCAGGGCGGTCAGGAAGATCTTGCAGGCAAAATCCCAGGGCAGGGCAGTGCCCTGCTCCACGGCATCGGCAATGACGGCCATTCCGGCCCCGTTGTACCGCCCGACACCGAACAGATACGAGAACGCTACCACGGCTGCACCGCCCGCAAAAGCCCGGAGCCAGGGATTCGGGATCCGTTTGGGGATCCCGTGTTCTAGGGTGTGAAGCGTCCAGCAGAACAGCCGGGTCACGGCGGCACAGGCAATGCCCAGCAGGGCGGTCTGAAGCGCGGTTTCCAGCGTCAGGTGCGGGATGGAATTGAGCACAAAATTGGTCGGGGCGATCCCGAAGAACAGGGATACGCCGTAAGCAATGAGGCCGAAGTGAACGCGGGCATAAAGGCCGAAGTGAACGTCAGCCCCACGTCCTCCACCATCATGGCGAAGAGGGCGGCGGTCAGCGGGGTGCCGAACAGAGCGGAAAAGAACGCGGCCATCCCGCTGATGGTGGCGGTGCGGCGGACGTAATCGCTCAGGTGGAGCAGTTTGCCCACGTTCCAGCCAATGCTGCCGCCCATCTGCAAAGCGGCACCCTCGCGGCCGGCAGAACCGCCGCACAGGTGGGTGAGCACCGTGCCCAGAAAGATGGCGGGCACCAGCAGCAGGCTGACCGGCTCGCCGCTCTGCACGGCGCGGATGACATGTTGGTGCCACGCTTCGCACTTTGTGACCTTGTAGAGTGCCACGATGGCAAGGCCGCCAGCGCAGGCAGAGCAGCAGCCAGCTCTGCGCGGCCCGCAGCTCGGTGACGTACTCCACGCTCAGGTGGAACGCTGTGCCGACTGCGCCGCAGACCAGACCCGTGGGCACGGCCAGCAGCAGCCATTGCAGGGCCACCCGCAGGGCGGCTTTTGGCCTCGCGGTTAAAATCGTTCAAGTTGCTCATAGAAACTCCTGATACAAAAAAACTGAAAATTTTACACTCCAAAATAACACGCCCGCACAGGATGTCAACCCGGAACCATTGCAGGGAGGCTCACATCGTGGTGACAACGACAAACCCCTGCTTCCTTGTGCGGAGGAAGCAGGGGTTCTGCCGAATGGATTTCAGAAAAAGGAAAAAGGAGAACAAGGAGAACAAATATCGTCACGCTTTCAAAGCGGGACAGCGGTTGAAATTGTGCGGAGCGTTACTCCACATCCTGCAGGGCGGCGAAGTCCTCTTCGCCGGTGCGGATCTTGACCACGCGGGTCACGTTGTAAACAAAGATCTTGCCATCGCCGATGTGGCCGGTGTACAGGGCCTTCTTGGCGGCATCCACCACAGCGTCCACGCTGATCTTGGAAACAATGACCTCGACCTTGATCTTGGGCAGCAGGGTGCTGTCCACAGGCACGCCGCGGTATTTCTCGGTGGTGCCCTTCTGGATGCCGCAGCCCATCACCTGGGTCACGGTCATGCCGGTCACACCCAGATCGTTCAGCGCGGTCTTGAGCTGATCGAACTTGGAGAGCTTTGCAATGATGGACACTTTGTGCATCCCGGTGTCGTAGATGCCATCGTGGATGACGGCAGGCTCCTTGACCACAGGCACGGCAGCGTTCATCTGCACGGCGCTTGCCCTGGAGGCATCATCCTCGCCCAGATCGGTGTTCTCGTTGGGCACCATGCAGCGGCGTTGGCATCGGAGATGGAGAAACCGGCGTAAGCAGAAGTCAGGCCGTGCTCGTGGATATCCAGGCCGTCGATCTCCACCTCAGCAGGGACGCGCAGGCCGATGGTTTTGTCGATGATCTTGAAGATGATGAACATCACGACCACAACGTACACATCAACGGTGATAAGGCCCAGCAGCTGGGTGCCCAGCTGTGCAAAGCCGCCGCCGTAGAACAGGCCCTTGCCCACGCCGTCGCCGCCGTTGGAGAACAGGCCCACAGCAATGGTGCCCCACACGCCGTTTGCAAAGTGAACGGAGACAGCACCCACGGGGTCATCGATCTTTGCGATCTTATCAAAGAATTCAACGCTCAGGACCACAAGGATACCGGCCACGAAGCCGATGATGAAGGCACCGAAGGGAGAGACCGCGTCGCAGCCTGCGGTAATGGCGACCAGACCGGCCAGAGAGCCGTTCAGGGTCATGGAGACATCGGGCTTGCCGTAGCGCAGCCAGGTGAAGATCATGGTCACGCAGGTGGCAACGGCAGCGGCCAGGTTGGTGTTGAAGCAGACAAGACCCGTCAGGGTCATGGCCTCATCGGTGGCAAGGCTCAGGGAAGAGCCGCCGTTGAAGCCGAACCAGCAGAACCACAGGATGAACACGCCCAGCGCACCGGCGGTCAGGTTGTGGCCGGGAATGGCGTGGGGGTTGCCGTCCTTATCGTACTTGCCGATGCGGGGGCCGAGCATTGCGGCACCCAGCAGGGCGATCACGCCGCCCACATTGTGAACGGCTGCGGAACCGGCAAAATCATGGAAGCCCATGCTCTGCAGCCAGCCGCCGCCCCACATCCAGTGGCCGCAGATGGGGTAGACCACCAGCGAAATGGCAGCGGAGTAAACGCAGTAAGCCTTGAAGTTGGTGCGCTCGGCCATGGAGCCGGACACGATGGTGGCTGCCGTGGCACAGAACACGGTCTGGAACACGATGTACACCCACAGCGGGATATCAAGCCCCAGGTGGCTGTAATCGCCCTGAATGAACGGATCGAACCCGCCGATCAGCGCGCTTGTGCCGCCGAACATCAGGCCGAAGCCGATGACCCAGTAGCACGGCGTGCCGATGCAGAAGTCCATCATGTTTTTCATCAGGATGTTGCCGGTGTTTTTGGCGCGGGTAAAGCCCGCCTCACACAGCGCAAAACCGGCCTGCATAAAGTAGACCAGGAACGCCGCAACCAGCACCCAACAGGTGTTTATGGAACTGAACATTATAATACCTCCCCGGTTTGTAATGCGCTCCCCGCACCGAATGTGCGCGGGAGCCTTGTTCAGGAGGCCCTCTATTCCTCCCGAGCAATATCCAGCGAAAACACAAAAGGCGCTGGCGGAATCACTTCCGTCAGCGCCTTTGCTTTCGATGGCACGAGTATAGCCCCTTTGTGCAAAACTGTCAAGAGCCGGGGTATGATTTTTACGTTTTACACAACACAGAACCGAGAAAAAAGAGGGAAACTTTATAAGTCATTCTTTTTCTCACCGGCGGGCGTTTCTTCCTTTTTGCGGCCGGAGCGGTGCCCGCCCTCCATCTCCCAGTGGAGCATCAGGCTCATCATGGCCCGCAGGGCAAAGGTGGCCGCCAGCGGCACCACCGATTCCAGATTCTGCAGCAGGAAGGTCTTGGCGATCTCCGCCGACATCAGGAACTCCAGCGCCGTGGTCAGGCCGCTGGACATCTCGTGGAGGAAATCGTGCTGGCCATGGAAAAAGGTGGCCCGCACATAGTGGTAGGTGGCCTTGACAAGGCTTGTGACGATGATGAACAGGCCGATGATCTCAGCCAGCCCGGAGATCATCGGCACCGCTGTCTCCAGAAACCCCTCCATGCCGTGGGTGACGATCTGATTGAAATGGTATAACCATGCCATATTAGACTTCCTCCTGCTTTTTCGGATACCTCTAAGATACATGAGCGGCGGTGCGCTGTCAAGCGGCCATCAGCCCAGCTTCTTTTTCTGCTGGTGGGCCAGGATGGGCATGAGCAGGGGCGTGGGAACGAGCTTCTGGGCCGTGGTGGCAAGGCGCATCAGGGTGCTGGGCACGATGATGGTCTTGCGGTGGAGCATCCCGCGCATGGCTTCTTCCACGCAGAGCTCCGGGGTGATGCCCTTGAGGGCGAACACCACGTCGGCGCGGTCGTTGAACTCGGTGTCCACGGGGCCGGGGCAGAGGGCACAGACATAGACCGGGCTGTGCTGCTCCCGCAGCTCCTCAGCCACGCCGCGGGTCAGGCTGACAACGTATGCCTTGGAGGCGTAGTAGCCCGCCATATAAGGCCCGCCCGGCAGCAGGCCCGCCGAGGATGCCACGTTCAGGATGGTGCCAAAGCCTGGGCTTCCATCTTGCGCAGGGTGAACTTGAACAGCCGGTGCATGGCCAGCACGTTCACCCGCAGCATGGAAAGCTCCTTGCCCGCGTCCGTCTCGGAAAAGGCACCGCAGCACCAAAGCCCGCGTTGTTGATGAACAGGTCGATGCGTTCGTCTGCCAGTGCTTCGCACAGGGCGG
>ENA-OQAZ01000721-OQAZ01000721.1-human-gut-metagenome-genome-assembly--contig:-NODE-721-length-17870-cov-3.181424_pt1 | contig 17870 bp, 21 predicted proteins | sample MGYA00242737_ERZ504531 | MGnify/ENA primary metagenome ERZ504531 (study PRJEB26092, sample SAMD00036244) | human gut metagenome | host: Homo sapiens | study: EMG produced TPA metagenomics assembly of... | reverse complement strand
TCCGCTGTATAAGCCATGCGCCTGCGTGAGATCGCATCCCTCCTTCAACTGGATAAGAGTGAGAAAAAAGAGCTTTTTGAATGTGCTGGACGAGCTTGCGCCCAGGGCAAGGCTGAAGTAGATAATAAAGGAAGATACAGCAAGGTTTCCGGCAAGCACAGAGACAGACGAAAGAATAAAGAAGCTCTGAAGCAGAAAAGCCGGAGCGTGGCCGTAAGGGAAGAGAACGCAAAGAGAAGAATCATGAGGAATATCGTTTCTCTGAGAAGGACGGAACCCTCATGGAGGGAACTTTTATTGGCCATTACAAGGGCTTTGGCTTTGTGGAAGTGGAGGATCAGGAACAGGATATTTTTATTCCGGAAAATGACACGGGAAGCGCCATGCATCAGGATAAGGTGCAGATCCTTGTACGGAACGGACATAAAGAGGGAAAACGTCAGGAAGGTGTTGTGCTGAAGGTTCTGGAAAGGGGAATGCCTTCGATCGTGGGAACATACCAGAGCAGTCGTGATTATGGCTTTGTGATCAGTGATAACCCCAAATTTTCCAAAGACATCTTTATTTCCAGAAAAAACTCCATGGGAGCAAAGGACGGAGACAAGGTAGTTGCAGAGATCACAGATTACGGCTCGAGAAACCGGAAGCCGGAAGGAAAGATCACAGAGGTGCTGGGAAACTTACGTTCACCTGGAACAGATATCCTTGCTATTGTGAAGAGCTTTAACATACCAAGTGTATTTCCTGACAAAGTACTTCGCCAGGCTGACCGTGTGCCGGATCATGTACAGGAAGCGGATCTGGATGGGAGACTGGATCTCAGAAATCTTGTTACAGTTACCATTGACGGTGAGGATGCAAAGGATCTGGATGATGCCATTTCCCTGACAAAGGAGGATGGAATCTACCATCTGGGTGTGCACATCGCAGACGTGAGCAACTATGTTCAGGGTGGCAGTGCCCTTGACAGAGAGGCACTGAAGCGAGGAACTTCCGTCTATCTTGCAGACCGTGTCATTCCCATGCTCCCGGAGCGACTTTCCAACGGTATCTGTTCTCTGAACCAGGGACAGGACCGTCTGACTTTAAGCTGTCTGATGGATGTTAATGAAAAAGGAAAGGTGATTTCCCATAAGATCGCAGAAACAGTGATCCGTGTAGATGAGCGTATGTGTTACACAGATGTGAAAAATATTCTGGAAGATACCGATGATGTGGCGAAGAAACGTTATGAAGCTCTGATCCCTATGTTTTTCCTGATGAAAGAGCTTTCCGGGATCCTGCGCAGTCGTCGGCATACAAGAGGTTCCATTGATTTTGATTTTCCGGAGAGTAAGATCATCCTGAATGCTGCAGGAAGAGCTATTGATGTGCAGCCTTATGAGCCAATGTGGCAACCAGGATCATTGAGGATTTATGCTTCTTGCCCAATGAAACAGTTGCACAGGAATACTGCACCGGAGATTATCCTTTTGTATACAGAACTCATGAAATCCGGATCCGGAAAAGATTGAAAGTCTTCTGATGCTTCTTCATAATGAAGGAGTCAACATACAGAAATCCGGACAGGAGATCACGCCTGGTGAGATCCAGGAGATCCTGGAAAGTATTGAGGGAATGCCCAATGAGGCACAGATCAGCCGCCTGACCTTGCGTACCATGAAACAGGCAAAATATACTACGGAATGCAGCGGACATTTCGGACTTGCAGCGAAGTATTACTGCCACTTTACTTCTCCGATCCGAAGATATCCGGATCTTCAGATCCACAGGATCATCCATGACCGTCTGAGAGGCAGACTGGTAAGGGAAGGACGTACCGAGCATTACAAGGAAATCCTGGATGAAGTGGCACGCCAGTCCAGTGTGTGCGAACGGCGTGCAGACGAAGCGGAAAGAGAATCCGATAAGCTGAAGAAAGCAGAGTATATGTCCTATCATCTTGGAGAGGAGTATGAGGGGATCATTTCCGGCGTTACAGGATGGGGACTTTATGTGGAGCTTCCGAATACCGTGGAAGGACTGATCCATATCAATACATTACGAGATGACTATTATGTATTTGACCAGGATGCATATGAACTGCGGGGAGACATGACGGGAAGGATCTTCCGCCTTGGGCAGAAGGTCCGTGTCCGTGTGGCAGATGCGGATAAAATGCTGAAACCGTGGATTTTGTCCTGGCTGAGGAAGACTGAGGGAGCGCGAAATGGCAAAAAAAACAGGAATGAAACTGATCGCAAATAATAAAAAGGCTTTTCATGATTATTTTATCGAGGATACTTATGAGGCCGGGATCGCACTTGCAGGAACCGAGGTGAAATCCTTACGTTCCGGTAAATGCAGCATCAAGGAGGCCTTTGTCCGTGTGGAAAACGGAGAAGTTTATGTATATGGAATGCATATCACTCCTTATGAGAAAGGAAATATTTTTAACAAAGATCCTCTTCGTGTGCGTAAGCTTCTGCTGCATCGCTACGAGATCAATAAGATCGAAGCTAAATTAAAGGAAAAAGGACTGACTTTGGTACCACTGAAGGTTTATTTCAAGGACAGTCTGGTAAAAATAGAGATTGGCATGGCACGTGGTAAAAAGCTTTACGACAAGCGCCAGGATATTGCAAAGAAGGATCAGAGAAGAGAAGCGGAGCGGGACTTTAAAGTAAAAAATCTTTATTGATCAGCTGATTTCAACCGAAAAAATAAAAGTATGATAAAATGCGGGGAATGAGAAATGACAGAGGTACAGGACAGACGTAAAAAAACGGTAGAAGCATCAATGACGGAGCAGGTTCATCTGATCATGCAGCAGCATCTGAACGGAGGCGGAAGACTTTTTGGCGGAGCACTGATGCAGTGGCTGGATGAGGTTGCCGGAGTGGTAGCTATGCGTCATGCGGAGACATATCGGGTAGTAACTGCGGCAGTGGACAATCTTCAGTTCAAGCATGCAATCTATGAGGGAGAGATCGTAGTACTTAAGGGATATGTGACTTATGTGGGAAGAACTTCCATGGAGGTTGAGATCGATACGTATGTGGAACAGCCGGATGGCATGCGTCATACTGTAAACCGGGCATTTTTTGTGATGGTGGCTGTAGATGAAGACCAGAAACCGATCCAGGTACCGGAACTGATCATTACCACAGAAGCGGAAAAAGCCCGGAATGAAGCTGCGAAAATGCGCCGTGATATGCGCAGGCAGCGAAGGGAAAACGGATTCTGACCTCAGCTGTTCCAATTAGAAACATCAAGACGTACCGCGCGAATTATGCGATCAGCATAAATTCTGTGCATCGCGAAGCGTGTTGCTGAAAACGGAATGAACAGTAACAAAATATCTAAAGATTCTGTGAAATTCAGAACGGTCAGGTTGACAAGAAAGTGATACTCTGTAATAATAGAAAAGGAAAACCTGACAGAGAATAGGACCATTTAATATGGAGGAGATATAATGAAAAAACGCTATTTGATTCTTGCCGGAATTCTTGCAGCGAGCATGCTTGCAGCCGGTTGCGGAAAGAAGAACTCTGTGGCACCGGAGCAAAAGGTGGAGGCAACGGCAACCCCGACGGTAACGGAAGCTGCAAAAACGGATGTGGTGGAGATGCAGACCTCTACTGATGAAACAGCAAATATCAAGAACGTAATGGGAACCAAGAGTGAGACCACTACCAGTATTGTATTTACTAACAAGATGAACTCCACGATTTCTGCAATTTATGTCCGTCCTACCAGAGATGATGGCGATGACAGTGATGAGACCTGGGGAAGTGATCTTGTAAATGGTAAGTTCACACTGGCTTCCAACGACAAGGCTGTTTATTATATGGAGAAGAGCCAGAAGGATGATAACGGGGATACAGCAACAAGTTTTGATGTAAGAATCACATTTTCTGACGAAGATCAGAATGAATGTTTCTTCCGCCAGCTGCCGCTTCTGACAATCTCACAGCTGAGTCTTTGTATGGATGGTGAGGGTGAAGACGGAATCCCATATGCTACATATCTGGCGAGCGGAAATACCAAAGAGGTGTCTACCCTGAAGGATGTAAAGGCAAGGCTTGGCATTGAGGATGAAAGTGACAGTGACAGTACAGATTCTTCGGACAGTACGGTCGTGACTCCGACTCCGAAGAACTCTGATAATAATGGAGGCAGTACAGACAGCAGTTCGTCCGGCATTTCGGACTCCACATCCACACCGGATCATCCAACATCTGCACCGGCTTCCTCTGATTCTTCTGATGCACCGGATCCTACGGAAGCACCATCCGGCGAGGATGATCGTCATCTGTAGCAGCAAGATATATTGGTCGGCCCATGTCTGAACTTGAGAATGCATGCGGCAGCCCAAATGGTAGTGATTATGAGGACGAGCCGGAGTCCGGTAAGACAGGTTATTATTATTATGATACGTTTACGGTATCCACAACTTTTGATGATGACGGCAATGAAGTTGTATCCGGCGTATGGTAAAGGAGAATAAACATATGAAAAGAGTGTTACTGAAATTAAGCGGAGAGGCTCTTGCAGGAGAGCAGAAGAGAGGCTTTGATGAAGCAACTGTTACAGAGGTTGCCAAACAGATCAAGACTATAGTGGATGAAGGACTTCAGGTTGGTATCGTGATCGGAGGCGGAAATTTCTGGAGAGGACGTACCAGCGGAGCCATGGACAGAAGCAAGGCAGATCAGATCGGCATGCTTGCTACTATCATGAACTGTATCTATGTGTCTGACATCTGCAGATATGTGGGACTTAAGACAGAGGTGTTCACCCCGTTTGTATGTGGCGCATTTACCACACTTTATTCCAAGGATGCGGTAGAGGAGAGCTTCGCAGAAGGAAAGGTTGTATTCTTTGCAGGTGGTACCGGCCATCCGTATTTCTCTACAGATACAGCTACTGTACTTCGTGCTGTTGAGATCGGCGCAGATGCCATTCTTCTTGCCAAGGCTGTTGACGGAATCTATGACAGTGATCCGAAGGTAAATCCGGATGCCAAGAAGTATGATGAGATTTCCATTGATGAAGTAGTTGCAAAGAAGCTGGCAGCTATGGATCTTACCGCTTCCATCATGTGTATGGAGCAGAAGATGCCGATGCTGGTATTCGGCCTTGATGAAAAGGACAGCATCGTCAATACCGTACATGGCAAGTTCTCCGGAACAAAGGTAACCGTGTGATCAAAAGGGAATAATAAAAAATAACCATACAGGGAGATATGTGAAATGGATGAGAGAATTCAGGCATACGAAACAAAAATGGGAAAAACACTGAATGCTTTGGAGAGTGAGCTGACAACCATCAGAGCCGGCCGTGCAAACCCGCATATTCTTGACAAACTTACCGTAGATTATTATGGAGCACCAACTCCGCTCCAGCAGGTTGCAAACATTTCTGTACCGGAGGCACGTATGATCCAGATCCAACCGTGGGAATCCAGCATGATCAAAGCGATTGAAAAAGCGATCCTTTGCTCTGATCTGGGATTAAACCCGAGCAACGATGGAAAAATGATCCGCCTTGTTTTCCCGGAGCTTACCGAGGAGCGTCGTAAAGAGCTGGTGAAGGACGTTAAGAAAAAAGGTGAGGGTGCCAAGGTTGCAGTAAGAAATATCCGTCGTGATGCCAACGATGCATTTAAGAAGCTTGCAAAACAGGATGTTTCTGAGGATGAGATCAAAGAGCTTGAGGATCAGATTCAGAAACTTACAGATAAGTACATCAAGGAAGTTGACAAGGCGATCGAGAACAAGTCTAAAGAGATTCTGACTGTATAAGTGTAAGAAATACGAGGATAGAGAGGGCTTCTTTGAAGAAGCTCTCTTTCTGTATGGAGGAGATTTATGAACGTACCAAATCATATCGCGATCATTCTGGACGGAAACGGACGCTGGGCAAAGGAACGTGGAATGCCGAGAACCTACGGACATGTAAAGGGATGTGCTAATCTGGAAAACATTTGTTATGATATCAAAGACCTTGGTGTGAAATATCTTACGGTCTACGCTTTTTCCACAGAAAACTGGAAACGATCCAGAGAAGAAGTGGAAGCACTGATGAAACTGTTCCGTGGTTATCTTAAGAAATGTATCAAGATTTCCAAGAAAAATAATATGAAGATGAAAGTCATCGGAGATATTACTGCCTTTGCACCGGATATCCAGAAGAGTGTCCGGGAATTAGAGGAATATTCCAAAGATTTTGACGGTATTTATTTTCAGTTGGCATTAAATTACGGAAGCCGTGATGAGATCCGCCGTGGAATGCAGAGGATGGCACAGGATGTAAAAGACGGAAAAGTTGAGCCGGACAGCATTACAGAAGATACTATTGAGAGCTATCTGGATACTGCAGGTGTACCGGATCCGGATCTTTTGATCCGTACAAGCGGGGAGCAGCGGCTTTCCAATTTTCTGCTCTGGCAGCTTGCTTATTCCGAGTTTTATTTTACACCGGTTGCATGGCCGGATTTCAATAAAGAAGAGCTGATCAAAGCCATCGAGAAATACAATCAGAGAGACAGACGCTACGGTGGCGTCAAGGAGGAGTAGATCATGTTTAAGACAAGACTGATAAGTGGTATCGTCCTTGTCATTATTGCCCTGGCAACTATCATTTCCGGAAGCTGGATCTTATTTTTTACACTTCTGGCTGTTTCATTGATCGGAATGAGAGAACTTTACAAGGTAATGAAGGTAAGTGATGAGCATGTTACCGTGCTGGAACTTGTAGGATATCTTGGAGCAGTGCTTTATTATATTGCCATGAAAGCTGATTTCGGAAATTACGGAACTATGGCGATCATCATCAGTATGATTCTGATCCTGTTTGTTTACGTATCGGTTATCCGAAATATCATGCGGAACAGGTGATGGCAGCATTTTTTGGAGTTATATATGTTGCTGTGATGCTTTCCTTTATCTATCTTACCAGAAGCCTTCCGGACGGAAAATTTCTGGTCTGGCTGATATTCCTGTGCTCCTGGGGATGTGACACCTGTGCTTACTGTGTGGGAATGCTTATCGGAAAGCATAAAATGGCGCCGGTTTTAAGCCCGAAAAAATCCATCGAGGGAGCTGTAGGAGGCGTTGCGGGAGCGGCGCTTCTTGGAGTGATCTATGCAGCGGCAACACAGGGAAAAATGGCTGAGTATGCCTTGATCTGCGCAGTTGGAGCTCTGATTTCCATGGTGGGTGTCTGGCTGCATCTGCGATCAAAAGAAACCAGAACATCAAGGACTATGGAAAGCTGATCCCGGGCCATGGAGGAATCCTGGACCGTTTTGACAGTGTGATCATCACAGCCCCTGTTATTTACTATCTTGCAAAAACGATTCTTGGAATTTAGGAGACATTGAAATGAAGAATATTGCAATCTTAGGTTCTACCGGCTCCATCGGGACCCAGACACTGGATGTGGCAAGAAAAAACGAAGATATTCGTGTTGTTGCAGTCAGTGCAGGCAAAAGTGTGGAGAAACTGGAAGAGCAGATCCGGGAGTTTCATCCACTTCTGGCAGCAGTCTGGGATGAAAAATCAGCCCAGGATCTGAAAACGCGTATTGCGGACACGGATACGAAGGTAGTCAGCGGAATGGAGGGACTTCTGGAGCTTGCGTCCATGCCGGAATCAGAAATTCTTGTCACTGCGATCGTGGGAATGATCGGAATCCGTCCTACGATGGAGGGAATCCGTGCCGGAAAGGACATTGCCCTGGCAAATAAGGAAACCCTTGTCACAGCCGGTCATCTGATCATGCCGATGGCAAAAAAGTATGGCGTATCTATCCTTCCGGTAGATAGTGAACACAGTGCTATTTTCCAGGCTATCCACGGAGAAGAAAACAAAGAGATTCACAAGCTTCTGATCACGGCATCCGGTGGCCCCTTCCGCGGACGTACCACAGAAGAGCTGCGAAAGGTCACTGTTGCAGATACTCTGAAGCATCCAAACTGGGTAATGGGACGAAAGATCACCGTAGATTCTGCAACCCTGGTAAACAAAGGGCTGGAAGTTATGGAAGCCAAATGGTTGTTTGACATGGATCTGGATCATATTCAGGTGGTGGTGCAGCCACAGAGTATCATCATTCCATGGTGGAGTTTAAAGATGGTGCGATCATGGCACAGCTTGGAACTCCGGAATATGAGACTTCCGATCCAGTACGCTTTGTACTATCCACACAGACGATATCTGGACGGAGATCGCCTTGACTTCACAAAGCTTCATGAGATCACATTTGAGGTTCCGGATATGGAGACATTCCGGGGACTGCCTATGGCGATCCAGGCGTCCCGGGAGGGCGGAAGTATGCCGACTGTCTTTAATGCAGCCAATGAGCTTGCAGTAAAGAAATTCCTTGAGGAAAAGATCGGTTTTCTGGATATTTATGAGATTATTGCACAGTCTATGGAAAGACATAAAAAAATCGCACATCCGGATCTGGATGAGATCCTTTCTGTAGAGCAGGATACTTATCAGTGGATCGAAAGCAGGTGGTAAATTGAGATTTGTGATTGCTGTAATTATTTTCAGCGTTGTGATACTGATCCATGAGCTGGGACATTTTCTTCTGGCAAAAAAGAATCACATCGAGGTATTGGAATTTTCTCTTGGTATGGGACCCAGGATCATAAGTACAGTAAAGGGTGGTACACGTTATTCTGTGAAATTGTTTCCTCTTGGAGGCTCCTGTGCCATGGCCGGAGAGGATGCGGAAGATGACAGTCCGGGAACCTTTAATTCTGCTCCTGTGTGGGGCAGGATCGCAGTGGTTGCTGCCGGTCCGGTATTTAATTTTCTTCTGGCATTTATTTTGTCTGTGATCATTGTGAGCTGTATGGGCTATGATCCGGCAACCGTATTAGAAGTAACCCAAAATTCTGCTGCGGATAAGGCAGGATTGAAAAAGGGTGATGTGATCACGGAATATCAGGGCTACCATATTGATCTGGGGAAAGATCTCTATGTATATTCGTATCTCAATGAACTGAAAGAGGGAGATACTATTCGGCTGAAAGTAAAACGTGATGGAAAGAAACTGGAGATTTCCTATAAACCAGATATAAATGTGCGGTATCTTCTTGGCTTTAATCGTTCTGATGTAAATTCCATGACTGTGGAATCACTGATCAAGGGAATGCCATTGGAAGAAGCAGGTCTGGAAGCCGGTGATGTGATCACGAAGATCAATGGTATGGAGGTTCCGGACGGAAATGCATATGAAAAATACATCGAGGAGCATCCGTTATCCAATGAACCTGTGACGATCACCTATGAGCGTAACGGACTGGAATATGAGGCAGAGATAACGCCAAGGGAATACAGAACACCGGTTTCCGGTTTTGGATATAACACATACAGTGAAAAAACTTCCGGCTTTAATGTTCTGAAATATGGTGCTGTGGAAGTAAAATACATGATCCGTACTACGATCTTAAGCCTGAAAGAGCTTGTGACCGGTAACCTTGGAATGAAAGACTTAAGTGGTCCTGTGGGTGTTGTGGATGCCATTGGCGACACTTACGAACAGTCCAAAAGTGAGGGAACGCTGATGGTCTGGATGAATTTGTTGAATATGGCAGTCCTTCTTTCTGCAAACCTGGGAGTGATGAACCTTCTTCCTCTTCCTGCGCTGGATGGAGGGAGGCTGGTATTTCTGGTGACAGAAGCGATCCGGAGAAAACCGGTAAACCGTCAGGTAGAAGGCATGATCCATTTTGCGGGACTGATGCTTTTGATGGCGTTGATGGTTATAGTTATGTATAATGATATTCTGAAGATATTCTGATGAGGATTATGGAGTAAAGATATATAAAAGATGGAATGGTCAGGAAAATGTCCGGATTGTTCCATCTTTTTTTAGTGAAACATATGAAACCAAGATGAAACACATGAAACAAGATTGACATTTTATTTGGGACTTTGTACAATCAAAAATATAGATGACGGTATTAAATCGTGTAAAATACCAAAAGAAATAAAAAAATAAATTTCAAATAATAAGAAAAATCACATAAGGAGATGAGACAATGGCAGGTACAATCAGAAAGATTGCACAAATGGCACATGTGTCTCCAGCAACTGTTTCAAGATATTTTTCAGGACAGAATGTGGTGAGTGATGAATTATCCAGAAGAATTGAGGAGGCAGCTAATACGGTTGGTTATGTGCCAAATCATCCAACGCGTAAGTCAGATGGTGTGATCGTAGTTCTGATTCCTAATCTGGAATTTGGATATTTCAGTGAATCCATAAAGGAGATTATCCGGCAGATGCCAAAATACAAATGTAGAGTGATATTTCTTCCTACATTTCCGGGAGATGACAGTTATAAGAGTATCCTGAAGGAATTGTATGTGATGGGAGTTATTTATCTGGAGGAGGAGATTGACCGTGAGGTGATACGATATATCCGGGCAAAGAATATCAAAGTGGTTATGCTGGGAGGCGCAGCTTTTGACAGCAGATGCGATATGGTACACATTAATGATATGATGGCTGCTTACGAGGGAATGAAATATCTTCTTGAAATGGGACACAGGAAGATACTGATTCTGACTGATCTTTCTACAAGCATCAGTTCAGGATTCCAGCGGTTAGTTGGCTGTAAGAAGGCAATGGAGGAATATGGACTTATGTTCAGTGATGACATGGCAGAATACGGTCAGCTTACCTTCGAAAAAGGCTATCGATCTATGAACAGTGCATTGCGAAAGAAAAAGAAGTTCACTGCAGTATTTGCTTTTTCCGATGAGACTGCGGTAGGAGCAATTACAGCGTTAAATGAACATGGCCTGAAGGTTCCGGAAGATGTATCCGTTTTGGGATTCGATGGATTAAGTATATCAGAGCGGGTGGTTCCTAAACTTACTACGATTTATCAGCCCTGGATAAGATGGTGGAATGGACTCTTGAGATTTTGTGTAACAAAAGTAGAAACAGAGAAGAAAATATAGAGTATACACTACCCTATAAATTATTGGAAAGAGGAACTGTACTCAGAAGGGAGGAAATATAAAATGGGGGAGAAGAGCTTTAAAGATATTCTTTGGAGAATATTTAGATTTGTTTTCCTGGGATTTATGGCACTGATCTCAGTAGGACCATTGGTATGGATCGTGATGTCATCCTTTAAATCCAATAAGGAGATCCTATCATCTGCATTTGCACTGCCTACATCATTAAGCTTTGATGGGTATAAGGCTGCATTGGACTTGGCTCCAATTTTTAAGTTTTATGGAAACAGTGTTGTGATTTCTTTTACAAGTACCCTGCTAAATATCCTGATTGTTTCCATGGCTGCCTATGTGTTGGCCAGATATACGTTTAAGGGAAGTACCTTTATCACACTGCTTTTATCTGCGTCTCTTCTTGTACCTACTTCGGCACTTCTGATGCCAATCTATAAGATCATGATGGGAATCGGATTGTTTGATACAAGGTCAGGGCTTGTACTTGTGTATGCGGCACTGGGACTTCCTACTTCACTTTTTGTATTCAAAAGCTATTTTCAGGGCATCCCCAAGGAACTGGAAGAAGCTGCCTATATTGACGGAGCCGGGTTTTATCGGACATTCTTTGTAATTGTATTTCCGCTGGCTAAATCAGGACTTGCAACAGGGGCAATTTTACAGTTCCTGACGTCATGGAATGAGTTCATGTTCGGACTCGTTCTTACCAAGAGCACAGAAGTAAGAACCCTTCCTCTTGCTCTGAATTATTTCACATCTCAGTTTTCGTTTAACTATACGGCGATGTTTGCGGCATTGACTATGGTAATTCTACCAAGCATTGTAATCTATGTATTGCTGCAGGAACAGGTTACTACCAGTATGGTAGCTGGATCTGTCAAAGGTTGAAGATGAAATTTTATAAATCAAATAAAAGGAGGCAATTAATATGAAAACAAAAAAGGTGATGGCCACAGTATTGTCAGCAGTGACAGCATTATCCATGGCAGGAGGCATGGCCACAACAGTAAAAGCGGATGATGTGACAGAAATCACATTTCCTACATCCTGGGTTGGTGTCAGTGTTAATACAGAATGGTTCCAGGATCGTCTGGAAGCTTTTAATGAGGAGTACGGTGACAGTATCAAGGTCAATGTGGAAGAAATCGCAGGTGATCAGAACTATGTGGATAAGCTGAAAGTTCTGTATTCTTCCAATTCTCTTCCAGATACATTCAGCACAGGTGGATATAATCTGATTGATTCAATGAAGGATCAACTTGTCGACCTTACTGATTATGTAGATGATGACTGGAAAAAACTTGCAACTGATACATGTTGGGATGTAAACTCCCGCGATGGTAAGATTTATGGAATTCCTTATACCAGACAGGTAATAGGATACTTTTACAACAAAGATCTCTTTGCTCAGGCAGGAATTGAGAAACCGGCAAAGACATGGGACGAGTTCTTTGAGCAGTGTGACAAGCTTGTGGATGCAGGCATTACACCACTTTCCATGGATACCGCCGATTCCGGTTGGGTAACTTCACTGATGCTTGGTGCTATGATTGGTGAGAGCGATGAGGGAGAACAGTTTATGAATACAATGCTCCCGACAGATTATAATACAAAAGAATTTATCGATGCAGCAACCAGGATTCAGACCATGTTTCAGAAATATACAACTCCGGATGCAGTTGGTGGAAAATATGAGAATGCTGCAAGCAACTTCTTTATGGGACAGACAGCTATCATGCAAATGGTCCTTGGATGATTAGCGATTTCTATGATACTTCTATGGTTGAAGATGGATTTGCAGATAAAGTCGGTACTGCAATGTATCCTGGTGATGTTATGTATAACAGTGGAAAAATTGGCTTTAATGTTGCTTCTAAGGACGAGAAAACACTGGATGCAACTCTTACATTTGTTAAATTCCTCACAAACGAGGAGAGCCAGCTTAAAATGCTTGAAATTACAGGCGATATTCCGGCTATGGAGGGTCTTACATCTGATAATGTAAAGCCACTTGTAAATGAAGTCATCGCAAACGGCGATAAAGCAGCGCACAGCATTAATGATTTCCAGAGCCTTTGGTATGCAAATGTAGTGGATGAGATCAGTATTCAGTATCCGCTCCTTGCGCAGGGAGAAATTACTCCGGAAGAGTTCGCACAGGCTCTTACAGACGCTGCACAGAAAAACTGATAATTATATGATTTCCGCGGCTTCGGCAGGACATACCTTCTTCTGAAGTCGCCGGAGGTTAAGAACAGACTGAAACAGGAGAGATGAGAAATGAAAGTTAAAAAATGGAAACTGGCAAGCTTTCTTTTGCCGTGTCTGCTCCTTTTTGCATTGATTTACCTGGCTCCGATGTGTATGGTGTTTGGAAGTTCATTTTTTGAATGGAAAGCAGGCGGTGTATTTAAATTTATTGGACTGGATAATTATATCAATGCTTTCCGGAACGACGCACGAATGCTTACAGCACTGAAGAATACGGGAATCTGGGTTGTGCTTCAGTCTGTTGTGCATGTGATGCTAGGAACTGTGATCGCGTTTATGCTTTCAAAAAGAAAAAAAGGTTGGAAAGTCCTCAGAACTATCTATATGATCCCGAATGTGGTATCTGCAGCGGCACTGGCTGTTATTTTCTTGAATGTATTTAATGCGCAGTATGGTATTATCAATTCTTTTGTAAAAACAGTAACCGGGAAACCATTTATGAAAAACTGGTTCTTTGATCAGAACAGTGCCTTTATCACAGTTACATGGAGCTGGCTTCTGTATACGGGAATGATCATCATTCTTGTGCTTGCAGGTGTTCTGTCCATTCCCGAGGATGTTGTGGAAGCGGCCAAGATCGATGGTGCTACAGACATGCAGATCAATATGAAGATTCGTCTCCCGCTGATCCGTACTATTATTGGAACCTGTGAGATTCTGGCGGCAACCAGTATGCTGAGAGAATTTGAACTCATTTATCTGACAACCAACGGAGGTCCGGGAGATACAACACTGAATCTTCCGCTATACCTGTACAAAACATCTATGACAGATAATAATTATGGTTATGCCAACATGATGGGAGTGATTCTTATTATTGCAGGGGTAATTGTAGTAAGTGCCATTAATCGGTTGTTTAAGATGAATGAGGCAGACTACTAAAAAGACAGAAAGAGGAGGAATTACAGATGAAAATAGCAGTAATCGGCGGTGGTGGAGTACGTTCTATGTTTTTGGCAAAAAGCCTTGCTCAGAGCAGTTTGGAATTGGGGATCAACCAAGTGATTTTTATGGATAATGATCCAAAGAAGCTTAATATCTATGGTAAAATGGCGCAGCAGGTTGCAAAGCGTCTGCAGCCAGCCTTGCAGCTGGAGCTTACAGGAGATCCTGTAGAAGCCATTAAAGATGCAGATTATATCATAACAACGATTCGTGTTGGAGAGGATGATATGCGTATCCAGGATGAACGAGTAGCTCTGAATCTGGGGGTTTTGGGACAGGAAACTACCGGTGCGGCAGGTTTTTCTTTTGCTATGCGTTCTGTGCCGGCTCTGGTAAAATATTGTGAGCTTGCAAAAAAATACGCTTCTCCGGATGTAAAGATCTTTAACTTTACCAACCCGGCGGGAGTAGTATCCCAGACTCTGCGTGATATGGGATATGATTTTACCTATGGTATCTGCGATGCTCCAAGCAGCCTTCTCCATTCCTTTGCAAAAATGTATAAGGTTCCGCAAAATTCTGTGACGGGAGACTGCTATGGATTGAATCATCTTTCTTTTTTTGACAGTATTAAGCTGGATGGAAAAGAGATTTTGCCGGAGCTTTTAAAAGATGAAAGATTGTATACGGATACGGATATGCGTTTCTTTAAAAAAGATCTGGTAGAGCATATGGGATGTATTCTTAATGAATATTTGTACTATTTTTATTACAGAGAAGAAGCAGTTCAGCATATTCTGGATGCGGGTATCACCAGAGGAGAAGTGATCCGTGATGTGAATATCCATATGACGGAGGAACTGTCACACATGGATGTTGAAAATGATTTTGAAAGTTGCCTGAAGGTTTATGATAAGTGGTATGGCAAACGTGAAGATGCTTATATGGCAAATGAGACTGGCGTATCCAGAGCAAAAGAACCCTATCATTTTGATATTTATGCAAAGGATGATGGAGCTATGCAGGTGTTGCCCTGAAATATATCCGTTCCAAATTAAGTGGAAAAGACAGTGAGATGATCCTTTGTGTACCGAATAACGGAGCAATTCCGGGACTCCTTGATACAGACGTTGTGGAAGTTACATGTGATCTTAAAGATGGTGAGATGATTCCGCATAAAGTCCCAAATCCCGGGGAATTGCAGATGGAACTCATTCGCAGGGTGAAGAGTTACGAAAGGCTGGCTTCCGAAGCAATCCGTACAAGAAGCATTAGTAAAGCAATTGACTGCCTTATGGTGCATCCTCTTGTCAATTCCTACTCACTGGCCAAGAAACTGGTGGAAACATATTTAGCCACAAATAAAGACTATATGGAGGAATGGAACTGATATGAGTTTTGTAGGTGGCGTAGGCTATTCCAATATCGATCTGATTTATTTTGGTCTTGATAGGCTTCCTGATAAGGGAGAGGAGATTTTCGCCAGAGGATTTTCCATGCAGTTTGGTGGTGGGATTCCGGCTACCATGATCAATCTTTCAAGGCTTGGAGTTGAGTCCAGAATTATTACTTTTGCGGGGCATGATCTTTTTTCGGAATTTGTGAAAAAAACACTGAATAGCTATCCGGTAAAAACTGTGAATCTTTATAAAGGAAACAAGATGCCGGTGGTGCTGTCTTCCACCTTGCTGTATTGTGGTGACAGAAGTTTTATTTCCTATACAGATGGAATGGATCTTAATGATGCTGTTATGGATGAAGTTTATGAAAATCTGAAAGGCGCATATGTGGTAGATATGCATGTTGGATTTTTAGATGTGTATAAAAGACTGAAAAAAGATGGTTGTATCCAGATTTTTGATACGGGATGGGAAGATGATCTGACATTGGAAAAATACAGGGATTATCTGGAAATCGCAGATTATTATATTCCCAATCAGAAAGAGGCCATGAAGATCACAGGAACGTCCAGTGTGGAAGCGGCTGCTGACGTTCTATCGGAATTTTTTTCTGACGTGACGATCAAAATGGACAAGGAAGGGTGCCTACTTAAAAATAAGGATGGAATAAAAATCATATCTTCTGTACAAAATGTAAAAGCTATTGATGCAACAGGAGCAGGAGATGCATTTATGAGTGGCTTTATTTATGGACTTTATCATCATCATCCAACTGAACAGTGTATTAAGTTTGGAAATGTAACAGGAAGTGCGTGCGTTCAGGGAATGGGTTGTATCAGCAATTTTGTCAATGAAGAACAGCTCTTGGAAATTGCGGAAACGCTAGAAGTCAGGGAACTTTGAAGAGGTGGAAAAAATTTATAATTTGTAACTGAAGAAGATGTCTCTTATTTGTATATCAGGTAAGAGACATTTTTATGCAAACATATACTAGCAGAGAACTAGTGTGTTTTCAGGCACAAAAAGGAGCCTCTGTTTATGAAAAATCATTCTTATATTTCAATGCAGCATGATATGCCGGATCAGGGACAGCTGCAGGTGACGGTGCTAGACAGTGCCAGTAACCGTCCTGTGGAAAATGCTGCAGTGCGGATCTCGTACACAGGAGTCCCGGACAATGTGATCGAAGAAGTTCACACGGATTCCTCCGGAAAAACGCCGATGTTGGAGTTGGCAGCTCCTCCGCTGGAATACAGCATGAAACCGGTGGAGCAGCAGCCCTATGCAGAATACACAGTTCAGATTAGTGCAGAGGGTTTTACACCAAAAGAAATAGCCGGGACAGAAGTTCTTCCCTATTCCATTGCCAGGCAGGGAGCATCCCTTAGCAGACAGCAGGGTAATGGAGTGGATTATCAGCGGATCGTCATCGGACCCCATACACTTTTTGGGGAATATCCTCCCAAAAATCCAGAAGCAGAGATCAAGCCGATAAATGAAACCGGCGAGATCGTATTAAACAAAGTGGTGATCCCGGAGTATATCGTAGTCCACGACGGGCCAATAGGGGATACCTCTGCACAGGATTATTATGTAAGATATAAGGATTATATCAAAAACGTGGCCAGCAGTGAGATCTACGCAACCTGGCCGGAGGACACGATACGTGCCAATGTTCTGGCGATTATGTCGTTTACTCTGAACAGAGTTTATACAGAGTGGTACCGGAATAAGGGATATGATTTCACCATTACGTCCTCTACAGCATACGACCACAAATGGATCTATGGCAGGAATATTTTTGAGAGTATCGACCGGATCGTGGATGAACTTTTTGAAAACTACCTTTCCAGACCGAATGTGCGTCAGCCGATCCTGACCCAGTACTGTGACGGACGCCAGGTGCAGTGCAGGGACCGGGGATGGATGACCCAGTGGGGAAGCAAAGCTCTGGGAGATCAGGGATATTCCGCCATTGAGATCCTGCGGAGCTTCTATGGAAACGATATGTATATCAATGTGGCGGAAGCAGTTTCCGGGATTCCCGCATCCTGGCCGGGATATGACCTGACTATCGGTGTTACCGGAGAAAAGGTACAGCAGATCCAGGAACAGCTTAATGCCATAGCAAAAGCTATCCTGCCATCCCGTCAGTGATCGTGGATGGTATTTATGGTCCGGCTACTGCTGCATCTGTAAAAAAATTCCAGAATATATTTGGGCTTCCTGCATCCGGAGTGGTGGATTATCCAACCTGGTATAAGATACAGGACATTTATGTAGCAGTGACCAGGATAGCAGAGCTGCAGTAAATAGTATAAATATAAAAATGT
>ENA-OQAZ01000719-OQAZ01000719.1-human-gut-metagenome-genome-assembly--contig:-NODE-719-length-17899-cov-3.813133_pt1 | contig 17899 bp, 20 predicted proteins | sample MGYA00242737_ERZ504531 | MGnify/ENA primary metagenome ERZ504531 (study PRJEB26092, sample SAMD00036244) | human gut metagenome | host: Homo sapiens | study: EMG produced TPA metagenomics assembly of... | reverse complement strand
AGTTCCCGCTACTTATATGGGATCTTAGCTCAGCTGGGAGAGCATCTGCCTTACAAGCAGAGGGTCACAGGTTCGAGCCCTGTAGGTCCCATATACTAATTAAATATGGCGGGATAGCTCAGTTGGCTAGAGCACACGGTTCATACCCGTGGTGTCGCTGGTTCAAATCCAGTTCCCGCTATTAGATTGAAGACTGCGTGCTTAGAAATGAGTACGCAGTTTTTTTACGCAAATTTACTGGTTACTGCTTATATCAAGCAAAGAAATAATAGTATTAAGGAGCAACTTGTGGTAATATAACAGGTAATGATATAGAAAAAAGTTGTTGTCTTTCGTTTATATTTTAAAACGTGGCCAATAACAGAAATACGGAGGAAACAAGATGAATAAGAAAAGCGGATATGCGCTCAGAATAGTACTTGGAGGTTATCTTACCTACCTGGGGATCAGAATCTTAAGTGAGATGATCCAGCAGCGTCCTAGCAATATGACACTTATGTCAGTACTGGCAGTTGTATTTATCCTGGTTGGAGTTGCTTATGCAGGGAATGCCATCTGCAAAACGTTTGAAATTGATATCAAAAAGCAGATTGCGAAGATGATAGCAAAGAGAAAAGCGGAGCAGAAACGAAAAGCAGAAGAAGCGGCAGTGGCGAAGGAAATGTCACAGGTAACAGAGAGCACAACGACAGAAGTATCAGACAATACAATGCCGACAATGCTTTCAGAAGAAGACAGAAAGAAGCTGGAAGACGCAGTGTCTAAGGTGGATTTCGAGGAAAAAACAATGCAAGACAGCAAGGCTGAAGCTATAGAAAAAACAGCAGATTCAGATTCAACAGAAAACGAAGCAGCGGAAAAAACAGTATCAGAAGAAAAAGTAGAATCAGTAGAAAAACTGGCGACTATAACAGAATCAGAGGAAACACCGGACGAAGAAATAAAAGCTGAAGGAACACCAGTTGAAGAAACTCCAGCTCAGGAAGAAGAACTGACAGACACAAGAGTGGTAGATATTTTTGCAGAACTGAATGAAGAACCTGTTTCAGAAGATGCTGAAAATGATTTTGAGGAGAAATAATTATGCGTGTAGGTATGGGATATGATGTTCATAAGTTAGTTGAAGGAAGAAAACTGATCCTGGGTGGAGTTGAGATTCCTTACGAGAAAGGTCTCTTAGGACATTCAGATGCGGATGTTATGCTGCATGCCGTAATGGATGCACTGCTTGGAGCAGCAGCACTTGGAGACATTGGCCTTCATTTTCCGGATACAGATCCGAAATATAAGGGTGCATCCAGTATAAAACTGCTTGAGCACGTAGGCGGACTTTTGGAAGAAAATGGTTATGTGATAGAGAATATTGATGCAACGATCATTGCGCAGCGTCCAAAGATGCGTCCGCATATTGATCAGATGCGGGAAAACATGGCGAAAGCGCTTAAAATTGACGTTGATCAGATCAATGTAAAGGCTACAACAGAAGAGGGCCTTGGCTTTACCGGAAGCGGCGAAGGAATCTCATCCCAGGCGATCTGTGCGATTGAAAAATTTACGAATTACAGTAGCGTGGATGTGATGGAGAAGCCTGCAGGATGTGGTGGATGCTGTGCGGGAAAATAAGATGAAGATTCGAAAGCTGGACCAATCAGAGCACGGGAAAACCAGGAGCTTGTGGGAACAGGTATTTTCAGAAGACAGTCAGGAATTTGTTGATTATTACTATTATATCAAGACAAAAGACAATACGATTTATGTAATAGAGGAAGGCGATAAGATACGTGCGATGCTGCAGCTGAACCCTTATCAGGTAAAGTTACAGGAAAGTGTCGTTCCATCGGATTATATCGTGGGAGTTGCCACGCAGGCAGAATATAGAGGCAGAGATATATGAGAAATCTTCTGATTCATGCATTACAGGATCAGTATTCACAGAAGATGCCATTTACCTTCCTGATGCCGGCGGCAGAAGCAATCTATTATCCTTATGATTTCCGATTTGTTTATGAACAGAAACAAATCGAGCTTGATGAAGCATTTTTTTCTGAAAGAAAAGAATATAAAAATGATGAATATAGAAATATATCACAAGAGCGGATTGTAGACCGTGATGCAAGACTTATGGATGCAGGGAAGATGGCGGCATTTATTGAAGAGAATTTTTCGGATTGCTGGAATGTTGTTGCTTTAAGAAATGCACAATATTATCAGACACAGATTCTCGAACAACAGAGCGAGTTTGGCGGGATGCGGCTTGTCTTTGAAGAAGAGAAGCTGGTTTGTATCTATGCATATGCGAAAGAAGAGGGACTCGAGATCAGGGAACCACTTTATCTGGAAGGGAAAGAAGATATCTTCTGGCGTCGGTGGATGGTCTTAGAGAACCGGAAGAAAAGGTTTCGGTTTATGGGCTTAAGGAAGCACCTGACTGGCCAGATGATGAAACGTCTGCATATAAAGAAAAACCGCTTATTATGATCAGGATCGTTCATTTACAGGAACTATTTTCTAAAATGAAAATTCCGTCAGAATGTGAGATCCATTGCTCTTTTGCGGTGATCGATCCGATTCTTCATAAGAACAGCAGGATCTGGAAACTCAGTAGCTCAAAAGGAGAAGAAAGCCTGAGCGTGTCTGAAACGGAAGATTCACAGGGAGTACTTTCCATTGCAGCATTGACGGAAATATTGTTTGGATACAAAACTCCTGAAGAAATACGTGCAGAGGAAAGCGTAATTCTTACAGAAGAACTAGAGGAAGAACTGAGGAAACTTCAGAACTTCTGTCCAATATTTTTGAATGAGATTGTCTGAATAAAATGTTAAAATGCAGTTGATCGGCAGAGATAATAGTTGACAAAAAATGATTTTTTGCATAAGATAATAGAGATGTTGAAAACAATAAATATTGGTAATAGAATTGAGAAAGACAAAGAACGGGAAGAGTAACAGAGATTTGGACTCATAGAGAGAAGGTGTCACCGGCTGAAAGCACCTTTGAGAGAAGAAACTGTGAAGTGCCCCCGGGAGTCGATCCTGTGAATGGAGTAGCAGGGTACGTCAGGCACACGTTACGTGCGTGAAAGTGAAAGAAGTTATACTTCTTTTATTAGAGTGGAACCGCGGATAGAACTTCGTCTCTAGATTGAGACGAAGTTTTTTGTATATTAGGAAAGTCTCTTTCCTAATATATAAAAAACGCTCCGCTCAGGATGCGCACTGCGGCGTACAAGGTAGGTGTCGCAAGCAACCGCCGCAGGCGCAAGAATGTGCCAAGGCACATTCTTTGTTCCATATCAGGAGAGAATTTTTCTGATATACAAAACAATCCGTTTAGGGTGTTAAGTGCATTCTTGAATCAGAAAGGAATGATAAATATGGGAATGATATCTTATGTCAAACAGGAGATAGAGGTGATCCGAGAGCGAGATCCTGCGATCAAATCAAACATGGAAGTATTTTTGTACCCAAGCTTTAAAGTAATCTTAAGCTACAGAGTGGCGCATAAGCTTTACCTGAAAAAGCATTATTTCTGGGCACGCTGGATTTCTCAGAGAGCAGCGCGTAAGACAGGGATTGAGATCCATCCGGGTGCAACAATTGGAAAGGGACTTTTTATCGATCATGGAACAGGTGTGATCATCGGAGAAACTACGATCATCGGAGATAATGTAACACTGTATCAGGGGGTTACGCTTGGCGGTACCGGAAAAGAACAGGGAAAACGTCATCCAACGTTGAAAGATAATGTTATGGTGAGCGCCGGCGCAAAGATCCTGGGTTCTTTTACAATCGGAGAAAATTCTAAGATCGGAGCTGGTTCTGTAGTACTTGAAGAGGTTCCACCGAACTGTACAGTTGTCGGTGTGCCGGGACGAATCGTCCGCATGGACAACAAGAAAGTCCCAAGAAGTGATATGGATCAGGTACATTTACCGGACCCGGTACTTACAGATATTCGAGAACTGCAGGAAGAGAATATAAAACTTCACAAACGTTTGGAATCTATGATAAAATATATGCGATGTGTGGAGAAAGAAAATAAGGAGAGTAAGAACGATGAAGATTTATAATACAATGTCAAAAAGAAAAGAAGAGTTTGTTCCTCTAGAGGAAGGAAAAGTAAAGATGTATGTATGCGGTCCGACTGTATATAATTACATCCATATTGGAAATGCAAGACCAATGATCGTGTTTGATACTGTCCGCAGATATTTTGAATACAAGAATTATGATGTGAATTATGTATCTAACTTTACGGATGTCGATGACAAGATCATTAAGAAAGCAAACGAAGAAGGCGTTACAGCAGAAGAAATCTCACAGCGTTACATTGCAGAGTGCAAGAAAGATATGGACGGCATGAATATTGAGCCGGCAACAAAGAATCCGCTTGCAACAGAAGAGATTGACGGTATGATCAGCATGATTGAGACACTGATTGAGAAAGGCTACGCATACGAGAAGAACGGAACTGTATATTACCGTACAAGAAAGTTCAAAGATTATGGTAAATTATCCCATAAGAACCTTGACGATCTTCAGTCAGGCGGACGTACCCTTCTTGTAAGCGGTGAGGATGAGAAAGAAGATTCTTTGGATTTTGTTCTCTGGAAACCGAAAAAAGAAGGCGAGCCTGCATGGGTTTCCCCATGGGGTGAGGGACGTCCGGGATGGCACATTGAGTGCTCAGAGATGTCCAAGAAATATCTTGGTGAGCAGATCGATATTCATGCAGGTGGGAAGACCTGATCTTCCCACATCATGAAATGAAATTGCGCAGAGTGAAGCAGCGAACGGAAAAGAGTTCTCCAGATACTGGATGCATAACGGGTTCCTGAACATTGATAACCGTAAGATGTCCAAGTCTCTTGGAAACTTCTTCACAGTTCGCGAGATCAGTGAGAAGTATGACCTTCAGGTACTTCGTTTCTTCATGTTAAGCGCACATTACAGAAGTCCACTGAACTTCAGTGCTGAATTGATGGAAGCAGCAAAGAGCGGACTTGAGAGAATCATTACAGCAGCTGATCGTCTGAAATTCCTTATGGGAAGCGCGAAGACAGAAGATATGGCAGAGACAGAGGCAGAGAAGTTTGCAAAGTCAGCAGAATATGTTGGAAACTTTGAGAGCGCTATGGATGATGACTTCAATACAGCAGATGCGATCGCTGCAGTATTTGATCTTGTAAAATTCATTAATACGATGACAGACGAAGACAGTTCCAAAGAGTATCTTGAGAATCTGTTTGACCGTCTGGTAAGACTGACAGAAGTACTTGGAATTATTGTTGATAAAGAAGATGAGATTCTTGATTCTGACATTGAAGCATTGATCGCTGAGCGTCAGGCAGCAAGAAAAGAGAAAAACTTTGCAAGAGCAGATGAGATCAGAGATGAGCTTCTTGCGAAAGGTATCGTTCTGAAAGATACAAGAGAAGGAGTACAATGGAAAAGAGCATAACAGCAGGTTTAGAAGAGTATATCCGGACAATTCCCGGTATGAAAGAGATTGATGCAAAGCAGTGTTCCCCACTGGTTCTTGCTTATGTGGGAGACTGTGTTTATGATCTGATCATTAAGACGATGGTGGTCGGCCGTGGAAACAGGCCGGTCCACCGTCTCCATGAAGAGACAAGCCAGTATGTGCAGGCATCAGCACAGTCCTTTATGATGCGTTCCATGCAGGAGCATCTGAATGAGGAAGAACATGGAGTTTACCGGAGAGGAAGAAATGCACGATCTGTGTCTCCGGCAAAGAATCAGTCAATTACAGATTACAGAAGAGCGACAGGTTTTGAAGCATTGATCGGACATTTATATCTGACAGGTCAGTATGAACGACTGACAGAGCTTGTAAGTATCGGACTTGAAAGCATTGAAAAAGAGATAAAGGAAAAAGGAGCAGAACATGCAGGAAAATAGAGAACAGGGAACAGAGACATTTGTAATTGAAGGAAGAAATGCCGTACTGGAAGCATTTCGTTCCGGACGTACGATTGACAAGATTTATGTTCTTGACGGATGCCAGGACGGACCGGTAAGAACAATTGTACGTGAAGCGAAAAAACACGGATCTCTGATCAATTTTGTTACAAAAGAAAGACTTTCCCAGCTCTCAGAGACAGGGAAACATCAGGGCGTGATCGCGCATGCGGCAGCATATGAATATTCTACGATCGACGATATGCTTAAGCTGGCAGAAGAGAGAGGCGAAGCTCCGTTTCTGATTCTTTTAGACAATATTGAAGATCCGCACAATCTTGGCGCGATCATTCGTACAGCGAACCTTGCAGGTGCACACGGAGTCATTATTCCAAAGAGAAGAGCAGTTGGTCTGACAGCGACAGTTGCGAAGACATCTGCCGGAGCTTTGAATTATACACCGGTCGCAAAGGTGACGAATCTTGTGAAGACAATGGAAGAACTCAAGGAAAAAGGACTCTGGTTTGTATGTGCTGATATGGATGGCGAGCAGATGTATGACCTGAACCTGACAGGACCGATCGGTCTTGTGATCGGAAATGAAGGTGAGGGCGTTGGCCGCCTTGTGAAAGAAAACTGTGATTTCGTTGCAGGAATTCCAATGAAAGGTCAGATTAATTCTCTGAATGCATCTGTGGCAGCAGGCGTTCTTGCTTATGAGATCGTAAGACAGAGGATTTCGCAGAAATAAATATGAGTATTGCTCGAAAAAAGAGTGATAACAGGTGATAATCGGATGAGTAAGTATGACAGAATGACAGATGAGCAGCTTTTATGTGATTACAAAAATGGAAATCAGGAGATTATGGATTACCTGATGGTGAAATATAAATCCATGGTAAGGAAGAAAGCACGTGCAATGTATCTGTTGGGTGGAGAGAACGAGGATCTGATCCAGGAAGGAATGATCGGTCTGATCAAAGCAGTGCGGGATTTTGATGTAACGCAGAAAACATCATTTTCAAGTTTTGCAGAACTTTGCGTCTCCAGACAGATGTACTCGGCAATTGAGGCATCAAATCGAAAAAAGCATCTGCCTTTGAATTCTTATGTTTCGTTATATGAAGACAGTGAACAGGTAGGAGAGGGGAGAAGTCTTCCTTTGATTGACACTATAGAATCATCGAAGGAGAATGATCCGGAAGTTCTCTATTTTGGAAAAGAATATACAGAAGCTTTTGCGGAGCAGCTCAAAGAATTGCTCAGTCCATTAGAAAATCATGTTCTTTATCTGCACTTGATGGGAACGGATTATCGGACGATTGCGGAATTACTTGGAAAGAGTCCGAAGTCAGTGGACAATGCACTTCAGAGGATCAAGACAAAAGCACAAAAGATTCTGCCGTAAAGGAGAAATACGGATGAAGAAAAAATACAATTACTTTTTGGCACTTGCAGTCTTTCTGGTGATCATGATCTGCTTTAACAAATTCGGATACATCATTTCTTATCTGGCCGCAATTGGCGGACCTCTGGTTATGGGAAACAATGGAACAATGGTGGTTTATGAGTTCCTGATGAGTCATTTGAATCTGGTATCGACAATTTTGTACCTTATGGTTCTGCCTATTCCTGCTTTATGGTATTATCTTGCTTTTCAGCTGCGTGAAGGAGGAATCTGTGCAATCCCAGGCAAATGCAGAAGAGTCGGATTGGACGGATGCGTTTTAATCGCGCTGTTTACTTTTGGCATGATACACGTGACCAGTATTATACTGGCAATTGTAGCACGGTCACTTCCGGATGCGATGGATAATTATCAGAATCTGATAGAAAATTCCGGCCTGACAGATTATTCGCTGATGTGGGTTTTCAGTACATTGATTCTTCCACCTCTTGTGGAAGAAATGATTTTCCGGGGTTTGATCCAGAAATATCTTGAACGTGCCGGAATGCATTGGATCCTGGCGAATGTTGTACAGGCGGTTCTGTTTGGAGTGTTCCATCAAAATCTCGTACAGGGAATTTATGCGGCACTTTTGGGGTTTGCACTTGGATTTGTGGCGCATCGCTATAACACCCTGGCGGCATCCATGCTGATGCACATGTTCTATAATCTGATGGGAACGCTGATCGTAGATCTTGAGAGCAGATTCCTTCCGACAATAGTAATGGGAATGATTATCCTGATCAGTATTCCGATGACAGTGAGTGCTGTGACGTTGATTTGTCTGACAACAAATAATAAAAAAACAGAGGTTTGAGAAGATGAGATTTGTAATACAAAGAGTAACAGAGGCATCTGTTACGATTGATGGTGAGATATCAGGAAAGATTGGAAAAGGGTATCTTGTTTTGATTGGAGTAGCAGATACTGACACAAAAGAGATTGCAGACAAAATGATACGAAAAATGATCGGACTTCGTATTTTTGAAGATGAACAGGGAAAAACAAACCTTTCGCTTGCTGATGTGGACGGAGGTCTTCTTCTGGTTTCACAGTTTACGTTATATGCAAACTGTAAGAGAGGAAACAGACCAAGCTTTATTGAAGCAGGAAAACCGGATATGGCGAATGAGATGTATGAATATATCATTGAAAAATGCAGGGAATCAGTGGATGAAGTACAGACCGGAGAGTTTGGAGCTGATATGAAGGTTCAGCTGCTCAATGACGGGCCATTTACCATTTTGCTGGATTCAGATCAGCTTTAACTTGACAATCAAACTCAAGTAGTGTATATTTAATTTTGCGTTCTGCTGGAACGCAATAAGCTGTCTTGGCGCAGTCGGTAGCGCGTCGCTTGGTAAGGCGGAGGTCGGGGGTTCAAGTCCCTAGACAGCTTTGAATCTTTCCCCGGAAACGCCCGTAAGTGCGGTGTTTTCGGGGTTTTTCTTTTGTGAAAATTCCAATCCGTAGGAATTTTACAGACTTTCCTATGGACTTACAGGTTGAAAGAAAAAAAGCAATTCCTTGTTGAAGATTCTTTCACTTGTCATAAAATATGTTATACTGAAGTTAATTGAAGTGGTGGTTCAAGGTGACGGGTTCTGCAGAAGGGGAAGCCGTATGAGCGAAAAGAATTATGAAACAAGTGAATTAAAAGAACTGAAAGATGCGTTACAGACGTTTACAGAGTTTGTATGGGAGATGGAAGAATATCTGCCGGAATTTTATCATTTTTTTGATGCGATGAGGCAGAACATTGAGATTTTTCTTCAGGTTGGCGAAGAGGATGAAGAACAGATTCATGAGATTTTGGAACGGGATTGGGAGAAAGCACATGCACCGCTTGTGGGAGTACAGTGTTATGATTTTCAAGAATCACATCCAGAGGCAGAAGCAGGAACTTGTGTTTATTTTGCGAATCTTTTGACAGAAATCGGTCGTTTTTTTGAACCGATGAGTATGTTGGGAGTGTTTTGAAAGAAGTGAAAAGGAGGAACGGATATGGCATCGTTTTTAGAAGACATCACACCATTTTATGGGACAGGAGAACGGAATGGGAAAGGACAGACACTGGAAGAATTTCTGGAAGAATATGATCCATATCGATATAAAAATCCGTGTTGTACAACAGACACAGTTGTTTTCTCTTATAAAGATGAACAGGCACTGAAAGAGGGACGATTAAAGGTGCTTTTGGTTAAGAGAGGAAATCATCAGTATTGGGTGTTGGGCTCTTCCGGGAGGATTTGTAAATTTGCGGGAGAATCTGGAGGATACAGCAAGACGGGAACTGCAGGAAGAGACCGGAGTCAGCGGACTTCCGGTGGAACAGTTTGCCTGTTATGGAGATTATCAGAGAGATCCGAGAGCGAGGATCATTACAAGTGCGTATCTTTCTATTGTAAAGGAGTCGGATGTAAGTGTGGAGGCCGGAGATGATGCGGCAGATGCGGCGTGGTTTGAGATAGAGATGGAACCGGAGACAGTATATGAAGAAGATGGATGGGAAAAGACGGAATATCATCTGACAATTCAAAATCAGGATCAGAAAATGAATGCAGTTGTTCAGAAAAAGGAGCTGACAGGATTGGTCAAAGAAAAATACTATGTTGTAAAAGAGGGTGGAGGAATTGCAGTGGATCACGCGGCTATTCTGGCACAGGCTTATGAATTATTAAAAGGCAGATTGTAAGAGCAGAGTTACTGTTCACTCCCGTGTCAATCACTCCGCTGATTGCACGGAGGATGCATGTTTTGGCTTGAATGCATCTCGCCCCATCGCCAAAGGCGATTTAAAATGGCGAGATGCGTTGCTGGTCGCACAACGTGTGAACAGTAACAAATATACAGTTGACAGTAATTAAAAAAGGAGAAGGCATATGTGTGGATTTGCAGGATTTGTCGGAGAAGTTGATGACAGAGAACAGGTACTTGTTAATATGATGAATACAATCGTACACAGGGGACCGGATAGTGCGGGAAAGTATGTGGATGAAGATGCAGCACTTGGATTTCGCCGTCTGAGTATCATAGATCTTTCTTCCGTCGGTGATCAGCCGTTGTACAATGAGGATCGCAGCATGGTTCTTGTATTTAATGGAGAGATTTATAATTATCAGGACCTGAGAGAAGAACTGAAAGCGGCAGGTCATGAGTTTGTATCGAATACAGATTCAGAGACACTGATTCATGGATACGAAGAGTGGGGCGAGAAGTTGGTAGACCGTCTTCGCGGAATGTATGCTTTTGCAATCTGGGATACAAAGAAGAAAAGATTGTTTGTAGCGAGAGATATTTTCGGAATCAAACCACTGTATTATGCGAATATGAATGGTACATTGATGTTTGCTTCTGAAATCAAAGCATTTATGGAGCATCCGAAGTTTGATAAGGTGTTCAATGAAGAGGCACTTGGAAACTATCTTTCTTTCCAGTTTGTTCCTACGAATGAGACCTTTTTTAAAGGAGTGTTCTGTGTACAGCCAGGACATTACTTTACATATGAAAATGGAAAAATGAACATTACACGTTATTTTGAACCTCATTTCACAGGAGATTGTAAGAAGCCTTTCAAAGAAGTGGTGGATGATGTAGAACGTGTGATGAAGGATTCCGTTGAGAAGCATAAAATCAGTGATGTAGAGGTTGCTTCTTACCTTTCCAGTGGTGTGGACTCCAGTTATCTGACTTATCTGGGACAGGTGGATCGTACTTTTACAGTTGGATTTGATGAAGGAAAGTACAGTGAGATTCAGGATGCAAAGGAATTTGCAGCAAGCATTAACATGAAGAATGACGCTAAGGTGATTTCACCGGAAGAATATTGGGATAAGCTTTCGGATATTCAGTATTATATGGATGAGCCGGTTGCAGATCCGGCTGCAATCGCACTTTATTTCCTAAGTGCAGAAGCGTCCAAGAAGGTTAAGGTAGTTCTTTCGGGAGAAGGTTCTGATGAATTGTTTGGAGGATATAACATATATTGTGAACCTTTGGAGCATACTTCTTTCAATAAAATACCGATGCCGTTACGTCGCTTTCTGGGAGCGTTTGCAGAACGCTGTCTGCCACGTGGTATGAAGGGAAGAGGTTTCCTTATGCGTCACGGAAAGACACTGGAAGAGAGATATTTCGCAAATGCGACGAATATTTTTACAGAGCGTGAGGCAAATCGTATTTTGAAAAAAGGATGTAAGCCGGGAATCCAAAAAGTGACAAAACCATTGTATGCACGTGTAAAAGGAAAAGATCCTGTGACAAAGATGCAGTATGTGGATCTTCATTTATGGCTGGTGCATGATATTCTGATGAAGGGTGACAAGATGGGAATGGCGAATTCTCTTGAAGTCAGAGTTCCGTTCCTTGACAGAGAAGTACTTGAACTTGCCGAGACACTTCCGTTAAAATACAAAGTACGTGCGCCAAAGACGAAGGTTGCATTGCGTGCTGCGGCAGAGCGACATATCAGAAGTAAGACAGCGGAGAAGAAGAAACTGGGATTCCCAATTCCGATTCGCGTATGGTTGAAGGAAGAGAAGTATTATAATATTGTAAAAGAGATGTTTGAGTCTGATGCAGCGAAGAAGTTCTTTGATACGAAGCTCCTGCTTAAGATGCTTGATGATCATAAGAACGGAAAGAATACGAATGAGAAGACAGATAACAGTCGTAAGATCTGGACAGTTTATATCTTCCTCGTATGGTATGACAGATTCTTTGAGCATGGAAAACCGGTTCATCCGGCGATGAGTGTTCAATAATAAAAAATGTATCTGCTGTTTATTAATTGGGAATGTTAAAAAATAGAATGGATACAGATTTTAGATAGGAGTATGTATGAGAAACTATGAGAGTGATGCTTATAGGAAATATCGAAGCTCAATGGAGCAGAGACAGAAGGTTGTGAGAACGTCAGGTTCTCCATATTCTCAGCAGACTGCGGTACAGGGGAAACGGCAAATAGTGGAAAGGTCTGCGAGTACAAAACGTAAAAGGACAAGAGAAAAGGGAAAACCTTATTATGATTATGATCTGCTTCTTGTAATTATTTTTCTGATGTGCTTTGGACTTGTAATGCTTTACAGCAGTAGTGCCTACAGTGCACAGAATGATTATAATAATGATATGTTTTTCTTTACAAGACAGGCGATTATCGGTATTATCGGATTTATTGCAATGTTTATCGTTTCTAAGATTGACTATCATCTGTATGGTGCGTATGCAAAAGAATTTTTTTGGTTTTCAATGTTTTTGATGGCATTGGTGCAGACACCACTTGGCAAGACAGTAAATGGAGCAAGAAGGTGGATCAGGCTTCCAGGTGGACTGTCACTGCAGCCGGCAGAGTTTACGAAGATTGCGGTGATTCTATTTATAGCATATGAAATCTGTCTCTTTGGGCAAAAGGCGAAAAAATGGGATGGAATTAAGATCCTGCTTGGTTATGGCCTTGTTGCAACACTGGGAGTCTTTCTATTGACGGATAATCTGAGTACAGCAATTATTGTGTTTGCAATTACATGCATTTTAATTTTTGTTGTACATCCGAAGACAAAACCATTTGTTGCTGGAGTAATTGCAGTAGGAATTGTGGGAATTATTGGGATTATTCTCTTGAAATATACACTTGCGGAAAGTGATAACTTTCGTATGCGCCGAATCATTGCATGGCTGAATCCGGAGGCGAATGCTGATACAGATAGTTATCAGTTCTTACAGGGGCTATATGCAATTGGTTCGGGGGGATTTTTTGGAAAGGGTCTTGGGAATAGTACGCAGAAATTACATGCAATACCAGAGGCTCAGAATGATATGATCCTTGCAGTTATCTGTGAAGAGCTTGGAGTGTTTGGCGCAATTATTATTTTGTGCTTGTTTGCTTTTATGCTTTATAGACTACTATTCATAGCGAGAAATGCTCCGGACTTGTATGGTGCGTTGATTGCAACAGGTATTTTTGCACATATCGCTTTGCAGGTTACTTTGAATATAGGAGTTGTAACAGGAATGCTGCCGACAACAGGTGTTACCTTTCCGTTTATCAGTTACGGAGGTACGGCGATTGTGATTTTGCTGGCTGAGATGGGAATTGCGCTTGGGATATCTTCGAAGATTCGATTGAAATAAGGAAGAGAGATATATTATGGGGGAAATGGATATTAAGCAACGATTAACGTATATAGATATTGCCAGAGCAATAGGAATCCTTTTTGTTGTTCTTGGACATGTAAATCAATTTTATAGAGATTCTCAAGGAATAGAAAACTCTCAAACATTAATCTTTATTTATGCGTTTCACATGCCACTGTTTTTTATTCTTTCAGGAATCTTATTTTCAGAAAAAACATTTCATGATCTTTCTTTTTTTGATTTCTTAATTAAAAAGGTGAAGGCGTTGTTAGTCCCGTACTTGTTTCTTGATATTACAGCAGGTTTATATGAGACGGTTATATCTTCGAAAATACAGATTTCTTCTATTGCGGAAGTTTTGAAAAATACGTTAACGCTTCATTGCAATGTCGGTGCAAATTGGTTTATATCGGCACTATTTATAGGAGAAATATTTTTATACTTTTTCTTGAAATATTATCGAAGTATATATAAGTATATTGTATGGATCCCATTTCTTATTATACCTCTGTATTATCCATTTTCAACACACTGGATAAATGTTTTTGTGCGTGGTGTGATTGCATTTACTTTTATGCTAGTGGGGTATTACTTAAAAGATTACTATAAAAGTGATGTAAATAAGCGATGGGATGTGATTATTCTTTCAGGTACCCTGACCTATGTAATAGCAATGCTTAATGAGCAAATTGATTTTTGGTGTAGTAGAGTGGGAAATCCAATTTTGTGTTTGATTGGTGGTCTGATTGGAGCCTATTGGGTCATTGGTTTATCGAAGAATATAAAATCTAAATTACTTGTGTTTATAGGACAAAATACAATGACAATGATGGGGACACACATGATTATGTTTAGAATAGTGTGGAATTTGTGTTCAATAAAATTTTTCAATATCATACCGTTGTTGACAGCAAATGTATATGGGGAAATTTTAATATTTATTTTGATAATTGCCGCTAATTTACCAATCATGTATGTATATGATCGATATCTTCCATTTCTAATTGGGAAACGTAAGTGAGCTTTTTAAAAACAGCTCTTTTCAACTTATTGAAAGTATGCTATATTAATATGTAGTATTAAAAACCACGTAAAGTAGGATGGGAAAATATGCGATAGAGCATGGGAGGATATAAGTTATGAGTTACAGAGTGATCGTAGATAGTTGTGGAGAGTTGACCCTACAGATGAAGGAGAGTGGAATTTTTAAGACGGCTTCTCTTAGCATGGAAGTGGATGGCTTTCACATTCCGGATGACGAGACATTTGATCAGGCTGATTTTTTAAGAAGAGTGGCTGCAAGCGAGGAATGTCCGAAGTCATCCTGTCCATCCCCGGAGCGTTATATGGAATTATACAAATGTGATGTTGACAGAGTCTATGCAGTTACTTTGTCAGGGGAATTGAGCGGATCTTATAATAGTGCACTTCTTGGAGAGAAACTTTATAAGGAAGAAGGCGGAGAAGAAAAGATCCATGTATTTAACTCTCGTTCAGCATCTGTCGGAGAGACGTTGATCGGACGAAAGATTCAGGAATGTGAAGAAGCCGGAATGGATTTTGAACAGGTAGTTGAAACGGTAGAAGCTTATATTGAAGAACAGCATACGTATTTTGTTCTTGAGAATCTTGATACACTTCGTAAGAATGGACGACTGACAGGACTGAAATCTCTGGTAGTCAGCGCATTGAATATCAAGCCTGTTATGGGTTCTACCCCAGAGGGAACAATCTGTCAGTTGGATAAGAGCAGAGGAATGAAGAAAGCTTTGGCGAAGATGGCAGAGCATGTCGCGAAGGACGCTGTAAAACCGGAGGAGAAGATTCTTGCAATTGCACATTGCAACTGTCCGGAACGTGCAGAGGTCGTTAGAAAATTGATTTTGGAGAAAGTAAAGGTGAAAGATTCCTTTATTGTAGATACAGCAGGAATTAGTAGTATGTATGCGAATGATGGTGGAATTATTGTTGTACTTTAAGATGTGCTGTGGTAAAATAATTGCTAAAGACCTAATAGGAAGGGAGCAGGCAAGAGATGAGTCAGGCGAAGGTGGATCGTTATAAGAAGGAAAAGGCGGACCGAAAGAAGACAATGCGTAAAGAGAAGATCATGCGCAATGTAAAAAGATGTGTAGCGGGAGTAATTGCACTTGCAATTGTTGGCTGGTTCGGATATTCAGCATATGATCTGCATTCTTCCAACCAGGAACGTGCAGTTGCAGAAGTGAATTATGACTCTGTTAAGGATTATCTGAGTACACTTTCAGCAGAATAAGGTTGTTATAATTACATATAGTGCAATAAAAAGAGGTTGTCGTATTAAGTGATACGTCCTCCGGTTATAGGATTTTTATATTTCGTTATCCTATATGAAGGTGGCATATCATTGTTAAAGCGGCAACCTCTTTTTGTGTTTCTTGCAACCAAAACAGGAAGTGAACAGTAACGTTAACTCTGAAAAGAAACGAAAAAGTTCATAAAAAGGACTTGAAAAAGGTGGAAGTGTGGTTTACAATGGAGCTAAGTGGTGAGAAGTGGTAGAATGTGGTGCAATATGGAGAAAGAGTGGAAGCGAAGGGATTACGGTAGTGATACCTTTAGTGGACATGAAGATTTCCATAGATTCCAGAGAAAGGGTTTCGGATGTTATTAGGAGAGTTTAACCATAACATAGACGAAAAAGGCAGACTGATCATCCCGGCAAAGTTAAGGGAAGATCTTGGTGACAGCTTCGTGATCTGTAACGGATTAGAGGGCTGTCTATTTGTCTATTCCCAGGAAGAATGGAATAAATTCGTAGCCGAACTCGAAAGCTTACCACGAATGAACAAGGATGCCAGAATCTTTAAACGCTACTTTTTTGGAAGTGCATCTGAGGGCAGTTTCGACAAGCAGGGGAGAGTTCTTGTCCCACCGTCACTTAGAAAGAATGCACATTTGGAGAAAGAAGTAGTTCTGGTCGGAGTCCAGGATCGTGTCGAGATCTGGGACAAGGCACTCTGGAAGAGAAAAACCAGATTAGCGAGGAAGATCTGGATGCGATTGCAGAACGTATGGAAGCGATCGGAATTCGCATCTGATGACAACAAAGACCGCCAAGTGAGGCAGTTAGAAGGAGGAGTCTATGGCATTCGAGCACGTTTCAGTGCTGTTGCATGAGACAGTAGACGGTTTGAACGTAAAACCGGATGGCATCTATGTAGATGCACGTTGGGTGGAGGCGGACATGCATATGAAGTCTGTACAAAGCTTGGCGAGCAGGGGAGATTAATAGGTATAGACCAGGACGCTGATGCGATTAAAGCAGCAGGAAAACGCCTGGAAGGTTTCGGGGAGAAGGTCACAATAATCCGGAGCAATTATTGTGATATGAAACCGCGGCTTCATGAAATAGGAATTGACAAAGTAGATGGAATCACAGTAGATCTTGGAGTTTCTTCTTATCAGTTGGATACAGCTGAGAGGGGATTTTCATATCGGGTTGACGCACCTCTTGATATGCGTATGGATCAGCGTCAGAAGATGACAGCCAGAGACATTGTCAACGACTATAGTGAATCGGAACTTTATCGTGTGATTCGTGATTATGGCGAGGACAGATTTGCTAAAAATATCGCGAAGCACATTGTTGCAGAACGCACAAAAGGTCCGATTGAGACAACAGGACAATTGAATGAGATTATCAGTCATGCAATACCGATGAAGATTCAGAAGACGTCAGGACATCCGTCAAAACGTACATTTCAGGCTCTTCGAATTGAATTGAATCATGAGCTTGATGTTTTGCGGGATACATTAGATGATATGATCGATCTGTTGAATCCAGGAGGAAGACTTTGCATTATTACATTTCATTCGCTTGAAGACAGAATTGTGAAGAGTTCTTTCCGTAAGAATGAGAATCCGTGCATTTGTCCAAGTCATTTTCCGGTTTGTGTATGTGGAAATGTATCCAAAGGGAAAGTGATCACCAGGAAGCCAATCCTTCCGTCAGAAGAGGAGCTGACGGTAAACAGCAGATCAAAGAGTGCAAAGCTTAGAATCTTTGAACGTGCATAATTTGATATCACAGGGAGTATTTAGAGTATAAACGAAACGTTCCTCCGGGAAGGGGAGAGCCCGGCGGAACAAGAATCCAGAGAAAGGACAGGAAAGCGATGGCGAGAAACACAGGTCGCAGACAGCAGAATAGACCAGCAGCAGACTGGAACCACTTCTATGTGTACGGTAGTGCCGTGCGTCAGCCAGAAGCTTTACCGTCTGGAAATGGGACAGTTCGTAAGCCGAAGAAAAAAAAGAACAAGCCGTCAGGTGATTAAAAACCGGCATCGTGCGCAGCGGATCAGTCCGGCATATGCGACTTTTCTAATTGTGGCGGCAGTCTGTGCAGTTTTTA
>ENA-OQAZ01000717-OQAZ01000717.1-human-gut-metagenome-genome-assembly--contig:-NODE-717-length-17915-cov-8.539071_pt1 | contig 17915 bp, 27 predicted proteins | sample MGYA00242737_ERZ504531 | MGnify/ENA primary metagenome ERZ504531 (study PRJEB26092, sample SAMD00036244) | human gut metagenome | host: Homo sapiens | study: EMG produced TPA metagenomics assembly of... | reverse complement strand
TGCCACCACCGGACGGATGTTGATGAGGGGCCTGCGGAGTGATGACGCTCTGATCCTGGCTCTGCAGGGTCATGCGCTCACGGATGACGCGCTCCATGCGGGAGAAGCCGATGCGGAACTGGTTCTGCAGCAGCTCGCCCACGCTGCGGATGCGGCGGTTGCCAGATGGTCGATATCATCGGTGGTGCCAATATTGTGGCCCAGACCGTTCAGGTAGTTGATGGAAGCCAGAATATCGGCGACCGTAACGGTGCGGCCGATCAGCTGGTCGTGGTTGCGGCGCAGCATCTCCTTCTGCTCTTCCACATCAGAGGTGGTGTCGAGGATCTTCTTGATCTCATCGAAGGAGCAGCGCTCGTTGATGCCGCACTCCTTCACGTCGAAGGAGAAGAAGCCCTGTGCATCCACACAGCCGTTGGTGATGACCTTGATCTTCCGGCTCTCTTCCTTCATGGGATCGTCGAGCTTCAGCACGACCAGATTCACACCGGCATTGTCAGCCTTCTCAGCCAGCTCGCGGGTGATCTTGGCACCAGCCTCGATCAGGATCTCGCCGGTCAGCGGAGCGACCACATTCTCAGCAGCCACCTGACCGGTGATGCGGCGTGCCAGAGACAGCTTCTTGTTCATCTTATAACGGCCGAAACGAGACAGGTCATAACGGCGCGGGTCGAAGAACAGCATGTTGATCTGGCTGGTAGCAGACTCCACCGTGGGAGCTCGCCGGGGCGCAGCTTGCGGTAGACTTCCAGCAGGCCCTCTTCCTGATTCTTGGTGGTATCCTTTTCCAGAGTAGCGAGGATGCGCTCATCGTCGCCAAAGAAGTTCAGGATGTCCTCGTTGGTGGACAGGCCCAGTGCACGGCACAGCACGGTGACAGGCAGCTTGCGGTTCTTATCGATACGGACATAGAACACATCGGAAGCATCAGTCTCGTACTCCAGCCATGCACCGCGGTTGGGGTTCATGGTGGCGCTGTACAGGTCGTTGCCCACCTTATCCTTGGCATCGCCGTAGAACACGCCGGGAGAACGCACCAGCTGGCTGACGATAGCACGCTCTGCACCGTTGATCACAAAGGTGCCGGCATCGGTCATCAGCGGGAAATCGCCCATGAAGATCTCCTGATCCTTCACTTCGCCGGTCTCCTTGTTCAGCAGACGGGCGGTGACGCGCAGGGGTGCTGCATAGGTCACGTCGCGTTCCTTGCACTCCTTGATGCTGTACTTCGGCTCCTTATCCAGGCGGAAGTCCACAAAGCTCAGTGCCAGATTGCCGGTGTAGTCCTCAATGGTGCCGATATCGTGGAAGACCTCTTTCAGGCCCTCGTCCAGGAACCACTGATAAGAGTTCTTCTGGACCTCGATCAGGTTCGGCATACTGATGACTTCGTCGATGTGGGAGAAGCTCATGCGCTCGGTTTTGCCGAGCTTTACGGGCTTGACTTTCATCATAAAATCAACCACTCCTTACTTTTATACTCTACGGATATTGCGTTATACGGGTCAGATTTGAGCACACACACATAAATCGACCCGTATCCTCCAAGGAAGTTCGTCGCTTTTCACAAACTTTTCGGTCAACACCGTCCAGCTGCTTCCAGTGCAGCTCCCTTTTTGGCGCACTAGGCCATTATGTGATACTAATGCAGTATACACCTCAAAAGCCTTGCTGTCAAGCCATTTTTCGCATTTTGGCCCAATATTTTTGTCAAGCCCGCGATTTCATGGTACGCACGGGCACGTGTAAGCTTTGCGCATTTTGGCTCTTGATTTTTGAGTTTTGCACGTTCTCACCAAAAACACCCTTGTGCATTTTGTACACCTTGGCTCTTGATGCGCACTCTCCCCTGCCCATGCAAAAAGCACCGCAGCTGCCTGCGGTGCCCTTACATACTCATTCTTCCAGATAATCCCTCAGGCGCTTTGCGCGGCTGGGATGGCGCAGCTTGCGCAGAGCCTTGGCCTCGATCTGCCGGATGCGTTCCCGGGTCACGTTGAACTCCTTTCCCAGCTCTTCCAGCGTACGGGCCTGCCCGTCCTCCAGCCGAAGCGCAGAGTCAGCACCCGCTCCTCCCGGGGTGTCAGGCTCTTGAGGACGTTTGCCAGCTCCCGCCGCAGCAGTTCCCGCCCGGCCTCGTCCACCGGAACGCCTGCTTCCTCATCCTGAATAAAATCCTCCAGGTGGGCATCCTCTTCCTCACCCACCGGTGTTTCCAGGCTGATGGGGTCCTGCGCCAGCTGCAGCAGCTCCCGCACCCGGTCAGGCTCCATGTCCAGCCGGACGGCGATCTCTTCGGCTGTGGGTTCCCTGCCGTTTTTGCGCAGAAGCTCCCCTGTCGTCTTTTTTACCCGGTTGATGCTCTCCACCAGATGCACCGGGATGCGGATGACCCGCCCCTGATCGGCAATGGCCCGGGTGATGGACTGCCGGATCCACCATGTCGCGTAGGTCGAGAACCGGAACCCCCGGTCGGGTTCAAACTTCTCCGCCGCCTTCATCAGGCCGAGGTTCCCTTCCTGAATGAGGTCAAGGAAGGGCAGTCCCCGCCCGGCATACCGCTTGGCCACCGAGACCACCAGCCGCAGGTTGCTTCGCTCAGCTTCCGCCGGGCATCCGCATCCCCGGCCTGCGCGGCCCGGGCAAGCTCCAGTTCCTGTTCCATTGTCAGCAGCGGCACCCGGCCGATCTCCTTCAGATATGCCTTCACCGGGTCATCCAGCGCTACGCCCTCGGCTGAGAGCTCGTGCTCCAGTTCCCCGATCTGTGTTTCATCCAGCATGGGCATGTCCGCTTCTTCTTCGGTTACACGGATGCCCCGGGCTTCCAGCGCCGCATACAGCGCATCCAGCCCGGATACATCGTATTCCTGTTCATCCATGGCCCGGCTGATCTGCTCGGGTGTCAGGGTATGGCGGCGGGCCCGGCCTGCCAGGATCTTTACCAGTTCTTCCGTCTGCGACAATTTCCGCATGATCCTTTCTCCTTCCAGCTCCAGCCGGAGGAGAGGAACGGTCAGTCGTCCACAGGGTCTGTGCCCTGCTTCTTTTCTCGCATCGACTGGAGATACCGTATCAAATCATCATTGGACATTTCGGCCGCCTTGCCTGCCACGGGGGTGCCCCGGGCAATGCGGTCCAGATAGAGCCGGATATCGTCCGGCGTACAGTTCACATCGCTGTATTGTGCCGCAAGGCGGCTCAGCTCATTCAGCGCCTCTTCGCTCACAAAGGGGCGCAGAGTGGAAAGGCTGATCTCGATCCCCTGCTCCTGGCACTGCAGAAATGCTTCGTACAGCTCCTTCTGCTGGGGCAGAACGAACTTTTCCGGGCTGAGCTGGGCCCGCACCTGCGGGATATAGCTGGGCTCCCGGAGCATGGCGGCCAGCAGCCGCTGTTCTGCCGAGGCAACCCCCAGCGCCTGAGAGCCGCCCGCACTGTAAGGCACGCTGATCTGGTGCATCTCACCAGACTGCAGCCGTGCCTGATTCTGCGCCCACCGGCGTTTGCTGTTGGAGCGCTTTACTGCATCGGCAAGCTGGGTCATAATGGCGTTCTTGGAGATGTTCGTCTCCTCGGCCAGCCGCCCGGCGTAGACCTCCTGCTCGGTGGGGTTGGAGCGCTCCGCCAGCATATTCACGGCTTCTTTGACATATTCCAGCCGCTGGGCATCCTGCTTGAGGTCGTATTTGTTTTTGAGCCGCCCCAGCCGGAAGTCCAGCGCGTTACCCACACCGTCCAGCAGTGCCTTGAACCGCTCGGAGCCATACTTTTTGATGTACTCATCCGGATCTTTTGCACCCGGGATCTGCAGCACGCCCACCTTGACCGGGCTGTTGCGGAACAGTTCCAGCGAGCGCAGGGTAGCCTTCTGGCCGGCCTCATCCGAGTCGTAGCTCAGGATGACTTCCTCCGCGTACTGGCTGATGAGCTTTACCTGATCCGGAGTCAAGGCCGTGCCGCAGGCGCAGACCGCCGTGTCGATCCCCGCCTGATGCATGGAAATAACGTCCATGTAACCCTCGCAGAGAACGAACCGCCGGGAAGCACTCTTCTTGGCGATCTGCAGAGCGAACACGGTATCCGACTTGTGATAGACCAGTGTCTCGGGGCTGTTGACGTACTTGGGTTTGGAATCGTCCAGCACACGCCCGCCAAAGGCTATGATGTTGCCCCGCAGGTCAAAGATGGGGGTCATCACCCGCTTCCAGAACAGGCAGTAGATCCGGCCTGACTGGCTGCGCTTGAACAGGCCGCTGGCATCCAGCTCCTGCTGGTTGTACCCCTTATCGCGCAGATACTGGTACAGCCCCTGCCCGTCATCCGGTGCATAGCCCAGCCCGAACCGGACGATGGTCTTGTCGTCCAGACCGCGCCGCCGCCAGTAGGCCCGGGCCTGCCGGGCTTCCTCGACCGTGGAGTTCAGGCAGGCGTGGAAATACCGCGCGGCTTCCTTGTTCATGGAAAGGATGCGGCTGCGCAGGCGGCCCGTCTTGTCGTCCTCCTGCGGTTCCGGCATTCCCGCGCGGCAGCCAGCATCTTGACTGCCTCGGTGTAGTCGATACTGTTGATGCGGCGGACGAAGTGGATGACATCGCCGCCCACACCGCAGCCAAAGCAGTAAAAGCTCTGGGTGTCCGGGTAGACGTAGAACGAGGGGGTCTTTTCGCTGTGGAAGGGGCACAGGCCGCCATACAGTCTGCCCTTCCGCTTGAGCTGGACATAGTTGCCCACCACATCCACGATATCGGTGCGGCGGGTCAGTTCCTCAATATATTCGTGTGGGATCATTTTGGTATTCCGATGCTCCTTTTATAACACATGCCACTTGCGGGGCACAAAGACATCCTCAAAGGTACGGATGGCAAATTCATCGCTCATGCCGCTGATATAGTCCGTCACTGCGCGGTCGCGTCCTTCCTGATAGGCCAGCTGCAGGTAGAAGTTGGACATCTGTTCGATGTGGGTCAGGTAATACTCGTACAGCTCGGTGAGCACCTTTTCCACCTTCTGCTCTTCCTTTTTGGCGCTGCGATCCACATAGACGGTGCAGTACATGAAATCCTTGAGGGCCAGGAAGCTTCGTTCTCCTCTGCGCCCACCTGCACATCCCCCTCGCTGCTGCGCAGGATGCTGTTGATCATGTTGGTGATGCGCTGCGACTTCGTCTCACCCAGCACGGCGGTGCATTCTCTGGGCAGGGTGGCCGGGTCCAGCACACCGGCACGCACGGCATCCTCGATATCGTGGTTCACAAAGGCGATCTGATCCGCCATGCGGACGATGCGTCCCTCCGGGGTGGCCGCCCAGGTGCCCTTGGTATGGGTCACGATGCCGTTGCGCACCTCCCAGGTCAGGTTCAGGCCCCTGCCGTCCTTTTCCAGCTTGTCCACCACCCGCAGGCTCTGCATATAATGCCGGAACCCTCCGGGCAGAGCTTGTCCAGTGCGCTCTCCCCTGCGTGGCCAAAGGGCGTGTGCCCCAGGTCATGGGCCAGGCTGATGGCCTCGGTCAGATCCTCGTTGAGGCGCAGGGCGCGGGCGATGGTGCGGGCGATCTGCGCCACCTCCAGTGTGTGGGTGAGCCGGGTGCGGTAGAGGTCGCCCTCCGGTGAGAGAAATACCTGCGTTTTCTGCTTGAGCCGCCGGAACGCCTTGCAGTGGATGATCCGGTCACGGTCCCGCTGGAACACCGGACGGATAGGGTCCTGCTCTTCGGGCCTCACCCGGCCCCGGCTGGCATCGCTGAATGTTGCCCAGGAGGCCAAGGTCAGCCGCTCGATCTCTTCGGTGCGCTGTCGTACATCCATCAGGAACCCTCACTTTCTATTTTCTCCCCCTCCTCTCGCACGGCGCAGCGATCCCCATGCCGCGTCTGCGGCAAGTATAGCACACCCGCCCTGTCGAAGGGGGAAAGTTTTTGTCTTGGAACGAATAAAATTTCTCGATCTTGCTGCCGCTCGCCAGACTTTCCCGCAGGAAAGCCTGTGTCATAACGGCTGGCAGTCAGCTTTCAGGTCAGAACGGAGCGTAGAACGGCTGCGACACACTCACCTGTGCAGCGCCCCGGGTCAACTCCCGGAGCTGCTCCAGCAAGGGCGGCTCCGTACCCTCGGGCATCTGCCAGCGCAGGGTGACACGGTCGGTGAACTGAGGGTCTGCAAGCTTTGCCCCCGCCGCCTGGATGAGCAGCGCCGCCCGCTCGTAGAGTGAGTAATCCACCGTCACTTCCAGTTCCACTACACTGCGCACCGTGACCACCTCGGCGGCTTCCAACGCGCGGGCGGTGGCGGTGGTATAGGCCCGCACCAGGCCGCCGGTGCCCAGCAGCACGCCGCCAAAGTACCGAGTGATGACCACGATGAGGTCAGTCAATCCGCTGTGCTGCAGCACTTCCAGTGCCGGGGTTCCCGCCGTCTTGGCCGGTTCACCGTCATCGGAGTAGCGCTCCCGGTTGCCCTCCCGCAGGCGGTAGGCGTACACATTGTGCCGGGCCGTGCGGTTGGCTGCCCGCACCTGCTCCAAAAAAGCCACCGCCTTTTCCTCGCTGTCCGCAAAGGAGAGCTGCGCAATAAAGCGGCTCTTCTTTTCCTCATATTCGCCGGTGGCCGTGCCCCGGATGGTGCGGTAATCCTCCACGCTGGTTCCTCCTGCCCATTGATTTGATTTATTTAATAAGTATAACATAAATCCCGGCAAAGAAAAAGCCTACAGCTGCAAGGCTTAAGCGTAACATGTGCATTTTACTGCCTGAATTCTGCATCATTCAATACCTTCTATTGACAGCCTGAAATCTTTATTCTATCATAGGCGACGATGCAGAAAAACCTCTTGACAATGGGAACTTTTTTGATTATAGTATAGCTAACGAATATTAGTTAGCGAAAGGCAAAGGAAAATGGAAGATACCAAGCAGCGCATTCTGGAAAAATCTCTGGAACTGTTTTCGACCAAAGGATATGATGCCGTCAGTGTGGGTGAAATTGCAAAAGCGGTCGGCATCAAGGCTCCCTCGCTGTACAACCACTTCCCCAGCAAGCAGGCGATTTTTGATGCGATTTTGGAAACAACTTCGGCGCACTACCAGAGAGACACCGCTGAGATCTCGGTCCATGTACAGGATTCCCAAAAGGATATCCCGGTTTTCTCCCACATCTCAGAGGAGCTGCTGGTTGAAAAAGTCCGACAGATCTTCCTTTATTCGCTGCACGATAAAACCATCAGCCAGTTCCGCCGGATGATGACGCTGGAGCAGTTCCGTTCCCCCAAGTTTGCCGAACTGCTTTCCAAACGCTATGTAGATCGGATGATCTCCTACCATGCAGGCATCTTCCGCGCGCTGGTTGCAAACGGCGAACTGCGAAACGAAGACCCGGATACCCTGGCGTGGATGTATGTTTCCCCGATCATCGTCCTGCTCAGCATCTGCGACCGCCAGCCAGAACGGGAAGCTGAAAGCCTTGAAAAGCTGGATGCCCATGTAAAGCTGTTCTTCCGGACCTTTAACATTGTGGGAGGTGAAAAATAAAGGAATTTTTGAGTTTTAGTTGAAGCAGAAAAAAGTCATAAATGCTATCATCAAAGGAGAGCTTTTTGAAACACAACAAATTTGTACTGGGACTTGTGGGCTGACCGGGAGGTCTGGCAAATACCACAAGCCACTCCTCCGAAAACGAGTAATGAACAAGTTTCAGGAGGATAGTACCATGAACCATGAAAACAAACGCAAGACCTTTGAAAAAGGTTACTATAAGACCCACGCCTGCAACGATACCTTTACCTGCAAAGTCTGCGGACGGGTCTGCACCCCGCAAAATGCCGGGAGCGACCACCGCAACCATTGCCCCAACTGCCTGTCCAGCCTTCATGTGGACGAGGAACCCGGCGACCGTGCCTCCGACTGCGGCGGCATCATGGAGCCGGTGGCAGTCTGGGTACGCAAGGGCGGCGAATGGGCCATCGTCCACCGCTGCAAACGCTGCGGAAAACTCAGCTCCAACCGGGTGGCGGCAGACGACAATCCCATGAAACTCATGAGCATTGCCATGAAGCCCCTGTGCGCTCCGCCGTTCCCACTGGACTATATTGAGGAAATGACCGCCTTGATGGGCGGCGATGGACGGATGCGGTAAGCCGCAGCCACAAACAAAAAGGCCGCTGTGTCGGAGAAGCGCTCTGCGGCACAGCGGCTTTTTTTGCAGCTTAGGAGGGACTGCAAGATGGACTATATCAGAGTTACCAGAGAAAACATCGACAAGGAACATATCTGTTGTGCCATGTCCGGCAAACAGAGCCTTGCCAAGAAGGAATGGCTCAAGCAGCGCTTTGAGGAGGGGCTTGTTTTTTACCGCAGTGCAGAGCGCGGCAAATGCTTTATCGAGTACATCCCGGCAGAAAACGCATGGGTGCCCATTGATGCGGCAGGCTGGCTTTATATCAACTGCCTGTGGGTCTCCGGTTCCATGAAGGGTCACGGCTATTCCAGCGAACTGCTGGAAGAATGCCTTCGGGATGCCAAGGCGCAGGGCAAAAACGGTGTTTGCATTCTGTGTGCAGAGGGGCGCAAACGGGAGTTTCTCGCCGACCCCAAGTTTTTGGCCCATAAGGCTTCAAGGTTTCGGACATCTCCGATTGCGGCATCAACCTCATGTACCTGCCCCTTGCAGAGAGTGCCCAGCCGCCAAAATTCAAGGCCTGCGCCAAGCATCCCAAGGTGGAGGAGAATGGCTTTGTCCTCTACTATACCGACCAGTGCCCTTACACCTATTATTGGGTGCCAAAGGTGCAGGAGGCTGCAAAGGAACATGGAATCCCGTTCAAAACCATCCACATTACAGAGAAAGAGACGGCACAAAATGTGCCGCACCGGTCACAACATACGCATTGTTCCGGGATGGGAAGTTTGTGACCCAGAGCATCCAGTCGGACAAGAAATTTTTGAAATTGGCAGGCGCAGCGGATTGAACCATACGACAGAAGTCATTGATTTTCTTTGTTTATCTGTGATACCATTCGTTACGAGACCAACGGCGTTGCTCTCTTCGCCTATGGTGGAGACTCCGGGACTCAAAGAAATTTTCCGAAAAACACAACGAGGTGACCATTTTTGAAACGTCGAACTTTTCTTGTCTGCTCCGCTGCACTTTTTTGCGGTGCGCTTCTGGCAGGGGGCTGCACTCAAAAAGTTTCTCAGCCCGTCCTTCAGCAAATCGAATACTCCAATTTAGCAGATTCGGATACACAGGATCTTCTTTCCAAACTTTTGCAGGATGCCGGCGTATCCGACCTGCGGATACAGACTTTCTTTGATCATGTGCAAAAGTTCAACAATGCTGTGGACCCGGCATGGCTCACCACAGGTTTTGAAAACGCCAAGCCTTCGGATCTGAAATACGATCCTTACTCCATGCAGGACGCATGGACAGAAAAATACGATACCTTCCCCGGCTGGAACTGTCGGATTACCGCCTGTGGGCTGTTCGGTGATTTTATCACTGTCACAGGCAAGGCAGACCTTGACTCAGCCGAGGACACCCTGTTTATGGACTATGAAACACTGGATTCTGACCCGGAATCCCTTTGCGGCGATGAACGGCAAAAGTTTGATGCGCTGTTCGCCCCGGTTAAAACCACCAATACGACCGATATTCCTACCCATTTGAAAACGATTCAACAAGAATGGAAGAAACGCGGTCTCTCCTTCGTAGAAGATGATAAGATTCGTCTTGTCTCCGTGGTCCTGCACGATCAGTTCTCTGAAACGGACAATTCTCTTATGATCGGTCATGTCGGCGTTATGCTTCCCACATCGGATGCAGTATATTTCGTCGAAAAGGTCGCTTTTCAGGAGCCGTATCGCTTGTTGAAGTTCAAAAATCGAACCGAGTTGAGCGATTATCTGATGCTGAAATACGACAACTCGTGGGGACAGGATACTGCCCACACCTTTATTATGGAAAATTCAGACCTGATGGACGGCTGGCGCATTCTTGAAGAGCAGGAAAATGCAAGCTAAAATCTCATTCATTAGGAGCCGTCCAATCTGACAGATCATTCGCCCTCTGATACCAAAAGGACGCTGCAACCTCTTACCCAGAGGCGGCAGCGTCCTTTTTATATATCGGAATGTTTTGTTCGCAGGGGAACTCCGGGCTTATGACAAGGTATGCGGTGAACACTGGCTCTTTGGGGCGAGGATCAGCAGGAAGTCTGCGTACTAAAATATCGGAGTTGACAACAGCGCAGTCAGTCAAGTGTCCGTCTGTGCTGTTGGTGCTTCCTGTTGAACGGCTTTGTCCGCAAAAAACTGTGATTATGCAGTAAGTTTTCAAAAAATTTATGTACAGTTATACAATTTTAAGAAATTCTATGGACAAGCTAAATAAATTGAGCTTAAATTTCGTTATCTGACTTTAATCGAATGACAGCTGACCACATTGACATGATTTCATGTTTCGTATGCTTATTTTATCTGTAGGCATGATGTTTCCGACAAGTATTGGCGAGTAAACATCATGCTTACTAGAATTATTGGATACAGCAGCATTATTATAATTGGCATAACAGTATTTACAACCATTTCGACAAGTATTATATACACCAATGTCTATGCTTTCTATACAGCCACATTCCATGCGTTGATTTTTGTCCTTTCCAATTTTAAGGGGACACCCCAAAAGCTTTTCAAATAGTTTTTCATCGATACAATGAGCGTGCTGAATGCCATAATTCTGAAGATCAATTTTTTCTGCACAAGTATCAACTGACAACCCGTAAGAATGTGCGATTTCGCTTATTTTTTTTGCCATAAAAATTTGTGATTCGATTGGAAAAGGTTGTATGCCTAAAGTTGAAAGTTTTTTTTCAGTGTTACGGTAATAATCGAGAAAACTGATTGTGCATTTTTTTGTATAGGGGGAAAGTCTTTTAGCGAGCATTTCAAAATAGTGAATATGATAGTCGATGGAATACTTTTGGCTCAGAAAAATCGGATCATATCTCCAAATTACTCTTTCGGGTCCAAGTTTGTCTGAAAGGCGTTGAAATGAGGGAATAATAACATTGCTTTTGGAAGGTATATTGCTCTCGACATCTTCGCCGTAAGAGGTCAACGTGAACTGAAAATAATAAGTATATTCTTTTAATAAATCCAGTCTGTCCAACATAGGCAATGGGTTTTTTGTCCAAAAAACAATTCCATCTACGACATCAGGGCGCAAATCTATGCGGCTAATTTGATGCGCATTCATTGGATTTCGAACGAAAACAAAGCCTTCTTTTATAACGATTTGAAAAACCAGTCAGAATAGTATGTTGGAATATCTGTCCGCCTACTTGCGCTTATAATCATTATGGCTTTACCTCAATTATTGCTTGCGCGCCTGTGCAAACAATTGCGCAGTGAAACTTCTTTTTGTATTCTTCTGGAATTACAAAAAGATTTCCGTTCAATTCATGACGAGCCGATCCATCTTTAGCCTCAAAATTTCTGTCTTTAAAATGGTAATATGACCTTGTTCCGCCATATCCTGCTTTTGAAAGTTTTTCAATAAAAGAGTCAAAATATTGTCGAATTTCCCAATGATCAATATCATTTATTATGATAAGAAAGGGTGAATTTGGAACTCTAAACGGTAGGATATAGCTTATAATATCATCAAATATCCGATTGACAAATATAGAACGATTTTCGTTTGGAAAATGAGAAAGCAAATAATTGATTACGACAATATTATAAGAAAATTTATAAATATTGTTTACAACTAATCCATCGAATACATCAGAAATTTCAAATTGAACTGTCGCATTTGGATATATTGCCGAATAATCAATGATTTTTCGATGAATAGTTTGCCAGCAATCACTAATATCATATCCTCTATAAGAAAAATTTTTATTACCATAAGTGAATCGAAGTGCGTCAAAAGCCATCAAATCAGGGGCATTTCCGCACCCAAGAGACAGAATTTGATACTGTGGATATTTTGAAAAGTCTAGCATTTTTAGTGCATACATGATTTCCGAGGCATATTTCCAAGAGTATTTTACTGTGTAGTAATAGATATAATTTTGACAGTTATATAAAGACCGCCCACCTTCTGTATGATAGTTGATTTGCTTCGAACACTCAAGACAAGATCCACTGCATTTCCCAGAAGGGTGAGTACATTCAGGACAGGGATCGTTTTGACAATGTGGTTTATACTCTTGATCACAAAATTCAGTCAAATCATGAATCAAACTCATTTTATGTACAATCCTTCCAAAATCAAACATCGACTCAGTGTGAATATATGTTTAGTATAACACATTTGAAAAAGCCTGCATAGTACATTTTGAACTGCACCCCATTTGTTAGACAGTATGGTATACTGTTTAGGAAATGGGGTGTTTTTGTATGCCAAAGGGACAACGAAAGTACAACGGAGCTCAAAAGGTAGAAATCATCAAACAGCTTCACAATGAAAAATTAAGCTTTTATGAAGCGTCCAGCAAGTATGGAATTCCAAGACGTACGCTTCAAGATTGGGAGCGCATCTATCTGGAAGAAGGCGAAGAGGCACTTCTGGTAGAACGTCGAGGGCGAGCCTGTGCCGCCAGTGGGACGCAGAAAGGTCGGAAGCCAAAGCTGGATAAGCAAATAGAAGAAGATCTGATTGCAGAAAATCAACGGCTTCGGATGGAGATCGATTACTTAAAAAAATTGAACGCCTTGGTACTGGAAGAGGAACGCCAAAACAGAAAGCACAAGTAGTTCAGGAGCTAAGGCAGAAATATCCATTGAAAGCATTGCTGCAACTTGCCGGACTTCCTCGCAGCACATTCTACTACTACCTGCATCGGTCTCAAAATCCTGCGAAGTACCAGATGGTAAAAGAACAGATCATTACAATCTTCAATGAGAACAAGAAGCGATACGGATATCGCAGAATTACACAAGAACTACACAACAACGATATTTGTGTGAATCACAAGACGGTTCAGAAACTCATGAAGCAGCTGGGCTTAGTCTGTCAGGTTCGCGCAAAAAGAAAGTACAACTCCTACAAGGGTGAAGTCGGAGAAGTTGCGCCAAACTTGCTGGAACGGCACTTCAAGACAAACCAGCCAAATCGAAAATGGGTCACAGATGTTACCGAGTTCAAAGTGAACGACCAGAAACTCTACCTGTCTCCAATTCTTGATTTGTTCAATGGCGAAGTTGTCAGCTACAATCTGAGCGCCATCCAAATTTCAAACAGATCACGGATATGCTGGAAGGTGCTTTTCAAAAGCTGCCGGACAAGGTTGACAATCTGATTCTGCATTCGGATCAGGGCTGGCAGTATCAGATGAAATCCTACCAAAATCTGCTGAAGGCAAAGGGCATTACGCAAAGTATGTCCAGGAAAGCCACTTGTCTGGATAATGCTGTTGCCGAGAACTTCTTCGGACTGCTCAAGACGGAACTGTTCTATCTGGAAAAATTTGATTCCATTGACCAGCTTGAAAAGGCCATTATCGATTACATCGACTATTACAACAATCGCCGAATTAAATTAAAACTAAACGGCTGAGCCTGTGCAGTACAGGATTCAGACCGTTGGGGTCGCTTAATTTGATTTTTGTCTAACTTTTGGGGTTCATATCAGTACTCTGCGGCTGTGTTTTTTTGCGTAGTATAGCTGCTTCTTCCATCTGCACAACCCCGACGCTCCGTGGCTGACGGGGTTATCCGCACTTGCCAATACGCCCAAAGAGGGCTCCTTAACGCGCAGAAGGAAAGGGACGGTCAGTCTCCGGCGTTTTGAGAAGGAAATGGCTTTTGTGAAAGTCGAGCAGGCCTCATCCCGCATTTTTCCAAGCTCTACAGACAGCCCGCTGCGCTCCACACCGAGGTAATCCGCAAGCTGCTGCCTTGAAAACGGAATGTCGAACTCATAGACGCTGCGCCGCTGGGCCTCGGCGGAAAAATAGGACATCAGCTTTGCACGCGTCGTGCGCTGGGCCATGTGGGTGAGCTTTTCGTTGAGTCGCAGGTTCTTCTCTGCCAGTTCGTCCAGCAGGTTGCGGATGATCCGGCTGTGGTGGGAGCAGGCGGAGGGGCACACGCTCAAAACGCGCCTTATATGCAGAAACATCACCGTCACCGCGCTCTCCGCCTCTACGCTCACGTTCAGTACCGCTCCCGGCGCGCAGGCGAATACCTCCGCGAAGGTCTGCCCCGGCCCGGTCTTGGAGAGGATGTTGCGGTTTCCCCAGATATCCTCCTGCACGATGAGGGTGCTGCCCGCCAGCACGAGACCCACCTCCTCCACCTGCTCCCCGGCGCGGAGCAGGCGTGAGCCTTTGGGGAAGGTGTCGATCCTCGCCCCAAGGTAGGAGAGCATGACGGCAAGCTCATCGTCGGAAATGCCGGAGAAAAGCGCCGCCGTATGAAGTACCGGAAAAAATTCTTTCATAAAAAGTTCTCTTTTGTTGAAAATTCAACTGACTTGTTGCTCTTAGTATAGTACAATGAACGCACAAAAGCAACAGGAGGATCGAACATGAAACGACGGATCATTGAAATCGATCAGGATAAACGCCCCGTATTTTGACGGCGCACGGCTCCTGATTGCCGCCGACTGCACCGCCTACGCCTACGCCGCTTTCCACGAGTGGTTCATCAAGGGACACATCACCCTGGTGGGCTGTCCTAAGCTGGACGGCGTGGGTAAGGATTCCTTCGAAGAGGCGTGAGCTTTCTGCAAGAGAGGCAAAGACTATGAGTTATGAAAACTGGAAGGACAAAATCGGCACATTTGAAGTGATGGACGTGCGGGGCAAAAAGATGGACTTCTTCCCCGCATTGAAGGCAAAGGCTGCCGCGCTGAAAAACGGCGAAGGACTGCATATCATCCAGACCTTCGAGCCTGTCCCCCTGTACCCGGTGCTGGCCTTATGGGCTTTGAGTATCACACGGAGAAGGTGAGCGGCAGCGAATATCACATCTGGTTTTATCGAGTGAAGAAAGGAGAATAACCGCATGAGCTACGAAAACTGGAAGAATAAGGCGCAGGGGTTTCAGACCGTGGATGTGCGCCATATACAGGGCAGCTTCTTTGAAGGGCTGAAGAAAAGAGCCGAGGCGTTGGAGGTGGGCGAAGGATTACACATCATCCAGACCTTTGAGCCGCATCCACTGTACGCTGTCATGGAGGGCTTGGGCTACGAGCACCACACCGAGCGGCGGAGTGAGGCGGAGTTCCATGTCTGGTTCTGCCGTGTGGAGAAGAAGGAAGGCGACAGCTCCGCTCCCTTCAAGCCGCTGGCTCTTTTGAACTATCCCATGATCGATGAAAAGCTGGGGCAGATCGCCGTGGATTTTTGGGAGACCACATGGCAGAGCGAGAAGCGCGTACTGCCCTACGAAACGCGGCTGCTGCTGTCCCTGACCAACGCTGTCGGTGCGGGCCGGATGAGGCAGGCGGCGCGGGAGCTGGTAAAGGCATATATCCACGGTGTGGAGAGTGCCGCGTTGGACGACGTGTTCGAGCTGCTGGCATGGAATCAGGCATCGGCTTTTTCAGCAGCGAGATCGGCCCCTCGGCGCTGTTCCAGGCGTACAAGCTCATTAAAAACGGTGAGAAACAGGGCAAGTCCCGGGAGGATATCTGCAGTGCGCTGCGCGAGAAATTCGGGGAGAAGAACCCAGAGATGCAGGTCTTGAACAGATGATAAGGAGTTGTTTTGTATTATGACCATTCAAACGGTAACAGATGCCATCCGCTATGTAGGGGTGGATGATAACACATTAGCACTCTTTGAAAACCAGTACCCCGTCCAGCCTATGGGAGTGAGCTACAACTCCTATGTCATTCTGGACGAGAAAATCGCCGTGATGGACAGCGTGGATGCACGGGCGGCGGAGGAATGGCTTTCCAATGTAGCGCAGGTGTTGGAGGGGCGCAACCCCGACTATCTTGTGGTCACACACATGGAGCCGGATCATTCCGGCAGCCTCATGCGACTGGCACAAAAGTACCCGGAGATGAAGATCGTGGGAAACGCGAAAACATTTACCCTGATCAAGCAGTTCTTCGGCACAGGTGCATTGTCGGAAGACCGTATGCTGGAGGTTGGCGAAAGAGATACGCTTTCCTTGGGCTTGCACCGGCTGCGCTTTCTGCTGGCACCGATGGTACACTGGCCGGAGGTGATGGCAGCGTATGAAGAGGAGGAAAAGATCCTGTTCTCGGCGGATGCCTTCGGCCGCTTCGGTTCACTGGAACGGACTGCCCGTGCCCCCTGGGCGCCGCAGGCCCGGCGGTATTATTACAACATCGTCGGAAAGTATGGCGCACAGGTGCAGGCGCTGCTGAAAAAAATCTCCGCGCTGGAGATCAAAACGATCTGCCCGCTCCATGGCCCCATGCTCACAGAAGACTTGGGAGAGTATCTGCGGCTCTATGATCTCTGGTCACAATGGAAACCGGAAGAACCGGAGGGCATCCTGATCGTCCACGCGTCCATCCATGGAAATACCGCATACGCATCGGAGGCCCTCAAGAGCAAGCTGGAGGGAAAAGGTGCGCAAGTCACCATGTGCGATCTGACGGCAACAGACCTTTCCTATGCCGTGACCAGCGCATTCTACTGTGGGAAACTGGTGTTGGCCTGCTCCACCTATGACGGAGGACTGTTTCCGCCCATGAAGGAGTTTTTGGAACATTTACAGACAAAGGGATTCCGGAACCGCCGGGTTGGTCTTATTGAAAACGGCTCTTGGGCACCTGCTGCCGCGCGGCTGATGCGCACCAAACTGGAGGAGATGAAGGATATCCACCTTTACGAAACGGTAGTGTCTCTGCGTGGTGCATTGAACCAAACCAGCGAAGCGCAGATGGACGCTCTGGTGGCTGAGCTCTGCGCGGAGTAGGCGGCGAGTCTGGCTTCGTCCGGCCGCCCGATGTCTCAAAAGCAAAACATCGTCGCTGATTTATTTAGACAACAATATGGCGTTGAGTGATGCCGAAGCTTTGAAAATGGATCGAAGCGCAGCCGCAGAGAATATCTGCGGCTGCGCTTTTTGCATTTTGACCATGGTGCAAACGGATGGCTTTGACCGTTACCCTCGGTTTCTAAAGAGACACGAAGTGTGCTACATGGAAGCGTATCATAGATCTGCTCCATAGCCACGCCCTCACTGCGCCAGCGTTTCCCGGATAGCCGCCGTCCAAGCCTCCCGGGTCTCCACTATTCCCGCCTTTTTCAGCACCGCCTGCACCCGGCGGACGCGGGTGGGATTGGTGCAGATGTTCTCCGCCAGCGCTTCGCTGCTGAGGGAGCGTCCACTGTGGCTCAGGCAGACCAGCGCATGGACGGCCAGATTAAAAGAACTGTCCACAATCATCCCTCCTTCACAAGCTCGTAGGGCCAGTCGATGACACCGCCGAGACGGTATGCGCTTTGTCCAAACTAGATGTCTACCAGAAGATCACGGTAGACCTGAAGATGGATGAGTTGGACATGACTGCTGCGGAGAACAAGGCTACCTATGAAGAGATCCGGGAGTACGTCAAGGAGCACACCGGTCTGAACGTGAGCAACCTCTATATTGCACAGGTCAAGCGCAAGTGCGGCATCAAGGAGCGGCAGAACTACAACAAGCCTAAGGCTGAGAACCCCAAGCAGTTCAAGTGCCCGCCGGAGAAGGAAAAAGCCATCCGGGAGGCACTGAAGTATTTTAAGATGATTTGAAATAAAAAAATAGACGGATGTCTGTCAACTGGCAGACATCCGTCCGTTTTTATGATAATCTGTTATGATCGCAGTTCCTCAAGCAATGCCGTGCATCCTTCCAGTATATCCTGCCATGTGGCTTCAAAATCTCCCGTGAACCATGGGTCTGCCACTTCACGGGGATGATCCGTATGCGCCATCAGCAGCGAGACTT
>ENA-OQAZ01000715-OQAZ01000715.1-human-gut-metagenome-genome-assembly--contig:-NODE-715-length-17930-cov-5.580801_pt1 | contig 17930 bp, 18 predicted proteins | sample MGYA00242737_ERZ504531 | MGnify/ENA primary metagenome ERZ504531 (study PRJEB26092, sample SAMD00036244) | human gut metagenome | host: Homo sapiens | study: EMG produced TPA metagenomics assembly of... | reverse complement strand
CTCAAAAAAACTGAGCCATCCCAGTCTTCCTGATATTGTCGATGTCATAGATGAGGATGACAGATTCCTTATCGTAATGGATTATATAGAGGGAAATTCTCTCAAGACAGCATTGCAGGAGTACGGAGCCCAGTCGCAGAAAAATGTGATAAAGTGGGCCAAACAGCTATGCGATGTTCTTGGATATCTGCACTCACAGAACCCGCCAATCATATATCGTGATATGAAGCCGGCAAACATAATGCTAAAGCCTGATGGAAATGTGGTGCTTATAGATTTTGGAACAGCAAGGGAATATAAGGAAAATAACATAGAGGATACAACATGTCTTGGCACGATGGGATATGCTGCACCGGAACAGTTTGGTGGAATGGGGCAGACAGACGCGAGAACAGATATATATTGTCTGGGAGCCACAATGTATCATCTTGTTACGGGAATGAATCCCTGTGAGCCACCTTACGAAATAAGGCCGATCAGAGAAATTGACCCAACATTGTCAGGTGGTCTTGAACGTATTATTACAAAGTGTACACAGCCGGATCCAAACAACAGATATCAGAGCGCAGCTGAGCTGATGTATGACCTTGAGCACTATACAGAGATTGATGACATGTATAGGAAGAATCTAAAGAGAAAGCTTGCGGTATTTATCACCACATCAGTTTTGACGATGCTGCTTGGAACAAGCACAGTATTAAGCTATTGTGCGGCAGAACACAAAAAAAATGAAAACTATAATAGCATATTAAAAGAAGCGGATACCTATGACAATTATGACAATGGATATTACACGGCTATAGTCACCGACCCGACAAGGACGGAGGCATATCTTAAGCTGAATGACAAACTGACAGACGATTTTGTGCTGGACAGGGATGAGGCGCAGATATTGAACAGGCTGATGGTAGGTATAGATTGCAAGGACTACAATGGCCGGGTGCATACATATGATGTCATGGCAAAGCTGAAAGAAAAAAATCCAAAGGGATATGAGGATGTATGCTATAAGATTGGTGAAAGCTTTTTATTCTACTACGAAATCAATGTGGAAAAAGACAGATACTCCAGTGCGGCGCAGTGGTTCAAGGAAGTAAAGGAGAATCATCCGGAGGCAGGAATATACTGTGAGATATCAGATTGTCTGACATTGATTAGCCAGTATGATGGAGCAAAGATACAACAGACAGAAAAAACATATGAAGAATACAAAAAGCTATGGAAGCAAATAAATGAGCTATATGCAAAATCAGAGGATTTTGACAGCTTAGACGCAAAGATTCAGGTATGGAATGAGATAGATGATATAGTTGACACAAATATCACATCATTTATAGCAGTGACAGATAAGGATAAAGTTATGGATTTATTACAGACAATAAAGGACAAAACAGAAAAGCTGGATAAATCCATAATGCGCGAGCAAATAACAGGATTGCAGGATAATATAGACAAAACAATTGAGAAGGCACAGAGCGTGAAGGAGGAAAACAAAGATGACTTATAATCAGTACAGGATGATATTTTACGTATCCTTCACCGCATTTGCCATAATGCTTATAGCTTCAATAGTCATACTTATAGTGCTTGAAATACCTAAGGTCATAGGTGCACTTACCGGAAAATCTGCCCGGAAAGGAATTGCAGCAATTGTACAAAAGCAGACAGCGGGACATATTGACATAACATCGTCCGGTCCGATAGCACCGTCATATAACCTGGCAGGGGAGAATAAGAAAAAGCCGGGATATACACAAAATATAGATGAAACTACTGTGCTGGATGCACCGACAGAAGTATTGCAGGATGAAACCACAGTATTGGAAGATATAACCGAAAAGCTGCAGAAAACCAATATCAGGTTCGAAGTAACAAAGAAAATAGAATTTTTACATACGACAGAATGTATCTCATAAGGAATGGAAAATAACGAATGTCTAAATTAAAAGTAAGCATAAAAAAATCGACCGTTACTGCCATGATGAAGGCAGGACGAAAGGAAAGAATAAATGAAACCGAACTAAGCCAGCTAGCCAGAATAAAACCATGTGGAATCATGCATGTGACAAAAACAAAAAAAGACAGTGTCATATATACGTGCCCTGCAAATATAAATCTTACCGATAGATTGAAAAAAGCCATAAGCAAATATGATTTCTTTTTCATGATTGAGCAGATAGTAATAATGGTTGAGGATGTATACAATAACGGACTGAACGTAAACAGTGTTCGTTTTAATATGGATGACGTATACATAAACGAGATGACAAAAGAGATGTACTTTATATATTTTCCGATAGTAGGAGGACAGGAAAGTGCAGATATTGTCGGGTTTATAGAAAACATAATTTATACAATGACACCTGTTATCAATGAGGATACGAATTATATATCCAGATTTATGTATTATGTCAGAAGCTTTCATGGCTTCAACGGCAATGCAATAGAAAAATATATCTCACGCGAAGAGCGTGCAGTTGTGAACGTGCTGAAAAACAAAGCAGTGACAATGCAGCAGACAATGCAGCAACAGATAATGCAGCAACAGACAATGCAGCAACAGACAATGCAGCAACAGATAATGCAGCAGGTAATGCAGGGCAGCATGGATGGAACTACAGTGTTGTCAGATGATGGCATATCCGTACAACAGATACAGCAGATGCAACCGGTGAACTATCATTTTGCAAGTCTTACAAGGCAGGTAACAGGTGAAAAGATAGAGCTTGGCAAACCATCGTTTGTGCTGGGAAAGAATCCGGAAAAGTCAGATTATGCGGTAGCAGACAATACGAATATCAGCAGGGTGCATGCAGTGATAACCACGCGAAACGGGCGTTATTATGTAATGGACCAAAATTCTACCAATGGCACATTTATCAATGGAAGGATAATAAAGGCGGGGCAGGAAACAGAGATATTACCGGGAGACTGTCTGATGTTAGCTAATGAGGAATTTATATTTAATGAATAGAAAAGTATTGGAGTGCGAAAATGGATGAGAATGAAAAGAAAATAGTAAATTTTATAGACGAAATCAGGGGACAGACACACGAATTGGAGATACCCCTAAATATATCTGCAAATACTTTAATAATAGCATTAAAAAGAGCATATGATTTAAATTTAGATGAGAATAATACTACAGAGTGTTATATGGCATGTGAATATCCAATAGCATTTTTAAAAGGGAACAGGACACTTGCAGATTTTGGAATCAGAAATGGTTCATCAATTATATTCAGGAGATAATGAAAATGGATAATTTTGGATGGTCAATAGCTTTAGTTCCGGGAACACCTCTTATTATAGGAGATACGCCGGATGCTCATATACAGCTGCAGGGGGCTTATGGAAGGGCAGCAAGAATAGCATTGCAGATGGATAAAAGCATGATGTATTCGATACTATCAAAGTATAGTGGTGATTACGATACATGTGTTAATGATAAAATAATACAGAAATCCGCTAAGATAAATAATCATGACTTTATATCGATAGGTGATTTTATGGCATATTACAATAGAGGAAAGATTTATTTTGATTATGGAGTTATCAAAACTAATGGTGTAGATGTCAGACCGGAAAGTATGAGTATACAGACAACATACCCTGTTTTTATTCGTAATACCAGGATACAGGTGAAAATGGATGAGACTCCGATAGATATACTTGAACCCGGAACTGTACCTAAAAAGCCAGAATTAAATTTGATTACAACATTGTTTCCACCAGTATTTATGATGGCAATGATGATGCTGCTTAAAGGTACAATGAGCGGATCAAGTAGTTCATTTATGATGTTTAGTGTATGTTCAATGGGAGTGGGTGTACTTACATCAATATTTGGTATTGTAAACAGAGAAAAGCAGTATAAGAAGACTTGTATTGAACGACAAGATACTTATAAATTATATATCGAAAAGAAACGTAAAGAAATTGAGAATATTCGAAGAGAGGAGCTGGATTGCCTAAATGATCAGTATTACAGTACAGTACAGGATATAAGTCATATAGAAAATTTTGATACAACTTTGTTTGACCGTATTCCAACAGATCATGATTTTCTGGAAGTGTACTTAGGACGTGGAAATGTAGAGTCATTACGTCAGATTAATTATAAGAAACAGGAGAAGCTGGAGGTTGGAGATGAATTGAGTAGTATTCCAAATCATGTTGCCGATGAATACAGAGATATAGAAAAAGCCCCTCTTACATTGAGTCTCAGGGATGCTAATGCTGTTGGAATAGTGGGTAATGAAGAATCACTTTATTGCATGATGAAAAATATAATAGTGGATATAATAAGTAGGCAATATTATGGAGATATTAATCTTTATGCATTGATAGATAAGGATGAAAAAAAATACAAATGGTTAAAAAACCTAAAATCAATACAGGGAACCAGAGGATGTCGAAATATAGTTTGTGATCAGGAAAGCAGAAACAGGGTGTTCGATAATCTCTATAAAGAGCTGACATTGAGACAGGATGAAAATACAAGTGAAGATTTAATATTGTCGTTGTTATGGAAGACTATGGAATAAAAAGTCATCCAATTTCTAAGTTTATAGAGCATGCTTCAGAACTTGATACAGTATTTTTGTTTTTTGAGTCAAAGCTTTCACTGTTGCCACTTTACTGTAGTCATATCATAGATATATTTGATTATGAGAGTGCCATGGTATATGATTCGCAGAATAAGATGCATAAGAAATACTTTGAGTATGAGAGTATAGATGATGAAAGTATGGAAAATATAGTCCGCATTCTGGCACCGGTAGAGTGTGAAGAAATCAGTCTTGCAGGAGCATTGAGAAAAAATATTTCATTGTTTGAACTTCTTGGAGTTAATTCAGTGGAAGGATTGAATCTTGATAGCAGATGGGAAAATTCAAAGATATATGAGACGATGGCTGTGCCACTTGGTGTAAATGTTAAGGATGAAATAGTGTATCTGAATCTTCATGAAAAATTTCATGGACCGCACGGACTTGTGGCAGGAACAACGGGTTCTGGAAAAAGCGAGATTTTGCAGACATTTATACTTGGAGCAGCTACATTGTTTCATCCATATGAGATTGGATTTTTGATAATTGATTTCAAAGGAGGAGGAATGGTAAATCAGTTCAAGGATTTACCACATCTGATTGGAGCTATAACTAATATAGATGGAAATGAAGTACAGAGATCGTTAAAATCTATCAAAGCAGAGCTTATGAAGCGGCAAAATTATTTTGCGGAGGCCGGTGTAAATCACATAGATAAATATATTCAGTTATATAAAGAGCATAAGGTATCTGAGCCATTGCCACATCTTGTGATAATAGTTGATGAATTTGCAGAACTTAAAGCAGAACAGCCTGAATTTATGAAGGAGCTTATTAGTACAGCACGAATAGGTCGAAGTCTTGGGGTTCATCTTATACTGGCCACTCAAAACCAAGTGGAGTTGTAGATGGACAAATATGGTCAAATTCAAAGTTTAAGCTGTGTTTGAAGGTGCAATCAAAAGAGGATAGTAATGAAGTATTAAAAACACCATTGGCGGCTGAAATAAAGGAACCAGGACGTGCTTATCTCCAAGTTGGAAATAATGAAATATTCGAGTTACTACAGTCAGCATACAGTGGGGCAGCGGCTGTATCAGAAGGGGAAGAAGATAAGGAATTTTCAATTTATGAGTTGGATTTTTCTGGCAAAAGGAGTCTTGTTTATCAGAATAAGAAGAAAAAACAGAAAAGCAAAACACAGTTGGAAGCAGTTGTGGATTATATAAAAGATTTTTGTGAGCAGACAGGTATAGAGAGGCTGCCAAGTATATGTATGCCACCGCTTCCGGAAACAATTGCTTATGAACAGTCAGAGAAAAAGTCAGGAAGTGAAATATGGGTAAACATAGGTATAGTTGATGAACCGGAGCGTCAGCTTCAGAAAAAACTGGAATTAAATCTTTCAACGCAGAACTATATGATTATAGGTTCAGCACAGAGTGGAAAGACTAATTTGTTACAGACAATCATAAGAGGAGTAGCTGAAAATTATACTCCTCAGGAGGTTAATTTATATATCATAGATTTTGGTTCCATGATATTGAGAAACTATGCAAATTTAAATCATTGTGGAGGAGTGGTATGTTCTGATGATGATGAAAAGCTGAAGAATCTGTTTAAATTATTGAATAAAGAGATTAATTTAAGAAAGGAAAAACTTGCAGAGATAGGTGTAAGCTCATTTTTGGCATATAAGGAAGCCGGAAAAACAGACCTTCCACAGATAATTGTCCTGATAGATAATATGACAGCTTTAAAGGAGATGTATTTACAGGATATAGATTATTTATTGCCTTTATTCAGGGATGGAATTGCTGTTGGAATGACATTTGTAGTAGCTAATTTACAGACATCCGGAATTGGACAGAGGTATCTAAGCAATTTTGAAGGAAGAATAACATTGTTTTGTAATGACTCTTCAGAATACAGTATGATGTTAAACGGAGTACGTTTGTCTATTCCTAATACACCGGGACGATGCATGGTGCAGTTGGATAAAGAAGTATTGGAGGCACAATTGTTTATATCATTTGAGGGAGAAAAAGAATATGAACGTGTACAGAAGATAAAGAGTTTTGTCGATGAGCAAAACGATAAATATATAAATCAAAAAGCAAAAGTTATTCCAGAAATTCCAAAAGAACTGACATTGACATATATTCAGTCACAATTTACGGAAAGTATAAGTGATGACAAAGTGATAATAGGTCTGGATTATACAAGTATATTACCGGTGGCAGTTGAATTAAAGAGCGGAGATGTGCTCTCCATGACAGGAAAGAATCAGACAGACAGGGAGACTTTTGCAAAATATTTCATGGATACAATTGTTCAAAAGGCATCCGGCAATACGGAGCTATATGTATTGGATGATGCGACAAAGAAAATGGGAGAATGTGAATTTAATCCTAACACCGCAATGTATCTGACCTCATATCATGATGTACCACCTATGATTGAGGAAATAAATCAGAGAATTGAGCAACGATATGAGATGTATTCGGCAGGAATGTTTGACGAGTTAGAGATGGAACCATGGATTATTCTTGTGATAGATAGTGCAGATATCATGTTGAATATGAGTGGAGATAATAAAATAATGAAATATATGAAGGAATGGCTCGGTAAATATAAGAACATGAAAATATTCGTATTTATGCCAGATATAGAAAATAATTCTATCAGCTTTAATTCTCCTGAGATGCTTAAGATAGTGAAAGATAACAGGCATTACATGGTATTTGATGATGTATGTAATATTAAGATATGTGACATCTCAGTTAGTGCAAGTAAAAAATATTCAAAACCTATAGAGACAGGGGATGCTTATTATATAAAGGACAATGAATTGGTAAAGATTAAAGTTGTCAGACAATCATGATGGAATACTGCTTAGCAGTTTTACCATAAATAAATTTAAAGGAGGCCAATGAAAATGGCAATTAACAAAGTCGATTATGACGTATTAACAACAGGAGTATCAGTATACTCAAATCAGGCGGGAGCAATTGATGATGTCATCAAAACCCTCGTAAATATGAATGGACAGTTACAGGATGGATGGACAAACCAGACAGCCGATGCATTCATCGAGAGATTCGAAAGTGAATACAAGCCTGCCCTTTATAAGGTAGAAGAAGCTGTACAGAGTATTTCTGATTTCATCAACAGCTACATGCAGAACAGACAGGACGATGATGCAAGAGGAGCCGCAGCAGTAAGAGGCTAATCAGAGTCATTTTTTGAAGGTAAATGCGGCATTTGCCGCATTTACCTTCAATATCCTATGTGAGAATGAATGATAAGGAGAATAATGCAATGGTACGAGACTTTTCAGGCGAGGCAAAACAGGAACTCCTGCAATATGTGGATAGTATAATATCAAAACAAAGATGGGAAGAAATAGCAACTACAATAGTATTTTATAATGTCAGTATTCCCGCTATAGTTAGCCGGTTGGGAATTAAGGGATGTATAGATAGTGTTGGAAATTATTATAGTAATTTGATCAATAAAAACAAGGCAACAAAACGGCAGATAGAAGAAATATTTGCAAATGTACAAAGCGTAGACACAAAATATATGGGAAAACTCTCACAGTATATAAATACAGGAACCTGTGGGTTAAATATATAGATGATCTTTCGGGGTTAATTGATCCGAATGGCGGAAATCTTGATATTAAAAAATATAAAGCAATTTTGGATGCGGATAAAGAGAAATTGAATGCAGCAAATATGAGTGTGGTTAAAACACTTGTAAGTGATGGAAAAGTGGATGAAGCAACTGATTATGTGGATGTAGTTGATAATCTTGATTTGACATATGATGAATTTATGGCGTTAAGCGATGAGGAGAAGATGGCATATTTAAGTGGAACTTCTAATTGGCTGACTACATTATATCCTAATGTTGAAATGGAAGAGGGAATATATGAGATAACGGTACCGCTCGGTGTGGATATGTCTGCTACTTATAATGTAACTGTGTCAGGTTCAGCAGAGACAGATAGCAGTGAAACGATAAATGTAACGATTGATCAGCAGCAGATAGTGCTTGCTAATGCACAGAAATTTGAGATTGAAAATTTATCAGCGGAAATGAATAGTGATGGAGTAAGTTTTTCAAATGAATGGGATAATAAAAAGATAAAAGCAGGTATTGAAAAAGATGGAAAAATATTTTTAAATTCGGTAATAAAAAATGGAGAATCTGAAATGAAATATGGAGCTTCGTTAGATGTATCTTCAATATCAATACAATGCGAAGTTACAACACAATTAGAACAAAATTTAGCAGTAACTTCAAGTGTCAAACTTGAAAAATCAAATAATGTGGATATGAAAAATTGGAGTGCAGTGAGAGTAGAAGAGGAAAAAGAAAATTTAGATCAAGTATATTGGGAAATGGATCCTTTATATAGAGAATCAAGTATGAAGAAAGCAGAAATATTTATAGCAGATGGTATTTCTTTGACTCAGATACTAGAAACTTTAATGCAGTTGGCACAGTATATTTAATGAGAATGAAGGGAGTAAATTATAGTGAAAAAATATGTCAGCACAATTATTTTTATATCTATTATAGTAATATCAGTATTAATGGGAGTTAGGCAGTATAAAAATGATGAGAGCTTAAAATCTAAAGAAAATGAACCTCAAACAGAGGTATCATGGGCTACTCCATGGGGAAAGGCAACCATGAAGAAAGTAGCTGATTTGAATGAAACAGAAAGCTATGATACGACTAAAAGCTTTTATGAGGATTATGATGATACTGGACTAGAAACTTGCATATTAACTGGAATATTTGCAGATAGTGAGGAAGAGGCAATAAAGCAGGTAAGAGAAACAGGACATTGTAGATATGCTTATTTGACGGAAGATGGAAAATGTGAGATTAAGCTTACAGAAGAACAGAAATGTTGGTGGATAGATTCGGCAAAGAAATCAATACAAAGAGTATTGGATGAGGCAAACCAGTTAGATGGTTGCATATTTGAGGTTAATGATAATTTTACAGATTTAAATGTTCAGATAAGTAAAGAAAAGGTATCACCAGATTATTTTTATACTCAAGTTATACAGGTTATTTACTGCGAGGAAATAATACAGCTATTTTCAGGAGAAGATGAGTGGTCTGTACATTTTGTTGTGAAAAATATAAATACAGGTTATGAATTAGTAAATGTAAATTATCCTCAGGAAGAGTGGGAAATATCGGGTGAGACTTGGGATGAATAAGGAGAAATGATATGAAACAATACGTTATATGGAAAGGGATAGCAAGTGTAGAAATCCCAGATAGTTTTCAGGTTGCTACGATAGGTGAAAAAAGAAAAATATTTGGAAATTATCGTAAGCTGCCTGACTTTGTGTTACTGGACAGACAGCATGGAATACGGATCAGCTGTGTAGACACCGATCGTATAGAAAACCTTAAAAAAATGGATATAGAGCAGACTGCTCAATTTATGTCACATATTTATAAAAGAACAGTTCCCGGGTATAGATGTCATGGTATATACAAAAGGGCAGATGATGATGAAGTATGTGCCATATTGTATACGCATTATATTTTAAATGACACACTGTATACAATGTCATTGATATATAAAGAGCAGGACACAATTCATTTATTACAGTGTACATGCAGCAACGCAGATACAGTTGAATGGCATCCTGTATTTAAAAATATAGTGGAATCAATATGTTTTAATAAAAAGGAGAAACGACATGACAAAGGGACAATGTAGGACAGCAATATCACAAAATCAGCAGAATATTAGACAATATAACTCGCAAATTGCACAACTGAAAAATGATATAGATGAACTGAACAGGGTAAAAGGAAAGATAGTTGAATTACAGAATACATTGGCTGACTGTAAAGGAGCCAGTAAAGCTAAACTTGATTCTACGACAGGCTTAAATAATGTGAGCCATAAAATACTATCAGGCATTTATGATGGAATGGGAAATTTGCTTACGGGACATCCTTATACGAAAGTACATAATGGTCTTGAAAGTGCAATAACGACAATTACAAATGAAATAGCCAAAAAGCAGGCACAGATATCCGATTTGAATTCAAGCATAAATAATTGCAATACACAGATAAACAACATGAACAGTGAAATATCAAGAATAGAGGCAGATGAAGCACAGAAAGCTCAAAAGGCAGCAGCTGAAAAGCAAAAACAAACACAAAGCCAAAGAAAAAAGCAAAAAGAAAAATAAGAAAGTAGAAGGAGAATATCAATATGGCAGGAACAGAACTGATAATAGATGATGATTATGTAAATGAAATGGCGGATTTTTTAAATACAAGAGCAACAAATCTGCAGGAAGGTATTGACCGATATATACAAATACTTGAGAATATCAGAAGAGATGCGATAAAACAGGGAGCAACGGCAGATGCATTGGACACATTCATTTCGTATGCAAAAAATTTATCAAATGTAGTAGAAGAACTTGGTCAGACAGCCAAGGAAACCTGTAATACTTTTATATCAGATGTTGATGAAAGTGACGAATTTTTATTTTAAAAGAAAGGGGAATAGAAAATGCAAGTAAAGACAACACAGGTTGGAGGAACAGGACAGGCAGCCACTGTTATAGACAGTGAGGCTCTCGGATTGCAGATAACACAGTTGGAAAGCTTATATAATACATGGCTTGATACATCAGAAGCAGCTCCGGATGTAGGGGCATGTGGAGGAAGTACGATAATAGCAATAGAGGAGATAGGAAATATGTTTCAAAGAATGCAGGATTCATTTGTGCTGTTGCTCAACAATACTTTGTCATATATGAAGGGAAGAAAATCATCCATAGATACAAAGGAAAATAATGCGGCACAGAAGGCAGGAGGAAGGTAAGAACAAATGACAAGAGACTTCTCAGAAAAAGCAAAGCAGAAGCTTGAAGGCTATGCGGATGATGCCGCAGCTTCATCACATGGGGAAAGATAAAGGACTGGTTTTCGGACAGGGGAATGGATTTCCAGAGCTGGACAGGAAAGCTCGGAATAGAAAACTATATAAACGACGTGGATACATACCACCAGAAGATAATAGACAAGAATAATGCCACTAAAAAGAAGATAGACACTATATTTTCAAATGTGCAGTCAGTGGATACAAAAAGCATGGCAGCCATGAACAGACAGATAACGTGCGGCAATAACATAATAAAACTCATAAATGACCTTGCAGCATCAATAAGCCCGGACGGCGGAAACCTGGACATGGCAGGAATGAAGGGGACGCTTGATGCGGATGCTGCGAGAATAAAAAATCCTGAATCAGCAAAGAGTGAAAAGACCGAGAAGGAAAAGCTCGGCGCAGGTGATACATCATGCAAAAAAAGCAGTGATCCTGTAAACTTAAGCACTGGAAACTTCATCTATGACCATGAAGACATGCAGGCAGGCGGAGAGATACCGCTTTCATTTCACAGATACTACAACTCAAAGGATACCGGCACCGGCACAATGGGCAGCTGTTTCCTTCACAATTATGAAATGGAAGTGCAAAAGCAGCCGGACCAAAAAGCGGCGGTGCGCATGCATGACGGACAGTTTTACTACTTTGCGGAAACAGACACAGGCTATGTGGCGGAAAACGCGGCGATGGGGCTTTTGGAAAGGACGGAAGACGGCTATAAGCTTACATGCCATCCGGGCATGGATGCCGTGTACTTTGATGAAAACGGAAAGGCGGCAAGACAGGAAAACACAAACAAAAGGGGAATCACATTTATCCGTGATGAAAGAGGAAGGCTGGCAAAGGCAGAAACCGATACAGGAAGCTTCCTTGAGTATGCATATGACAGTGAAGGCATGCTCAAGGAAGTCACAGACCATGCGGGCAGAAAGGTAAAGCTTGAGTATGACGGAGACATGTTAAAGACAGTCACGACACCGTCAGGAGCAGTGTACACATACAGCTACGGAGACAACGGAAGGATAACGGAGACAGTAAATGCAAGAAATGTCACGGCCGTAAGGAACAGATACGACAGCCTGTTCAGGGTGACACACCAGGAGTTCCCGGACGGCGGCACGATGGACTTTGAGTATGATGACAAAAACAGCCGTGTTACACTCACGGAAAGAAACGGAAGCCGGATAACATACGTGCATGACAGCCGGTACAGAAATACAGCCACGCTGTATGAGGACGGAACAAGGGAAAAATACCTGTACAATGACAGGAACCAGTGCATCTGCAGGACAGACAGGAACGGCCATACCGTGCGCATGTCATATGACAGCAGGGGAAACCTGACACAGACAGTGGATGCGGGAAAGCGCCGCATAAACTTCACGTATGACATTTACAACAACCTTACCAGCCTGAGCATCAACGGAAAGACAAGGCTAAAAAACCACTATGATTCAAAGGGAAACCTGACAGGCACGACGGATGCACTCGGAAACCGGACGAAGATAAAAAATGATGTCTTCGGAAGGGCAGAAAAAATCACATATGCAGACGGAAGCAGCACTGAGCTTTCATATGACCGCAGAGGCAACATCACGGCAGTAACGGATGGAAACGGCAACAGCACGTCATATGAATATGACCTTTTAAACAGGGTGATAAAAACAACGGACGCAAACAACAACGGGACACATTTCAGCTATGATGCATCAGACAGAATCAGCACAGTAACAGACGCACTTGGAAATGTCAGGAAATACACTTACAATGCCGGGGGAAAGGTTACAGGCCTTACGGATTTCGACGGAAAGACAGTATCCTTTGACTACAATGACCTGGGAAAAATCAGCGCATACACGGACAAGGAAGGATACCGTGCAGAGCTTGCATACGACAGGATGTGGAACGTAAGCAGCATAAAGTCACCGGATGGTGGAATACAGCGGTTCATATACGACAGCGACAACAGGCTTAAAGAGCATACGCTGCCTATGGGAGGAAAAATCAGGTATGCATATGATGCGGCAGGAAACCTGCTGTCCGAAACGGATGCAGCCGGAAACACTGCCAGGTATGCATATGATGAGGCAGACAGGCTGGTGCGCATGGAAGCGGCAGACGGGGCAGTAACCACCTTCGGTTATGATCATGAGGGAAATCTTGTATCGGAAACCGATGCGCTGGGTCATGTGACAGAATATACCTATGATGATCTGGGAAGAAGAACGGGTGTCACGGATGCAGCCGGAGAGACCACAAGCGTATGCTACAATGAGATTGGAAATGTGGACAGGATATGCCATCCAATGGAAGCAGCACAGTATACACCTATGAAAAGGGAGGCAGACTCAGAAGTGTGCTTTATCCGGACGGATCAGGTGAAAAATACAGTTATGACGCAAAGGGAAATATGACAGAACGTATAACCATGTCTGGAGAACGTTATCATTACAGTTATGATGTTCTTGACAGGATAGTATCAATAACGAATGCTGTCGGTGGAACACAGCACTTTGAATATGATGCACTAGGACATGTGACAGAGGCTGCTGATGAAAATGGAAACATAACACGTTATGAATACACACCAAATGGAAATCTGTCAAAAGTAACGGATGCTTTAGGAAATGAGACCTTCTATCAGTATGATGCCATGGGACACCTGACACAGACAAGCTGTACTGGAACAGGCGGAGAGCAGACACAGAACACTGCATATACATGGGATAAGGAAGGACATGTTGTGGCAGTGACAGACCAGCTGGGAGATATGGAAATATATACATATGATCCTGCCGGACGCATGACCTCAAAGACGGACAGGGATGGATATGAAACTGCCATAAGCTATGGAGCAGATGGACAGGTAGAAGAGATCAGATACGCAGACGGAAGGACAGTGTCACTCACGTATAATGCCATACGCCAGTTAGAGGAAGTAAAAGACTGGCTCGGCACAACCAAGATCGCCATGGATGAGGCAGGACGGGTATCTTCTGTCACAGACCCATACGGAAAAACGGTCGGGTATGAATGGGGAAGAATGGGAGAAAGAACGGCGGTTCTCTACCCGGATGGAAGAAAAGCAGCATACGAATACAACAAAGTGATGCAGCTGACCGCCATGAAACTCATATCCAATAAGGAACAAGAGAAAACAATCCGGTACTGCTACGATGAAGCCGGAAGACTGACCGGAAAGCAGTTCCCTGGAGGAAACCGCACGGACTACCGCTACAACGGAGCAGGAAAAGTCGAAGAGATCCTACATACGGGAGCAGATTTTACAGAACGCTACCACTACGGTTATGATGTTATGGGAAATAAAATCACGGCAGAAAAGGAAAGACCAGGCCTGCTGGAAGACAGTGGAAGCTTTTCCTATGGTTATGATGAATTAAACCGCCTGATCCATGTATCGCAGAATGGAAAAACACTTCGCTCCTATGGTTATGATGCCTTTGGAAACCGAAGCAAAAAGACCGAGTACCAGACAGCAGGGGAACTGGTGACAACCTACCGTTACAACACCAAAAACCAGCTGATGCAGGAGAACGATGCACATGGAACCAAAGACTATGCCTATGACCACAGGGGAAACCTGTTATCCGTAACAAGTGGGGAAGAGGTTTTAAAAGCATACTGTTTGATGCAGCAAACCAGATGAGCAGTTCCATGGGAAGGACGGACGGAACCATCCAAAAGGCAGTCTATCAGTACAACGGATTAGCCACAGAATGGGACAAAGCATTGCAACAGGGGATGCAGCCCCGGCCCGGACCATCCGTTATACCTTAGATCTGACACGCCAGTACCATAACCTCCTGCAGAAGACAGGAAACGGTCCGGACCAGACCTATTTCTGGGATGGCAATGTCGCAGGAATGGAAGAAGAAGGAAGAGACCACTTCTACTTCCAGGATGACTTAGGAAGCCCGATGCGCTTAACTGATGAGGCAGGAAGAAGTGAGGAAGCCTACGGATTTGACGAATTCGGTAATGACATCCGGACTGCAAAAGATATCTTTCAAGACTCCATGCAGAGTTTTGGTTTTACTGGTTATCAGATGGACAGCGCAGGAGGATTGTACTTTGCACAGGCAAGACGCTATGATGCCGGAGCAGGAAGATTTGTCAGTGAGGATTTCCTGAAAGGACACATCGCAGTTCCATACACGATGAATCATTACAGCTACTGCTGGAACAGACCGATGGACCTGGTGGATTTGAATGGAAAATTCCCATCATGGAGAGATTTGAAGAAATTCTGGAATAAGTATATTTATGGGGAAGAAACGATTGGATCAAGTACAAATACAGTTGTTACTGGAAAAAATTGGGGTATAGGAACATATCATAGTGAGGTATATGATATAACGAAAACGAGTGATAAATATACAGGTAGCTGGATAAAAAATGTTACAACGCTAGGGAATGATGGTAACTCACAATCATACAGTTTAAATATACCAAGCGCAGATTTGGGAAAGGGGAATAAATTTGGAATCCCAACATCGTTAGGAGTTACCTTTAGTAATGGAGGAGTTAGTTTGGATGCAAATATAGGAATTGATTTAGGCAAGCTTAACGTTAATATTCCGATAAGTATTGGTTTAAACTGGGATAATTTGGTCTCCGTAGATGCATCGTTAAATGGCGGATGGGCAGATAATTCATATGGACTTGATTTGAGTGCAGGATTACATCCAGGATCTAATGTAAAATTAGGGGTTCATGAAAAACATGCTGTTGATGAAAAAACAACAATAAAAACGGAAAACGGGGTATATATGCGTATGGGATATGTATATGTTGTGGTAATAGCAGCTGCGGCACTGGGGTCAATGTTATATGGAAATGATCCAAGTAGTGCAGGGCAGACAATTATTAATTTTATTAATAATTTTGTAAATAATGGTGTGTGTCCAGCGCTTCAGTAATATGAATGATATAAAGGTAATATATAAAGGAAGAATGATAACATGATTAGAAAAAAAGAAAATAATAATCGCAATAATCGTATTTGTAATAGTGTTTATTTGTATATGTATAATAATGAGTTATTTGCATAGGGATGATGAATTTTTAAAGGGAGCAAATGGAAATGCTATGACATATATTAATGATGTACATCCAAATAAATATAAGTCTGTAGATGAGGCATTATTAGATGTAGATGAAAAAGTGAAGTCAGAAAAACAGTTATGTCAGACAGAATATAATGGGGTAGTTCATGTTTATATGCAGGGAAAATTTCAAAACAAAGAAGAAAATGAAGGAAATACATCATATGTAAATTGTTTTGATTTCATGAAAGATAATGAGGGATATACTTATTGTGGAGGACGTGTTTTAAATATTGATTTTGTGGAGAGTCTTGCAGAAGACAGCTATACATGGGAAGAGACTTTTGTTTCGGATCTTTCACAAAGCATGCTTCACACATTTAAAGCCAGTGTAGAGAAGAAATATAAAGCAATTCCGGCATGGGGCGTCACAGATTATTCTGACATTAGTAACGTAACGGTTGATGACCAGAAAATTGATGAGGTACATAAACTTGATGTGGACGGCAAGACTTATTATCTCTGGATAATAAATGATTTGAAGACACGAAACAAGGCATCCGAAGTCCGGATAGAGTCTGTTGACAAGACTACCCAAAACCGATAAAATTACACCTATCAAGGCACACTTATGGAAACATAAGGTCGCAAAGCCAGAGTCTAAAACAGTTACACGATGTAATGACAGATCGGCTGCATCATTCACGGAAAGTGGATGATGCAGCCGTTGTTTTTTTTGAAGAAAGTCGCTGTAAGCAGGCAGCCGTAGTGAGGCAAATATAGAGAACATACAAAGCAGAATCTTGAAAATCAAAAGGAAGAGGAAAAGACAGAATGCAGGGTATTTTTTGATGTAACAAGTGATACTTTAAAAGGTATGATTATTGATGAAGCTATAGGCCTTTCAGCAGTAATAATAAATGAAACCGTAGGAGATAAGATTAACAAGGCTAACGCAGTAATAAATTATTTGAATGACTTAAATGCTCCATGCCTGCGTTTGAAAAGATATACAAAAAATATAATAAATAATAGTTGATTATAACGAACAAAAAATGCGTAAATGCCGAAAATTGTCTAAAATTGTACAGTTTTCGGCATTTTCAATGTATACTTTTAACAAAATCCGTGGAAAAGAGCTCCGTGTGACCGTTGTGTGACCAAAGAGGTGTATAATCTTATTCAAGAGGAAAACGTATAAATAAAATATGAGGATAAGAACGCGTGCTTTGAGATAAGGAGCCGGAATATAATAGATTATCACAGAGCATACATAGGGACGAAAATGGAATTAAAGCCAGAAGCATTTAAAAGGGATAATGTTCAAGGTAAAGAGATCGGAAAAAATTTTCAAAAAAAATT